>Ga0157367_1001030_pt1 | contig 12564 bp, 18 predicted proteins | sample AttbisABBM2_FD_113142 | JGI IMG/M metagenome (GOLD analysis project Ga0157367, IMG submission 113142) | Fungus gardens microbial communities from leaf cutter ant in Botucatu, State of São Paulo, Brazil - Atta bisphaerica ABBM2 | ecosystem: Host-associated > Fungi > Mycelium > Unclassified ...
AAAGGAAAGCAAAAAGTCGCAAAGGGAGAAATTGGTGGGGGCAGTTTCCAGAGCATGGGTACGGCCAAATAGATTCTGCTAACCAGGCTCAATTAACACATAATAATATCCAGGCCTCCATCCATTGCTCCTGAGATCTTTGACTCTACAAGGATACCGAGTACCGACACCGATTCAACGGCTCACCATACCAGCACTGCTCACGAATCCTCCGCGGGATCTCGTTGGGATGGCTCGGACAGGTTCTGGTAAATCACTTGCCTATATGATTCCCCTAGTTCAACGTCTTTGTGGACGTCACTCAACCGCTTTTGGTGCACGAGCCCTCATTCTCCTACCCACCCGTGAACTGGCTTTACAGATCCTCAAGGTCGGGAAGGAGCTATCAAGAGGACAGAATTCGGGGCATGGGGATCATGCAGGCGATAAGAAGGGAGAAAATTCGAAAGGCCAGAATCTGAGGTGGGGTTTAGTTGTTGGTGGTGAGGGCATGGATGAGCAATTTGAGATGATCACGAACAACCCGGATGTGTGAGCACTCTCAGCCTTCTTCTTGTGCATATTTCATAGTTGCTCTGCAGTATCATTGCAACACCGGGACGACTTCTGCATCTCATAGTTGAAATGAACTTGGATATGAAATGCGTCCAATACGTTGTTTTTGACGAAGCCGACCGACTCTTCGAAATGGGTTTTGAGACCGCTCTCACTGAAATCATACATCGACTCCCTACATCTCGCCAAACCCTCCTTTTCTCTGCAACACTTCCTAAATCTCTCGTTGAGTTCGCGAAAGCTGGCCTTGAGAATCCTAAGCTGGTGCGACTGGACGCAGAGAGTAGGATAAGCTCTGATCTCAAAATGGCGTTCTTTTCCATCAAAAAAGCTGAGAAGGATGCTTGTCTTCTAGGTTTACTGAGGGACGTTATCCAAGTTCCCCTAGCAGAAAAAAACACAGCGGTAGAACCCGAGTCAAAGGACAAGAAGCAAAAAGGAAAGGTAAAGCATTCTGAGCAAATCACTGCTCCTCATCAGACTATCATTTTCACTGCCACGAAACATCATGTCGAATATCTTACTAGTCTTTTGTCGACCACCGGATACTCTGTCTCACATATTTATGGCTCCCTCGACCAACAGGCACGAACATACCAGATGGACAAGTTCCGAAAAGGTGTAACCAGTATACTGGTCGTTACAGATGTCGCTGCTCGTGGAATTGACATTCCGGTCCTCGAGAACGTCATCAATTATGACTTTCCGCACGGTGCCCGTGTCTTCGTACATCGTGTTGGACGAACGGCTCGTGCCGGACGCCAGGGCTGGGCGTGGTCATTTGTCACACATGCTGAACTTCCCTACCTCTGCGATCTACAATTATTTCTTGCAAGACCTCTCACAAGCGCCACCACAGATAACAGTGACCAAATTTTTACGCGAAATCTTGTACTGGGCACGTTTGAGCGTGAGAAAATTGACGAGGATATGGAATACCTGAGGTCGCTAGATGACGTGAATCATTCACTTCCAACTCTCCGTGATGTGATGAAACGTGGTCATATCATGTATGAACGTAGTAAAGGGAAAGCAAGCCTACAAAGCTATAAACGCGCAAAGGAAATGACGAAAGATCCTAACTGGCAGCTTGCAGGCTCTGATACTGGCATGCACTCTGTATTACTGCGTGGATTGGATGCTGCCGAGAGGAAGAAGGCGGAGGATGCGAAGAAGGAGTTGTTGAAGGCTGTTAATGCTTTTACGCCATCGGAGACAGTGCTTGAGGTCAGAAATAGGACTGGCCTTGCGAATGTTGCCCTGATGAAACAGAGGAGGAAAGCATTGCAGAAGTCAGTTGCGAGAGTAGTCAACTCTGGCTGTCCTGCTCATGATGAAGATGAAGACGAGAAAATGGGATCGGCAAATGAGTTGGAGATGGCTAACGAAGAGGATATTGCGGTAAGTGGCGGGAAAAGATAATTTTGATGAAGTCTTCCCCTGAAACTCTTCTTCAGGCCGTTTTCAAGATCGAGAAAAGGAATAATTTCCGCGACGAAGAGTTTTATATGTCACATTATCAAAAGGACGCTTCTACAGAGAAAGGGTAATGTCCCTTGTCATCACTAGAATGTTTGAACACTGATGATACAGCAGATATTCTTTACAGGATGGGGCATCATCATTTTCGCAGCAAGTACGAAGTGTGGCATTTGACCTTGCAGGAGATGAGACTGTCCAGGAGAAGAAAAAACGCCAACTCAATTGGGACAAGAAGAAAAAGAAGTTTGTCAAGGGTGGTGGAGTCGGTGCCGATAATGTGAAGCTCGTCAAGACAGAAAATGGCGTTCGGTTACCAGCTAGCTACCGCAGCGGTCGTTTTGAGGAGTGGAAGGCTAAGAGTAGGATCAACCTCCCTAGGATTGGCGAGACCGAGCCCGACCGACCCAAGCTACGAAATGAAGGTAGTCGCAAGTTCCGCCACAGCAAAGTTAGTGCACCAAAAGAACTAGACAAGCTCGGGAACAACTATGAGAGAAAAGCGCGACAACTTAAGAAGAGGCACGAAGGAGATAGAGGAGAGGTCGCAAGGCCTCTGTATACGAGCCTAAAGAAACAAGGGAAACCGAGCCGCTATGGTGGCAAGTCTCTCGATAAGATCAAGTCAGAGCTCAAGACCTCTGATCAGATAAGGAAGCAGAGGAAAGTTATGGAAAGGAGGAAAGCTAGGAATGCGCGATCCACTAAGAAATACAAAAGGTGATCACTTTGAGGAGGAAAAGTGACTCTTATAGTGGTCGATGTAATCTTATTCATGAGCTAAGCGAGTAATCCCATTTTGCCCCGCTCCCAGACACTACCCTGATATTTTTACTACCTTCTAACAAGTCGACCCCAACGCTTCGCAAGGCGTTCACACACCATTCAGGATAGCCTGCGTTACCAAAATACTCGGCAAAGAATTTGCGCAGGTAATCGGGGAAGGTGCCTGCCACAATGGCTGTCCTCGCTATCCCCATAACTTGCGCCTGGAAAGTGATATTGTGCAGGGTTATTGCTATATGATTATGAATATGAATACGTTGAAGGGCTCCGGGTGTTTATGGGTATGTCCAGACATACCGTGGGCGGCTGAAGTTTCGTGCGTTATGGTATGATGTAAAACTGCACGGGATGTCTTTCCTGAACATGTTGGACAAGGACAATTTTCATCAATTGGACTGAAGTCTCTGGCATGCTTGCTCAGCTCTGAGGAGTGAAACATCAGTGATGAAAATACCGAAGGCTCATTGAGGTGTTTTACTAAGGTTGAGCGGGCCCCTGTGTGTCAATGCGACACCGAAGCGTGCGGTTCGCGTAGGGAAGACGCAATCTGCCTTTTGATTGAAATAAGTCCGGAATTCTTATACTCGGTACAGGAGCTCCAGCGTACCATGTCAACTCCGAGGGCCACACAGACAAGTAGATCTATGACAGGCGAGTTCTGATTAGGATTTCAGCTGTGATCGGAATCCTAGACGAACCCTCTGCGAATCCGATTCCCATTGAGTATCGTGGCCCTGAAGTCTAGGATGTCAATCGAGTCTCAATAATCATGAACCGGAAACGTACTATCTTCGGGTAATTTGTCCGTACACTGCTTGATACTACACGAGGTTGAGTTTGTAAATAATCAGGATTATTAGGTGACTCTTGGCCTACACTCTCCAGAAAGTATCTAGCCGTAATCACGGAGTTAGCAAGCGTTTTGGCATTGTTGATGAAGGACCACCTTTCTCTTCCCCCCCGCTGAGACCTCCTATAGCATAACCGGCTACGTTGTCTTTTCGTTCTATCATTGCATCAAGACAGCGATCCCTCAGTTCTGGATCAAGACCTCCTTGTACGATTGCGAAAAGATTTTGGCTTTCTACCTTCCCAGACTTGCTGTGGAAAGCTATACATCGATCGAGCCATCGCACAGATCTTTCCATCGCCTCTTCAACACGAGGTCCAACAGTTAAGCTTGGAACTAGAAAACTTGGTGGGCTTATACACAAGTGCAAGACTGCTATGAACTAACCTACATCATCAAGTTGCATGATTATGTCGGCGCCGATAGCATGCTGTATTGATATACTTTCTTCTGGCTTTGGCAAATGTAATCATCATCTTAGGTTTGAAACTTGATCAGCGGACGTACGGAGAGCATCGTCGGTTCTCCGGTAAATGGGCTGGCGAACAGAGCACCCTCTTCCGTGATAGTAGTAAATTTACTCAGCGAAACGAGTTGGAAACCGCCGCTATCCTGTAAAATGACATTTGAGGCAGTTCTGGATAAGAGAGAAATAAAAATACTGTCAAGAGATTTCGCTCCCATCCCTGGAACTTATGGGCTCCACCAACTTTATTCAACACTTCTAACCCAGGCCTAAGATTCAAATGGTAGGTGTTGTTTAGAATTAGGGTAACCCCAAGTGATTCGACCTGTTCGGGTGTCAATCCCTTGATCGCTGCCTGGGTGGCCACTGGCATAAACGTTGGTAGCATCGTGACGCCATCTTATTACGACAGAGCTTGATAAGTCCTGGAGGGCACTCGAGGAAAATCCACAGCTCACGAGCGAGTTTCATGCGTGAGACACGCGCTTTTGTCGTTGGACACTTGGCAATGACCTCAAAGTGCATGAATATCTTCAATTGTTGAATCCGTGTAAACAAATTAACGTGGGCCAAATTTGGCAGGATTGATGTTTTCCCCAATTTATCAAATACACTGACCGTACAGCTAGCAAAGTTATACAAAGTTTTAGACTGGCATTGATTTAGGACGTCACACAGAGTGACAGGACACGTCGAAATTATCATTTCGACTTACACCAGCTTGCGAGATCTTGCTTTCATAGCTCAGAGTCATGCGAATACCAGCGGGCATTCTTGTTTACACCTTACCCCTTGCTTCTGCCTTCTATTTGCCTGGTGCTGCTCCCACTGATTACCGTACAGGGGAACGAGTCGAAGTTCTCGTGAACGCATTGACACCTATGCTCACCGGAAAAGATGATTTGAAGCTTGTGAGTATACCGGTCATAGATTTCATAGCAGTGCACTTACTTTCCACTATAGAAATCTCTCATCAACTGTATGTGCCTTTAAGTTTCTGGTCGCCGACTAATTCAGTATCAGATGACTATTACAACCCGAGGTTCCACTTTTGCCAACCCCAGGACGGTCCTAAAGCCCAGCCAGAGTCTCTAGGATCAATATTATTTGGTGACCGCCTCTTCAACTCACCATATGAGGTATGCCACGAAATCTCCCGATGCATACAGTCTTATTCATTCCATGGGAGATTGAAATGTTGAAGGATAATCATACATGCAGGAGTCTTTGTGTTCAAGATGTCGCTGCTGGCGAAGCCAAGTTCATCAATGACAGAATTAGGGAGGACTATGCGCTCAATTGGCTTGTTGACGGTCTCCCAGCTGCCGAGATGAAGGTCGACCGAAATAAAGACATCTTCTTTGATATGGGCTTCAGTTTGGGAAATAACGAGGATCAATTTAGAAATCAACCTGCACTAAACAATCACTATGACATTGTGTTCAGGTGTGACCAAGTACCTCACCCTATTCACTTGAATGAATAAGGTGCTCCAGATACCACATGCCTACTCTAGATACCTACCGTATTGTCGGTGTTCTGGTATGGCCCTCTAGGTGAGTCAACCCGCTCAACGACCTCTTTAATGAGAGCTTTGAAACACTCGCAGCATTGGTGGTTCTCCAACAGGCGAACCGAATTGCAATACAGAGAATGCTGAGCCTCTAATCCTGAGTGAAGAAAGGGATCAGAGGATCCAGTTCACTTATAGAGTTTCCTGGAACGTGAGTAATCTAGCTTTCTCGATCCTCACTTGTGGCTGACCAGTGAATTCAAGCAATCTGACACTCCATGGGTATGTAGGTCTGGATAACCTCCAAGTTCTTTTTTAATTCGCCATTTATCTTCGCAGGCAACAAGATGGGACAACTACCTGCACATCTTCGATCCTCGAATCCATTGGTTCAGTCTGATCAACTCTATAGTCATCGTCATCTTCCTATGTGTTATGGTCGGAATGATCCTTCTCCGAACCGTATCGCGCGACGTAGGTTTCTTGTGCCTTTGCCCTATTATACTAACCCATCTCCCCTAGATCTCGCGGTATAATTCAATCGATGCTAGCGTATGAATGCATCCTGTTTATCGACTTTTCAGTACACTCAACACAAGTATAGGAGGATGTACAAGAGGACTGGGGCTGGAAGCTTGTCCATGGAGAAGTTTTTCGCGTTCCAGCTAAACCGATGATGTTATCTATCATGGTCGGCAATGGTTCTCAGCTAATTGCCATGGTTGGAACCACACTTGGCGAGTTCCGGACCATCTTCCTATCTGAAGATTTTAACTAATGGATGGATGTACAGTCTTTGCTCTTCTAGGATTCCTCTCACCTTCTAACCGCGGTTCCCTTGCCACTGTCATGATAGTTTGCTGGTCATTCTTCGGATGGTTGGTCACCTATATCTGGAACCTGATACAAGGCTAATGAACCTAACCCGAAGTATCGGGGGTTACTGCTCGAGCCGAATATATGCTTCACTTGGAGGAAATGACAGAAGGAAGAATGCATTTCTTACCGCTACAGTATTCCCGACGTAAGTTTAGCAGCATGTTGCACGCATTCCTGGAGTCAGTATTCAACAACATTCTTTGATCACAGTGGCATTTTCGCCATCATCTTCGTTCTCAACTGTTTCCTCATCACCGCTGGCTCATCTGGAGCTGTTCCTTTTGGTGAGTTCCAGCATTATTTTTTCCGATGAAATCTGATCTTGGCTATCCACAGGGACTATGCTCCTGATAATCCTTTTGTGGTTCGGTATTTCTGCACCTCTCTCTGCCATTGGTGCCTACTTTGGTTCCAAGCACGGTGTACGTATCTATTGATTAAGACTACAACGTCAGGACCATATTGACTGTCAATCTCAAGTCTATCGTTCATCCTGTTCGCATCAACCCTATCCCGCGCCAAATTCCACCGAGTCCGAAATACCTTAGACCTTGGGTGCGTATTTGAGTTCCATACGGTACGGCTCTGTGGCGTTTGCATTCCCTAACGACCGAGCAGGTGGCGGCTATCTTGAGTGGCATTCTACCGTTTGGTACGTTTTTGCCGCCAGTTTTATGATGCTTCTGACACGGCTCATGATACTGGGGTTGATAGGCGCGGCATTTGTGGAATTGTACTTTGTTCTTTCCAGCCTTTTTGCGTCAAGAGCGTACTACGCATTCGGGTTCCTTGCCCTCACAGCCGGCATTGTCTCACTCACGACGGCCACTGTGACAATTTTATTCACATATTTCTGCCTTTGTGCTGAAGAGTATAGGTATGCTTATCTCCTCACCATCTCTCTTTGCCGCTCAAAATTGGTTGTAGATGGCAATGGCGTGCATTCCTTACTGGCGGAGGCAGCGCATTTTGGTTATTTGCCTACGGCCTTTTCTCCTGGGCGTCCCGTATGTCATTGAGTTCCTTTTCAAGTGTGCTACTCTACCTCGGCTATCTCTGTCTCCTTGTCTTGATGGATTTCCTCGTGACTGGGACGATCGGCTTCCTCGCATCATATTGGGCTGTACGCAGACTATACAGTTCAATTCGTATTGATTAACGGAGCATGATAATAATGTACTAGAATAGGCTGATTGGTCTGGAGAACATAAGAATATGTTCCGCAACATTTTTTCAAGTTTTGACTGCTGAGGAGCTTCTAGTTCGCTACCATTACTAACAATTTCCCTTTCCCTGCTCGGAGGATTGCAATGCGCTTGTCGATCAGGCTCGACATTGGAGTGGTGTACTGGGCTTCTGCAACCACCTGATTGTTGAGATAAAGTCCACGAGATGCGACGAGATTTTTTGCAGCGGCTGAAAACGGTGAGATTCAGGTTGAGATCCAGATCGAGGGTGGACACACAATTAGAAGCAACAAGACCATACTTTGCAGCAAGCTTCGCTACTGGAGTTTGTTGAAGTTCTTGAAGATCCAACACCACAAGACGGGGATCTCCCTCCAGAGCTGATTTTACATTTTTGACTTGAAGTCCCTCATAGTCAGATTCAAAGAACATTTTAGTCAAAGTTTCTGCATGAACAAGACCATCCCCTGATCATCAAAGATTAAGGGAGACAGATTAAGGGACCAACAAGAATGATCAGGGTCGATTGATCGGTGTATCAAGAGACGACATACACTGATGAACAAGCTCAGTGACCTCTGCGGCTAACCGCCTCTGAGCAATGCGCTTTTCAGGAGTAATCTAGGTAGTCACCAATCAGTTATTCCATTTCAGCGGCTATACTTTGCGTGTACCTGGTGGTTCTGGACAATGCTAGTGATGACAGTCCTTGGGAGAAGAGTGAATAATCTGAGATATTTTTCGACATCGTTATCAGTAACCTTCAGGAAGTACTGATACGATGACGACATCAAGGATTGAGATCACGAGGATTATTCTTTATCAAGGAGCGTACCTGATAGAAATCAAAAATACTAGTTAGCTTGGGATCCAGCCACACAGCATTACCTGCACTCTTCCCGAACTTCTCGCCTGTTGAGGTGGTAAGCAATGGCGTTGTCAGGCCGAAAGCAGAGGTCTCAAGTCCAGATGAGCATGAATTCCCTTGACGTCCGATTAACTCAAGACCAGCCAATATGTTTCCCCATTGATCAGATCCCCCGACTTGAATGTTACATTTATGATGTTTGTATAAATAATAAAAATCATAAGCTTGAAGCAATTGGTAGGTGAATTCAGTGAAGGATAATCCTTGCTGAGACTCTAACCGAGCCCGAACGCTAGGACAGAATGTAAATAGATGTGGTAAGGGAAAGGATACGACAACCCACCTCTCTCGGCTAAGCATAGCATTGACCCGAACATGTTTACCCACGTCCCTGAGAAAGTCGAGCATAGTGAGCTTATCATGCCACATGAGGTTGCTCAAAACGCTGGGACTCTGCAGGGGCAATGTCGGGGCGCTGCTGTATTCCAATTTATTTCTGACGTAGTCTAATGCACGCCCGAAAAAGAGTTGAATACTCTTTGCGAGCTTGGGGACATTATCCTCAATTTGTTGAACATCCGCTTGTAAACGCTCGGTCAATCGTCCAGAGGGATCACCAACTTGACCTGTTGCTCCGCCTATCTGAAAAGAGTCAGTATACGCGCACCTTGACTGCGATTTGATCACACCAATGGAATAATCCGATGTCCTCGAATCTGGAAATGCAACAAAGTCATAAATGGGAGCAGATGACCTATGTGCAAGGAAGATGCGGTAGGATCCACGCCGGCGTATACGGTTTGAGATTTTGATTGGAGGGCTTTTCTCAAAGTCTCTGGTCTATTATTTGATCAGTCTGGATGTCACCCTCGGACCCATTGAGCACAACCACCTTGTGATATCTTGGACAAGCCCGCGATATTCTAGATCATCTAAGAGGGAAACGTTGTAAAAGAGACGATATTTGGCTAGTTGATGGCATTGTCGAGGAGGAACGCGTGTAAGACGCCGAGCGGAGGAAGAGAGCATCGCGTGACCGAAAACTGAAGTCACGTTTCCTTGCAGGATGCTTTCACGTGACCTTACGGAAATAGCCGAGTACTGTAACAGTTTTTGTAAATAAGGTTTGATCTGCATGGTAACCAGCAGAATCCCCCTTGATATCCACTGCAAGAATGGGCTGTATGTTATGTGCTTCCCTTGTCTGACGGTCTGCTGTTGACACTGTCCTGCACAGCGAACAAACCCCGTGGACTTCAAGCCGCTCGCAAGCTCCGCAATTCTCGTCGCGAGAATCGCTGGGTTCGTTCTTTAGGGCAATCTCTTACAATAGTATCTGATATTCCGACATACTTCTAGGCGGATAAAAGTTACAAAAAGCGCACCTTGGGAAACACTTACAAAACATCGCCCACTGGGGGCTCCTCCCACGCGAAGGGTATCGTACTCGAGAAGGTTGGTGTTGAAGCCAAGCAACCCAATTCTGCCATCCGCAAGTGTGTGCGTGTACAGCTCATCAAGAATGGAAAAAAGGTCACTGCTTTCGTCCCTGTATGTGGCATGTTTTGTCTGTGCCTGCAGTGCTGACATTGGGGAAGAATGACGGTTGCTTGAACTTTGTGGATGAGAATGATGAGGTTCTCATTTCTGGTTTCGGTCGCAGTGGTAAAGCCAAGGGTGATATTCCCGGAGTACGCTTCAAGGTTGTGAAGGTATCTGGTGTTGGTCTCCTTGCCCTGTGGAAGGAGAAGAAGGTGTGATATATATGTTCTCCTTCCTCCATTGTGTCTTCTGACTCGTTGCCCTGCAGGAGAAGCCCAGATCATGATTGATTATTGTATATATCTGTTTCTCTTCCATCGACATGATATGACGCTCCATGACCATGCTGTGTTGCTTGCCATGCCACATGAAAATCCAGTTTGCATTTATCATTCGTGAGAATATGATTATTAGCATCTATCATTGTTTTGTGCTTCTCTGACAATGACTTCGGCTGGGTTCCCTCCATTAATCCACTCGTCCAAGTATATTCCCATGCCTGCTGTTCTGCCTCCCCGCCGGCGTGTGCCTTCCCCACCTTCGTCTCGGGTCAAGGTTACGGGTGGCGGGAGCACAGACTTCTCACAGTTGATAGACTTTGTTACTCACACAACCAGCCCCAGCTGTGATCTCAGCCATGAACAATCCGGTCTCCACGATGTCTCTTTGGATGTATCCACGAGAACATTTGCCCTTGTTCTGGCAGGGTTAGACCCCGATTATTTGAATAAGCTTCTCATACGGCCACCTCCACCTGTTCCTGCTAAGCGCTCGAAAAAACCGGAGCATGAGCTTGACGCAGCTCTTCGACTTCTGCCCCGTCGGAGAATTCCACCAAAACCACCCGTCTCAATACAGTCAGATGTGCCAAACAAGTATCTCCACCGACCATCTGGCTATAATGTCGCTGGCAAAGGATTATGTCACAATCCTGGATCTGATAACATCGCAACCAGAGAAGTCGCGGGGGTCACCGGTGGGATGTTTTCAGCAGGAACATGCATTAAATGTCATGATTTTTCAATAGTTGATGCACATGCTGCGCAGTTTCCGCGACAGTGTGTTAGTTCACTGGACGAACTGACACATAATCTCACGGGACCATTTATGTACGAAACAGAGAAAGCAAGAGCGATTTTCACTTGGCTGCACCATAATATATGGTATGACACTCAATCCTTCTTCGCCGGAACTGTCCAGCCTGCTACCCCGGACTCAACCTTATCATCTGGCTTAGCCGTCTGTGACGGTTATTCAGGACTTTTTGTCGATCTTGCTGAGAAAGCCGGATTGCAAGTATATAAAGTGGGTGGCCACGGTAAAGGTTTCGGATACCAAGACCTAGTTCCCGGAGAGACTATTCCAGAGATGAGCACCAATCACGCCTGGAATTGCGTCCTCATGGACGGTGAATGGCGCCTGATAGATGCTACCTGGGGTGCTGGTGTACTCAACGGTTCGACTTACGAGCCGCGCTTCGACCCATCTTGGTTTACTTCTACTCCCGTAGAGTTTGCCAGACGCCACTTCCCTTCCAACTCCATCTTCCAGTTAATAGCTGATGAGGACGGAGGCCCATTGGTATGGGAAGACTATATCTTGGCCCCACCGAGCCCCGTCATTTTCAATGATTTCCATCGGCTGGGATTTTTGGTTGACCTTCTCCAGCCAGCATCAAATGTTATTGAACAAGGGCAGGCGGTGACGTTCACCCTATTTAAACGCTGTGAACACATGACGAACAGCGAGAGCGAGAATTATATCTATGTCCTTTTGGTTCCTGGACACAAACCCATACCCCTACACCCGAACGCAGAGGGCGGCTGGAGTCTGACCTACCTAGTGATGGGTAAAACCGAGTTATCACTGATGTTCATCGCAACAATAGATGGACGGGACGCAAAAGGGGTTGGACTCCGAGGGTTCGAAAATGCCTTAGATCGGAAAGCCATGTCTTTTGGAGGATTAGCAAAATGGACAGCTGTTTAAAGGTCTAGTAATAAATGACAAGTCTATTAAATATGGTGACTCGACGGACCAAAACTATTACATATGAAGTGTATAGTAATATCCCAACCGGATGACGTAGTCTAAGCCGCAATTATACCCTGTTTGCCAAGGTAGCGCTTGAGGTCTGAAATCAATTCCAACTGCTCCTGTACTGTAAGGTCACTAACGATGGTTTGAAGTATCGAACCAACAGTAACATGGTGTACCCGGATGAGGCTACTATAGTATACATATGTAAACACACCCATAAGGAACCTGCAACAATCTGTAAGATCTCGTTTGACAGCTGAACAGAAGAATTACTCACTGACAATCCATCCGATCGGTCATCCCACCATGGCCAGGAATACTGTGACCAAAGTCCTTAATGTTGAAAGCACGTTTGAAGCCGGACGCAAAGAACCCTCCAAATGGAGCAACAAGAGATGC
>Ga0157367_1001031_pt1 | contig 12562 bp, 13 predicted proteins | sample AttbisABBM2_FD_113142 | JGI IMG/M metagenome (GOLD analysis project Ga0157367, IMG submission 113142) | Fungus gardens microbial communities from leaf cutter ant in Botucatu, State of São Paulo, Brazil - Atta bisphaerica ABBM2 | ecosystem: Host-associated > Fungi > Mycelium > Unclassified ...
GATGCGGTTGAATCGGCGCGACTCCGGGAGCGTTCAGCCGTCCCTCGATTATCTACTTGGATCAGTTGAGGCGGAAGCTCCTGGCCAAAAACCTGATTACGTTAGAATGGCGACCGACGACCGAGCACGAATTCAATCACCTGAGTCATCTTCCTCATCCGTTTGACCTCAACGAAATGTTGTCGCATTGCTTGAGAAGAGGAGTCTCTTGTTGTTGGCAAGTTGGGTGTAGTTTTCGGCCGAGGCAGCCTCAGAATCGATGTGTTCGAAGGAGATCGCGAGTAGGGAGCTTGGCACTCGTTGGCACTGTCATCGTCTCCAGGCTGAATGAAAATCAAATTCCTTCGCCTTCTGACGGTTGGAGGGTGAGACAGCAGTGATGGCTTGGTTTGTTGTGTTAACGGTGTACCAAGCGAGGGTTGAAGAGTCTGGACTTCGGAGGTAGGCATCACAATTGCATCAATCGGTGAGACAATAGATGTAGGGTGGAATTGTTTTGGTTCGAAGCTGAGGGTAGAGTACCCGCCATGCGTATGCCCATGTGAGGTGGCTGGCCGAATGAAGGAGCTTTTCAACCTCCTCAGAGGGGCTCTTGAGTCTTCGACATTCTTCCCTGAAGTAAAGTCAAAGATCGAGAAGTCAGAGGAGACTTGACTCGATCTAGACGCCGACTTGTCACTCAGGTCAGTAGAGTCTAAGCCGAGCTGCCCCCTGAGGTCTGGGGAATCCAAGGTCTGAGCACACGAGTGTATAGGAAAAGAGACAGACGACCCATTGGACTGTCGGAACATGGTAGGATTGAGGATAGAAGAGAAAAGACAAGTGAAACGGTTTTTGTGATAAATTTACCATGGTCTTGTACTCCAACCAGGTTGTGTAGGACCTATTGTTAAGGATTGGAAATGCAAGTTGCCGTGCCTTGTGCCTTCCGTCTCGTTGGCAACCCTGCCTAGTCCCGATATAGTACACAAATGAAAATCTAATCTATAGTTCCACTGAAGCAATGATTCTAAAAATTCACTCAAAAAATCGTAATTCACTACTGAGTTTCAGCGTTCACTGGAGAGGTAAGCGTCAAACGCTTGCTCATAGACAAGAAATCCAAGGTCGACGGCACCCTTACCAGAGACACGTGCTTCGCACACCGCGTCTTGTTCCACTCTTCTGCTTCCTCTATCAGACTTTCCTGAGTAATGTTGGCATCTCTGTCATTGAACGTGGCGCTATGGTCAGTTTGTGGTCCCGCTGCAAACGCAGATTCGTTTTTACAGGTTCGTGAGGACCTATCATCATATCTATATGGCGGAAATGATCCTGAGGTGCTTGGCCTGGGTGAGTCTGGGACCGGAGATGCTACAGGAAATGGTGACCCTAATCCATCCGAGGAAAACCAATCTGGTCCAGAGTCGATAGCGGTGTGGAACGATTCGCAGATGGAGGACTCCGACTCTGATGACACTGTCACATGAGATATTGGAGATATTGGTATCTCTGGGCTCTGTCGGGATTGCAATGCTTCCTTCGCCACCTTTAAGGCAGTGTCCTTCACCTCCTTCCAAATGTGGTTCTCTGCAAGCATGTCATTCTGGAGAACATTCCGATGGCATTGCATGCGAGCAATGTCCAAACGAAGCTGCATCACAGTGTTAGCTCTCGCTTGGAGGGCAATTATAAGGTGATCCCGGGTTGCCTTCCGAAATGGTACCAATGTCGCAACGGTACGTATAAAACGAATTTGCGTGTCAAGGAGGCTTTGAGCCGTGATCAGTCGATTGTCTAAATCTGAAATCTTTGCCTCAATAATTTGCGATCGCAGTGGAGGAAAATCATTTGATGAAGATGCTTGCAAATGAGGACTCAAGTCTCCCACCAGTGTCATGGGAGCTACACTTCCCTTTCGTAAACAAGTTTCGGCTGCGAGATCAGCCTTTACTTGATCGAATGCATCTCTGAACTCAGGCGTCTTTTCGACTTCAACTGGCACAGGTGCTTCCAACTCCACCTCGTCTCGGTTTGTTCTCAACGTCACCTTCCTGTGAAGGAAAGGACGTTTCTTTCCTGGGCTGTCACCAGAAAGCATTTCAAAAAGCGCTTGAGGTGCATTCTCATCCCAATTTGCGAAATCGGCGGAGGGAGAGTAGTTCTGGCTCTGGAGGTCGTGTAGATGAGAGGTTGCGGCAGCAACACCAGTGAGTTCCATGGTCCTTCCTGACATATTAAAGAGCCGCATGCGAACACCTGCTGTTTTGAATGCACTTGCGTAGTTGATTCGAGATATCCATTGGTTCATGTCATCTTCTGATGAGGCCTTGAGTGATAAATGACGACCGTCAGACAGCGCCAATCGGAAGGCAAACCGATGCTACGGTCCATGTTGTCAGTTTCCAGTCGCCGCGCACAATATACTTGCATTTGAATGTCATACCTTGATATACGACTTATCGAAAACAGCAATCGCATTCTTCACAGACAATAACTCATCGATTTTCAAGATCGCTGACGACGGCAACATAAGTTGACTATTACTGCCTTCCTTTGTCTTTGGAATCAAAGTATGCATCCAAGAGGAGTCTCGAAAAAATAGTAATTGGGATCCTGTTAACAACACTCCCCAGGGCTTCCACTTCTTGCTCAGTAGCTTCTTTCCATCTTCGTTGAGCTCGTCTTTGCGGTCGATGAGCCCGATCTTGGTTACCCGAAGAGTCAAGTCACCCTCGGGGTCGGAATGAACATCATGAGGGGTTGAATGTGTGGTCATTCGTGGATTTGATGAGCTTCCAGCAGAAAGACCGAAAAAGGTTGAAGATCGAATACACTCCCTCCCCACCTCCACGGCGCGAGCATTAGCAAAAGCTCGTGATAGTTCTTCTTCATCCCACTTTTCCGCGGTGCCTCTCCAACTGTACGGATTTGATAAGGGTATAAAGGACTCGGTATCAATACGTAGGGGACTAAGGAGATCCTTGAAAACTGTGGGTTTAGATGTCAAAGGAGACTAGCTACGAGCTTACATTACTGATCATGTAGTAAGGGTCAATCTTGCAAGTTTTGTTGGTTAGTGTTGACCCAGCCGATGCAAGACCAGAATTCTGTAATGTAGCATCTCGGAAGACGGTAGGTCGACGGTTGGGCTCTGTTGTAAGCCCACGTTGGCCACTGAAATCCAATGGATCCTCGATAAATATGAATGGCGCGAAAATGATGTTGTCATAGAAATACTAGAATGATTCTTGAGCTACTTGTTGAGCAGGCATGCCGAAATGGTTACCTCTAGAATCTCAATCTCAACTCCAGGTAAACTTGTGTTCTTGATATAATCTGCTTTGGTCATCTTGCGTCGATTGGACTTGTTAAAAGCATCAGTATGAAGCATTATAAGACTGAAAGCAAGGATATAGGGATGATCTAAACTAATTTTAGTGAGGGCCTTGAGCTGTTGCTGCAACAATTACCATCCGAAACATAAAGATCAGGATTGCATCGAATGTAACGCTTAGCAAACGCCTCCATGACACGGTCAATCTGTTGTGTTTCCCTGGGCAGACCAATTTCGAGCAGCAGCTTGCGAAGAGCAATATCGAGAGCATTTCCTACAAACTTGAAGCGACCAATGAAGACTTCCAATGCTGTGGCGTAAAATGGCTCAACCCTAGAAAACCATTCAGAACACATACGTGAAAGACTTGAGCCGAGGAATACCTGGACGCCAAAATTTTCGTGATTTCGGCTTTGCTAACAGTGTCCATCAGCCGATCAAGATAGATACCAGGAGACTCTTCTTCCAAGGGGTGTGGAATAATCACTGAACTACGATACGGATTGGACGACGCGCTCAGAAGAGAGGAGGGAGAGGACGTGGGCGAAGTAGTGAGGAGTGGTTGAGATGAGAACACGTTCAGGGATAAGCGACGCAGTAACGGTGGATTTGTCTGCGAACGAGGCCTCGGAAGACAGGTCTGCCCACTTGTCCGGGAGAAGCTGGGTGCCGTTATTCTTATTGGACCAGGGTTGTCCGCGGTTGTCGGTCGTCGAGTAGGCGATGATGGTGGTGGAGAAATAGAGATATCTGGACTTGCAACTGGATAATACGATTGTGGACGTTCCGAAAAAGAATGTGAGAGAGGGTTGCGGGGTTGTAGCTTCTGGGCCGAGTGGTTAGAGGGCGTTGAGTCGGAAAGATTGATTTCATAAGAATCATGGAAGTGAGAGAAATCCCCATGGGCAGTGAAAGGACGGGGTTGCGAACGAGCCTTCTTTCGACTCCAGAAAGACAATTTCCTAGTCAAAGGTCTCAACTGCTCTGATGCTGGTTCCCATGCCTGCTCCTTCGTTTTTGGATCCACCTTGTCATCAAAGGTACTAGTGAAACCAAAGAGAGATATCCCACGTGTGCGTCGTTCTATTTCCTTTGGAGATGTAAGATATGAAGACACACCTAGCCCGTGAGAATCCCCAGGCCGCTTGATGTTCAAAGATGATTCAGATACAGGCTGGGACTGAGAGAAGGTCGGAACGAAGGCGACAGTGTTCACTTCACTTTCGTGTAACGTCGACGAACCAGGCGTTTGGGGCAAAGCAAGTTGTGCATATCCGAACCCAGGCAAAGACTGGGCAAGCGATGTAGTTAATTGAGATGGATCCTGATGTCTATTCGATGTCATTGCTGAAGGACGAGACGGGAGTAGCGGCAAGCCTGAGGGTGTGGGTGGAAGTTCCTTGTTACGTTGTCTAAATGGAGCATGCTCTTCAGTCACCTCTATGCTGCCAGCAGTACTAGGGCGCCGTAGATGTGTACCATTGTTTTTACTACGCTGCCTCCATGCTGGGAGTGAAAGAAAGTGTGTCGTTGTCTGAGTTGTCGTTGTGACTACCTCGGTGCGAGTGGTGGTCTCAGTGACAATCAGAGAAGGTTGATTGTCGGAAGGTTGATTGTCGTCTTGATAGGGAGGAGGAGGAGTTTGATTGGTCCTTGGGGTATTCTTTCTCTTCAGAGAGAAATATCCCATGAAAGGAGGAAATCTGAGAGGAAGGGGTCAAACGGGGAAGATAAATTTGACGACGATTGGATGTGTGATACGCGGCGTTATATCATTGCTTTCCCGTCTACGCAGCGTATCCTCGGCTAAAGATAAAAGAAGATTGTGATAGTGGTGAGGATGATATATTGGTTTATATACTCCGAGGTGACAGTCGTCACCTTAAAGTCACAGTATATATATATACTACACATCAAAGTGACTCGACCTGAGATTTCCTACTCTCCCGCCTTTTCTGGGCTACAATTGTCTTTCTCTTTGCTTCAAGGACAGATCGCTTATGGAGCCAAAACAAAGATGAGAACTTTATTAGCCCCACTGGTAACGCTGGTCAGATCTATGAACCTCACCTCTGAATCCTTCCTCTTCTGAGAATGTTTCATCTTCTCGTATAATTTTCGCTTTTTATTGCTCATCATCATTTTGTTCATATCGTCTTCGCCTTCACCTCCAGTAGTCCGATCTCCCTTCGTCCTCTTATTCCCGAGCTTGCTGACCTCGTTCGTGAATGTGTCGTAATCCATTCCCGCAGCCTCGGCAACCAACTCAGCAGTCCGAAGCGCTGAAGGGTCGTAGGCCGCATTTTGTAAAGCTTTCTCGAGGTGATGGTTCTTCGGTCCTGCCTCGGCTCTCCCAGTTGTCTCCTCATCTTCTCCTTCTGCCTCTCCTCCCTCTGCCTCTCCTCCCTCTGCCTCTTCTCCTTCAATCTCAACATGAGACCCAACAGAATCGGCCGTGGGGTCATAAGCACCTTCATATTCATCGAAGGGGCTTAGATGAGGTGGCAGTGTCTGACCTTGAGCATAGGAATCTTCCAAGAGAATTTTTCCAGAGTTAATGCAATCGACTATCCACTGGGGCTGAACATATTTTCGCATTGACCGTCGCTCCTTCTCTTCTTGAGTCTTTGAGGAAGCAATGGGACGGTCAGCAATGACATGGGTGATTGATGGGTCATCTTCATCAATCGGACTACCACCTCCTGAGGATGCCGGCCAGCCAACTTTCCCTCCGAAACTCCGAATTAGAAATTCAAATATCGACCGTGAGGTTTCACGGGATAAGAAGAACGTGTAAGGTGTGAAAAGGGCTATTGCATTAGACTTTGGTAGAGTCTCGAGAGTCCTGAGGGTAGGCAAAGAAGCATCAGCTTCGGATGTTTTTTTCGATGGATAGAGGACGAAATCCTCTTCATGTGTGACATTTGTAATAGTGGAAGGCAAAGAATCAGTGGACTCCATCTCTGTATTTTCTGAAGCTACGGCGATGGTTTTGATAGTCTGCCGAACATCTTTTCCAGAAATTTTGCGGCCGTCAATCTCTACAACTTTGTGTTTTATGACAGCATTGTTTGAAGAATGACTAGCTTCTTGCATATTAAATGCACCGACACCCGCGGCAGCTTCAAGTTTCTTGAGATCTAATGGTGGAGGATATACGAGGCCGACATCTGTAAATAGTTTAAAGAAGACAAACCCAAGAAGAGTTTGGTAAAGTTCCAGGAATGTGAGCATGACCCGCACGTCGACATCACTTGGAATCTGAGGTCCAGCATGTCAGGAGGAACAACCAATACCTGGGAAATATACAGACGTTCTGAGTAAACTGGTACGGCACCAGCCAAGTGATTGTTTGATCCATGACCTCAGCTTGGTAATAAACACCTTTGATAGAGAGGAATGCTTTCTGCAACGACCTAGAGTGCATGATGTACAGCTGCCATTCGGCCGATAGTCTTGCACAATTCTCGATGAGCTCGGGGGGAAGGCGTTGACCAGAAGGTAAACTCGCAAAAAGGAAGACCATACATAGAGCATCGTCTATATCCCTCAGGGCATCAATAAAAGTGGGATATCTGTAAGAGGAAACGTGGGCTAAGATGTAATATGATACGACCTTGCATACCTCTCCTTGACGATATGGTCGAGCCGATAAACTGGCTTGTTGTCTTCCAAGTTTTTAGCACTTTTCCACTCGCCCCGACCCAGCGCTCGCGAAAGCTTTTTCGCAAAAGCTTTATGTTCTCTCAATTTTTTTAGAACTGGTTCATGCGCGAGATAGGCGATATCCTTGGCATAGTAGAAGGATGTTGGCGCTGAAGAACCTTTGTTAGCTTTCTTCCGACTTTTGGGTTCTCTGGGGAATATTCCTGAAGTACAGCTGATTTCAATGGCGGATCCTGGGCAATAAAATAGTGGCAGTCACCCTTCAAGATGCAAAGCCGACGAAAATCGGCCAAGGAGCATTGCAGCCTTCTAACAGCAGAAGACCGTGTAATGTAAGCTTTTGCAGCTCCTGACTTGCCCTTCTGCTTGATACGGCCCATACCGAGGGATAGTGATAAAGCGTTTCTCCCAAAACTTAAGATCAATTGTTTGACTCTGTCATCTATACCAAATAACACGATTCTCTTACTCTCTAGCTCAGGCTGAAATCTAGTCTCCAAAGTAACACGTCATGAGGTAGGTGCGCCACCAGATGCATGGCGAGAATTCTGCTTATATCAGTACAGTCAGTATGTTCATGTTCCCAAATCAGAACTCGATGAAGCCCAACTGCGCCAGTTGGAGGAACACGAAATCTCCCAGGGTCCCCTATCAGTGCTTCAACAAGCCGTTCGAAATCATACACAAGTCCTCATCTCCCTGCGAAACAACAAGAAGCTTCTAGCTCGTGTCAAAGCATTTGATCGCCATAGCAATATGGTATGAAACTTTCGTCCAAACCCTGCCAGGATCTCATTGCGATTGACCAGGTCCTCGAGAACGTGAAAGAGGCTAGTTCTTTTTTTAAAAAAAAGTTCTTTCCGAGTCAATTGTGATTATATTCCATTAGATGTGGACAGAAGTCCCCAAGGGAAAGAACAAAAAACCAGTCAATAAAGATCGTTTCATCAGCAAAATGTTTTTGCGGTTGGTTCATTCAACCTTATGAAAATGCGTGGGACTAATCCGTAACCCAAACATAGTGGTGATTCTGTGATTTTGGGTATGTTAACATGTGCATCCTACCGTCTTTTCTACTGATACACGCCAGTCCTTCGAAATCAAGCATAGCCAGCGCGAACTACTTCATTTTATATCTTTCTGTTGGCTGCTCTATCCAAAATGTCTCTTTGTTTAATTAGCGGAAATGCCCAGCCAGATCACCCTCTCCTACTTCTCAAGCTCCTCAGTTCCATTGCATCGTGATCTTCAATCATTTTCACTGCATCAAAGATAGCACCGAGGGCAAGCCAACCAAAGCTCTTCGCTCCAAATTTTTCTTTTGTGACCTCGACAAAGGACAGTTCCCACGCCAACCAAGCATATTTCAAATAATCCTCGAGTGTCCTGTCTTCGCCTCCCTCGAGCTCCAACCGAATTACCTTCACAAGTGTGTCTGACATCTCTCGCACTTTGGTCATGTGTTCTTTTCGCGTCTGGGGCTGTGATGTCTTTTGTATGATCGTTCCAGCAATAACCTCCTCCTCAGAGAGCATCTCATTCTTGTGAGAGAGACTGTAATTGGCGGCAATGCCTGTTAGTTCACTAGAAAATCGTTTGAAAAGTCCTGAGACAATCTCAAAGTCTGATTTGTCCCAGGGGCCCGCAGTATCTAGAAACCTCCCGACATGTCGCTCGACCAAATCAAAGACAGCTGAATTTGGATCCTTCAGTTGAAACGTGGATAGGTGTTTCGTGAGGTTTTGCATCCGCCTCGACATAGTCCTCCTTGTACGCCGTCGGGGACGATTGGATGCAGGAATTTCATCAAGCTCAATGGCTCTAAATAATCTGCCGATTATCTTTTTACTCCGATAATAATTTGAGAGGTCAGGATTGATTGTTTCGGGGGCATTCCAATCAGGTTTCATCTTGAACTTGAGTTTTGGAATGGCCCTGAGATCTACTGCTCGGCCAGACTTTGGGTAGTCTACAGCATCGCTGTGCAGATGTGCGAGCGTAATACAATCAGTGTCGTATATTCCATTCGGACTCTGATCCGCGATAATCAGCCAGTTTATGGCAATTATCCCGACCACCTTGCAAATACTGAGCCCAATACAGCCGAGGAAACATATTAGGATCTTACATCTGAGATAATGTACTCCATAACAAAATCGGCAACGTCTTTCATGGTACTGTCCCGATTTAAAAGTTTCCTTTGAGTGGGCGCGTACTCCGCTGGGGCACTCAACGGTTTGTTCGGTTGGAACCAAGGGTGCTCCTTCAAGGGGATAATGTTATAGATATCGCCATCGAGGTCTCCACCCCCCAAGCATGACGGAAGGGGCCGTCCGCCTTTGAAGATCATTTAGTAAGCTACTCACATGCTATAGAATGGACTACACCTTGAACGCTGAAAACCACTGTATTGAATAGGGGCTCTCTCGCAAAACACGAACCTTCTGGGGGTATCCCAATTGCTCTAGCCACCTGTACATCTCCAGGGTGGATAGTGGGTGACCGTGAAATAAGCACCGGCCCTTCAAGAAAGATGACCCCTTCTGTATGGTGCTTGACGCAAGCAAAAACTTCGCCTTCTCTGAGATGGCGATGAACGTCCGCAACTCCAACGAGCGTCCAGGCACCAGGGATCGGGATTCGGGCGTGATGCTTGAGGTCGCGAAGAATATGGTAGACCCCAACCTTGAGGAGTTGAGTGTAGAATGGATCATCATATATTGTGTCAAGACCGAGTTTGGCCAAATTCTGCATTGTCGACGGCAACCTGAAAGATGCCCCAAGACCATGTGTCTCCAGCAAACGAGCAGCCCCAGACAAAGTTTCAGTAGCACTTTTAGTATCTGAGACTGCTTTCTCCTGAAAGTCACGAAATACATCATATGGAATCCCAAGGTATTCTAGAAGCATGATGAGCGGCCGATTGAGATAGTATGGTGTTGGTCGGTCGAAGGCTCGCGCTATTTCGATCTCGTGTTCCCCGGATCCATTATCGGCCTCAAATTTAGTCATTGAAGGGCGTAATCCTATGGAATGTACACCGTTAAGAGTGTGATCAATCGAGAGCATCCCTTTGGACCCCCGATAGCGGACCTGATACGCATGGGGAAAATCAGAGAGTTTTCCCCGTTTCTTCTTCGCCTCTCGTAGTTTCTCCCATATCGCGCGCGCGAGATCCTTTGACATCGTCCCAACCCCGTCAGTGAAGACATATTTGGCATCTCTTGTCTTGATGTCATCTAATTTCAAGACTTCCTCTACTGGAACCACAGCTGCATCAGTCGCAGTGAACGCTTGGGAGATTCGTGCGGCATATCGTGCCGGACAGCGCATAAGGTGTGGATCATAAGAAAGACCATGGAAGGTCCCAAGACTATCGATAATGGTAGCTGCATTGACATAACCATATCTGGGATCACGGAATGCTTTGACAAACCTGAAGCATGGTCAGATAACCCCAACTTGAGGTTGAAACCGGCGTACCATACGGAATGTTCCTTCAGTGCGGATTGTGAATATGCAAGGAATTCAAAAGCACGACTTGCGATCTTCAGACCATTTTTAAGGAATACGCCAACTCGCTCCCTGATAAAACGTGGACCGTCTACCTCACGATCGAAACGATACTGCAGGTGATTTTCATCCCGAAAAGTGACACGAAGAAAATTTTCATGATTCTCACTGGCATATTTACGGATGACACGGTTTGACCGCTCAGGATACGGTCCATTCAAGAACATAGTCGTGGGGGTAATGATTACGTGCAGCGACTGGTAATAGCTGCCGTCGTCAGGAATCAAAGAAAGCATGTCACCCTGTTTCTTGAACTCTTGTTCCACAGAGTTGAAGCAGGATGAAATATTTTCGTTGTAGTCATCACTATACCAAAGCCCGCTGGCAACATTACGAAATTCTTTCAGTAGTTTGGCGGTGTAATTTTTGCCCTTGAGATCCAAGATCTCCTTGACCTTGGGTAACAGGTCAAGCAGCTCGGATGTGTCCAGTATCATATTCTGGAGCAGTGATAACAACTGGAAGGCGACATTCCAGTTAAACTTGCGAAGATTCCTCTCCAGGGCATCTAAGTGAGTGGCAGAGAATAGACCTCGTCGCTCAATGATGACTTCATTGATGTGGACACGTCGAATACCAGCAGTTTCAGATAGTTTCGAGAACTTGTCTGACTCCTTCTCCGAAGTGAATACCAGGCGAAGAGCCAGACCGGTGAAAGAGATGGCACGAGGGTTATCGAGATGAGGGAATGTTGACATTCGCGAATAGGTCGCTTCAGACCCGAAATTGAAGCCCTGAGCTTTGCGTAGAAATGTTGGAGGCATTCCCAGTTCGAAGAATAGCACATAATTCCCATCTACGGTTGATCGATGTCGGGAAATTGAATGGATGGATGTGTATCGGATCGCAATGATGTTGAGACTGAGATCATCAGCTTTTGTGACAACATGTATCTCTCGCCTGCTGGAGTCAAACTGTAAATCCGCATCCCGATTGGCCTCTGCTTCGATGGAGACGACTTCATCTCTGCATTGCCAGCCAAATTGGATAGAAGAAATAGATACAGAGGAGGAGCTCAGAAATTCGTCCTTCTCTTTCTGTTCTCGCTCCTTTACAGGGTCAATCCAAGGGGTTCGAGAAATAGTCTCGACGATCTCCGGTCGTGGGTCGTGGTTGCTTTTCTTGAAGTGAATTAGTCTATTGATGGTGCCCTGGACAGCGACAGCACTGGGATAGCCAAAGTTACTTAAGAATTTTTCGCCGATAGCAGCATCAGCGACAGTGAATGTTCCTGTCTGGGCTCGTGCATTGAATTTCCTTCGCCTGTGGAGGTGCACAGCAAAATTGGTTTGCACGAAGTCGAAGTACTGGCCATGAAGTAAAGAGGCTAGAAACGCTTTGATCTCGTCTTCTCCAAAGTCCAGAGGTAGATTATGCATAAAGATCTCCATTGTGTAGATTGGTTCGGGGCGATGAGAAGTGATACAAGTCACATCATGATCTTATCGGATGGGAGAGCACATGTGAGGAAAATGACCGTGCTGGTGAGAGTGAAAGCCAGAAAGCAAGAAAAAAGGGTTCAGGTGAACTACCGACAGTCTTTTGATAGGTTAAGTACTATGATAGTGTGTACGGCTCGGGATTACCGGATATTTTGAAAGAGAGAACGTAATGAGCGCCTTGTGGCTCGAATGTTATCCTCAATAAGCGCCTGGAATAATTCAAAGCCTTTTTCATGACTAGATGCACAACAAGGTAACTCACGACGTCCGGGATATGCTTATTTCTCTCGAATTCGCTCCGGATCCAAGCGAGGGTCTCTCGCCTAGTCACGGGATCCTCGATGACTGGCAAAGAGTCAAATTTGAATAAAAAGAGAGGAGGAGAGGGCACCTTTGGAAGAACGAACTGCATGTCTGTAGAGACGGATGACCTCCTGCCGAATAATAAAGTACCTTAGAGTAGGCTGGAAGGGAAACATGGAGAGACCTTTAGCCAGGGAGAAGCACGGTTTCCAAACTTGGATAGTGATCGTTTCAAGGCCCGCACAACTCTGCCTTGACTAAC
>Ga0157367_1001033_pt1 | contig 12555 bp, 16 predicted proteins | sample AttbisABBM2_FD_113142 | JGI IMG/M metagenome (GOLD analysis project Ga0157367, IMG submission 113142) | Fungus gardens microbial communities from leaf cutter ant in Botucatu, State of São Paulo, Brazil - Atta bisphaerica ABBM2 | ecosystem: Host-associated > Fungi > Mycelium > Unclassified ...
TCTTTGGTCAGATCGTCTTCACGCGCATGAATAACCGCTTTCATCACCATGTCGGCAATATCAGGAAGCGGTTCAGGCTGAGGAAGAACAATATCAGATACCGCTTCTTTAATAATTGCGGGTATATCTGGCAATGAAGGCGGTTCCGGGATGTCTATCTGAGCATAAACCATCGCGGCAATCGCGGCTTCATCAATACTGTCTTTCTCAAGTTCAGCCAGGCGATCATTTAATTTGGTAATAATGTCGTCCTGATGTGCGACAAAATCATGAAGCTTCTGAATTTCTTCGTCGCTGTTATTAACGGCTTCAAACTGTGCATCAATGATATTTTCTTTTTCAGAAAGCAGCGTTTCAAATTCTGCCCGAATCAGATCGCTTGCTTCCTTCACTTTGTCATCAATCGACTGACGAATGATTTCGGCAAAGCCTGCTTCACGTTCAGTTATCATGGGTTTTTCCGTGAATGTTTGCGCTTTCTTCAGAATGGCCACAAAGTCGCGCGTATCATCATCTGATGGGGGCTGATTCGGATCATTGGGTGTATCGGAAGAGTTATCGTTATCTGTTGAAGGCGAAGGCGTAGGAGAACCCGCATTAAACGGATTATCCTGAGCATCACGTTTTGCCAGCGCTTCAAGAGAATAGTTTTGCTGTTGAAGATAAGGGGTATCCCCTCCTTCAACAGGTTCCATATTCTCTTTGATCCTGGCCTCATTCGGTGCCAGAAAGCCTGCCCCTATTCCGTCACTGTACGATTTATATCGTGCGGCGGTATCCATGCGAAGAAGCCGACTATGGTCGAACTCCACACAGGTTTGAGGGTCAAGATCGAACGTGTCGGCAATTAACCCTTCAATCGCTGTCATGTGAACCTGAAGGCACTGTGAATAATAGGCCTGTTCAAGTGCTTCAATGTTGTTATAAGACGGCGTCTGACCGGTATCAATTTTATAAAGCGGGACACGGAATGTTGAGGCCACCAGCTGATTTGACATGTTCAGCTGTTCGACAAGCTGAGAATCTGTTGCAGTCTGCGACACGGCAACAAAGGCCGCGCCATCAGCAAGCAAAGCCGTTTTCCCGGCATTTTCACCGGAATAACCTACATTCCAGTTATCTTTGATTTCCTGTGCCTTCTCTGCATCGACAGAACCGGGAACAGTAATGATCCCGCCTGGCTTGCCCCCATTCCTGAAGGTATGGGCTGAATTGCGCAACATCGCTTCACCGCCGACAGCGGCAAGACCAGAAGCATAAACAGGAGAAAGTCCGCACAGAGGATGAAAGAACGTGTTAAATCGGTCGTGAATCAGTTCGCGTGCCGGAACATACAAACCACCGGGTAACCCGTTAAGTTCGTCTGTCAGGATGGAATAGAAAATTTCACCATCATCTGAAATATACGGAATGACACGACGAGGATCGAGGACACGTAACTGACGAACCCGATCCGCTTCATCACGAAGCTTGAGAATATACGTGTTGCCATGTGCTAATTTAGAAATCATCCACAGTTCAAAGAACTGCATGGGTGTTTGATAAAAGTTCGGTTTATCCAGTAGCGGAGAAAGAATGGGATTCCTGACTTTAACCCAGATGCCATTGGACTGACGACGCTTAACCGACATGGGCATTTTCGCAATATCTGAAGAGATAAGCGAAATGCAACTGAAGATGGCCGGATAGGCTAAAACACTGTCTAATCTGACCTCGATGTTGCGTTGCCATGCTCCGGCGAAAGGTTCAAGAACTCGACTCCATGCCCCAGAATTAATCGTGTGGAGCGCCTTATTTTCCTGACTTGTTTTTCGCCGGAATAAATTAAACATCGGCTTAGTCTCTCCGATTAAGGGGATTTTTTAATACGTCGATTCATTTTCTTTTCGATTGACGGAATAATTTCAACAAATCCGGCCATCTGAAGAATTAATGCGTGATCGCCGCGAATAAATTTTTTTTCACCCGCGAAACTGTCATGTGTGTGTTTGATATAACGAACCTGAATCATGATGAATAAGGCGGGTTTTACCCCGCCTCTTCTCCTTAGCTGCCAGCGGTCACGCTATAATCAACATCGGTGATGATCGACACGGCGGCATCGCGGCGACGCTGCCAGTTGATCCAGCGTTCTGCACGCACAGCAACGCTATTTGTCTGGAACATGCTCACCAGTTCAATCGGAGTAGGCGTGATGGAATCGTGAGTTGGCGTGGTCTGCATTTCAAGTGACGCTTCAGTTGAAATATCGATTGCAACGCCACCATCATCAGCCAGATAGATGTTCGGAGCATCCACCAGGATCAGAGAGTCATCGATATACTGAGAAACCAGCACAGGAAGACCGTTGAACGTCCCGCCAAACATGGTCATGTCAGGGTATTCACGCTGGCCCAGCGCGTTTTTACGCTGAGAAAGCGTAAGTGCGGTTGTGCTGGACATAAGCCAGACTGCGCCAGTCGGTGACAGGTTGGCATCGATGAATACAGAAAGCGCAATATTGGCATCCTGATCCGGCACACCCGTTGACGGCGAAGAAGCCGCACCGTTAGTGACGGATGCAGGTGAAACACCATCCACAGCGGTTTTATCAGGATCGATAAAGTCTTTGTCCAGGCGTTCAACCACAGCATCCGCCAGAGACTGACGAACCAGTGAATCCGCTGATGGAGTAGACAGCCGGATCACTTCATCAGTCAGAACAGCAATCGCGGCAACTTTGGTGAAGCCCAGAGTGATCTGGCTGAAGTCGAAGCTGGTCAGTGGTTTCGCCTTCCCTTCACCGACCCAGTTTGCCGCGCCGCCTGATGTCTGCCCTTTGATTCGAACATTAAACGGAATACGGGTCAGCCCCGGAATACCGTTTGCGCCAAAGCGACCGATGATGGTTTGTGGGCGAAGAAAATCGATGAAGTCAGCGGTGTAATCCTGAACGGTCACCAGATTACCTGCCCAGTTAGGATCCGAGGTGGAACCCGCACTGATCAGGTCTTTCATCACTGCCTGAAGTTTGATGTCGTCGGGATACCACTGTTTGGAGAGGTAAGCCGCTTCAGATTTCACGCCTTTGGTTGCAGCCAGCATTTTTGCCATTCGCGCAAAACCAATTCCTTTTTCAAGGGTTTTTTCCACGTGAATGATCGCTGGTGCCTGGACAGATTTTGTGGTGTTCACATAATCCCCGCCCGCTGCGGATTGAACAGGTTTCGCGGTAGAGGCTTTCTGTGCTTCCAAATCGCGAAGCCGGGAAAGGTGCGAATCAATGCTTTTTACTTCATCACTGATTTCATCATATTTTTCGGTTTCTTCCAGATCCAGAGTTCGGCCTTCATTAAAGGCTTTTTCCATCACTTCAGCACGTTCAGAATCGAGAGAGGCACGTTTGGTTTCGAACGATTTAATCTGTTCACCAATGTTCATTTTATTGTCCTTATTACTTTGCACAGCTTTGGTCATAAGTGCTGAAGCGCCAGCGGGTTTTTTCAGGCGAACGACACGATGTGTCGGAATAGCGGGGGTTGCAGAATTGCCAGACGCGGCGCGCAACTCCTGATCGATGGTTTTCACCGTGGAAATAGATCCTTCAGCGTTGGCCGGAACGGTCACAACTGACAGTTCGTACCATTCCCATGATGAAAATCGGACTCCGCCGTCATCGATAAAGGCATATTCGATGGGGCGAAATCCGATGGATAAACCTTTCACTAAGCCCAGGCGGATTGACTGCCAGGCTTCATCAAGACGGGCCGCAAGCTGACTGGGTGCATCAGCGCGCGCGAGCTGTGCCTTAATTTCAATTCCATCATCCGTAACACGGGCTGACGTCACCTGACCGATAGGTGAAAGGTGATCGTGTTGCCACAGAAGCGGGATCGGTAATTTGAATTGCGCGCCGTCTGGCATCACAACATCCCCGTACCGATCCGGCGTGGGTGTGGTTGCGATGCCGGTGATTTGCCGTGTGTTTTCATTCACGGCTTTGATTTGCCACAGACTGACGGCTCTTTGTTCGTCCATTGCGGAAACTCCAGGCACAAAAAAAGCCCGCTGGACGGGCTTACTTTGTTCATTTTTTCATTCAGGGGTTTGATAAGGTTTCGCCGACTCAAGTTGAGACGGCTAGTTACCAGGACGAAGGACTAACCAATTGATAAATATTAAGAAGACACGTCGATTAAGGCTTATCCGCCATCCGTTTCACAAACGGGAGGAATTCAGACGTTTTTCAATCGCAATTGCCGTGCTTGCCGCGACAGTCGCGCTTCTCTGTATATTGAAAACGTAGAGGTAAACATGTTCTCAAAAAGTTACGACATCGAACCCAAACACATTAACTTTCAGGGAGTTCTGGACCGAAACCATTACCCGATTTATTTTGAATGGTGTCGGCTGGACTATTTTTATCTGGAAATGGGGATCGATTCTGATCAGCTTTTTGAGCAGGGAAAGCAGTATGTTGTTGTTGAATACACCCTGAGGTTCAAAAAAGATGTGTATCACGATGAACCGATCATTGTGACCTGTGAACGCCGGGATGAATCTGATGATGACATGCTGGAAATCGGTGAAAAGATGTTCGTTGATGGTGTGATTGCTGCCGAAGGAACGTTTCTTTGTGCCTGTGTTTATCACAATCAACAGGTTTTCCCCGAAATTCTTAAGGATATGCATTTCAAATAACACACAGGGGCGACTGGATCGCCCTTTTTCTTCCGGTCCAACAAGGTAGAATTATTCGCGCAATGAAAATCAAAAAAATCATCAACAAACTGAAAAAAATGTCTTCATCCCTGTATAAGCGATATCAGGAAGTTAACGGGGTCCGTTATTACAAAATTCACTCTCATGTCGCCAGAGTGGAATTTGATGAAGATCTGGAAATGTATGTTGGCGTGTTCGAAAAAATGGCCGCTATGTCATGTTTTTATACCTATTATGAGTCAGATATTCATTCTGCTGCGTCTCAGGCATTAACAACATATCTGGGTCACTGCGAAATGTATGGTCTGAACCCTTACAAGGATTAAAAAAAGGGAGCCAATCGGCTCCCCTTTTTTAATCCCAGAATCGGTGAGAATCGTAGAAATACGGTTTTACGAACTCAGGTAACGAAGAGGGACAATACTCACAATCAAGATATATCGTGCAATTCACAAGCGGCATCTGAATAGAACGCCCGTGAGAGACACCAATATTATTCAACAGTTCGTCTGTGTGAAATTCACCACTTCTTCGCATGGAAACAAGATCAATAATCAGGTCAGATTTTTTCATTTTATGCCCTACCGCTTCAAAAAAAGAGATTGTCCCAAACCTACGCATCAGAAAACTCACGAACTATGCGAATGTCAGGAACAAAAAAAGCCGCAAAGGCGGCTATTACTTATTGATTTCTATTATTTAACGCTGAAATAACATGATTAACACGATAGTCATTATCACGTCGCATTGAGAGATAAAGTAAAACGAACCATCCGATAACCGTCCACCCTAAAATGATGTTACCGATGATGATCCCCGTTATATTCATTCTCATGCATAGGATGGCGATAATTGTCGGCAAAAAATAAATCACAATCGAAAAAAATACAGGAACAACAAAGACCATTTCCTTTCCCCTTGTGTCAGTTTTCAATGTTAATTGATATAACAAGCCTGAATTGTAGATACATTGTTTAAACAATGCAAGCATTTTTGTTTACATCAAAAAGACGTTGAGTCTGACTGTAAGACAAAGGAAAACGGATCAATCGAAGCGAAACAGGGTGCTGAACGCTGTTAAGTGACGAAAAAACAGGCCATTATCATTTTTCAATGATAAAGAAGGAAACCAGAATGAAGAAGATAGCGATCATCGGGGCTGGACAGTCTGGCCTTCAGCTCTCTTTAGGTCTTCTGAACAGTGGATTTGATGTGACACTGTTCAGTGAGAAGGATCGCGATAGCGTCCTTCATGGCAAAGTCATGTCCAGTCAGTGCATGTTCAATACAGCAATGACCATCGAGCGCGAATTAGGGATCAATTACTGGGATGGGAAAGCGCCACCGCTAATCCTGTCAGAATTTAACATCACCCAGGTTGATGATCTTTTTAACCCTATTTCTTTTCAGGCCTCACTGGAACAACCCGCGAGTTCGGTTGACCAGCGACTGAAAAACGCTTTCCTGATGAAAATGTTCACGGATAAAGGCGGTAATCTGATCATCAGGTCAGTGAACATTCTCGATTTAGACTCACTCGCGAATCAGTTTGATCTGGTCATCGTCGCCACTGGTCGCGGACCCTTATCTTCTGCTTTTAAGCGCAATGAAAAGGAATCGCTTTTTGATAAACCCCAACGGAAAGTGGCGTTGACCTATGTCAATTGCCATGAAACCGTGTCAGAAACGTTGCGGTTTACACTGGTTCCTGATGTTGGCGAATTTATTACGTTCCCGGCACTGACTATTACAGGGGAATGCGACATTATGATTTTTGAAGCGGTGCCTGGCGGTCCTGTCGATTGTTGGCAACCTAATTTCACGCCTGAAAAACACCTGAAAACCAGCCTTGATGTTTTAAAGAAATGGTTTCCTGATGAATATCGTTATTTTCGTGAATCAACGTTAACAGATGTTAACGGTTATTTCTCAGGCGAAATCACACCGACCGTTCGTCATCCCGTATTAGCAACGCCTTCAGGGAAATATGTGTTAGGCATGGGTGACACGGTTGTTCTGAATGACTCCATTACCGGTCAGGGTTCAAACTCAGCGGCAAAATGTGCTGATATTTATTTACATCAAATCCTGAATCATTCAGGAGAATTTGACCGTGAATGGATGGAAAACACCTTTTCTCTGTTCTGGGCTTACGCCTCACATGTGGTTGACTGGACGAATTCGGTATTAATGCCCATTTCACCGCATATTAAAACACTCTTCAAAGAGGCCGAAACCGATCAGACGCTGGCGCACCGGATAGCGAATGGATTCGATAACCCCACTAACTTCTACCCGTGGTGGTTTTCATGATCGTTACACGAAATACACCGCATAATCTTTCTTAGTCGGTCCGGGATTCAAGGCCATCAGGGAGACGGCATCAAATAACGCCATAAGCGGATCGATTTTTCCGACACCACTTGCCTGTTTTGTGATTAACGTTGCATTGCTGGACGTCACAACACGGGCATTTCCCACACACCAGTTCATTAACGGTTGCTTAGCGTGGATCATAGCCCCTTCAGCAAGCTTGCGCTCAGCGGTTTTAATCGCCCCGCCTAACCGCCAGCCCTGACTGATTCCAATGATCGAATCCTGAGGAACGCCAGCCTCAACCATCGCATCAAGCAACATCCCGACCCCGGCCGGGTCCATTCCGACCTTGTCCAGTAACCCAGCGCGAAAAATTTCCATCACCAGCTGGCTTATCTGTTCAAAATCTTCACCGACTTCATCGATAATCGTGAAATCACCACTGGCAACAAAATCATTCAGCCGACTTTCTTCGCTTTTGCGACGCTCGATAGCTTTTCGCGTTGCCCAGCCGTGTGACCAGGATAACCATAAACGCGTTTTCTTACACCTGCCGATAATGGTCAGTCCCAGCAAATCATCCAGACCGCCCCCATCAATGCCCACGGAGATCACTTCAGAACGGGCCAGGATGGCATCGAAGGTAATACTGGCATCTTCCTGTCTTTGCCAGTAATCCGCACCTGGCCAGCGGTCATTACGAAGATTCAGGCCGATTTCAATGTTCAGGTGTTTAGCCAGAAACTGTTGATAGGTTCCATCAGTTTTATTGCGGTATTTTTTAAATTCGCTCTCTAACCACTCGCGGCTGACTGACCGACCGATATTCGGATTCGTGATATAGAAGTTTTCAGGGTCTTCATACGCTTTCGATTCAATCAATCTTTGCGGGAACTCATAAAGAATGCCCAGCGTTTTCTTGTCTTCAATGACACCATCACGAACATCGCGCCAGTAATCGAGTTTTTGTTTAAAAATTCCGGCTGGCGGTTCATCACTTTGCGTTGTCAGAAAGATAACCCAGCCTTCATTACGGGAAACCTGCCCGCCTAACGCTTCCATGAACATCGATTCGGCTTTAGCGCGCTTGCCAAAGATCCAGAGTTCATCAACCAGAATCCTGCCTGATTTTTTTCCTGAGACAGTATCGGTATCCGCTGCAACAACCTTCAGTGAATTCCGGTTCACACGATGGGTGATAGTGCGGGTATGGTCCTGTACATGGAAAATATCAGACAGCTCTTCATCGGAACGAACCATTGACGCTGCGGGTCTGAAACTGTTGTCGGCAACCTCTTTTGTCGGAGCCAGAATCAGATGTTCTTCATCCTCGCGCCAGCACAAAATCAGGGCAGTCAGCATGATGCCAGCGGCAATTGTCGACTTAGTGTTTTTCTTACTGATCAGAAGACCATACTCACGGATCATCTGATTCCCGGTTTCAATATCGTATCCACCGAAAATTGCGCGGACAAAATCGAAAACAAACTGATCGGAACACTCGCCGAACGTGGGTTTACCTGGCAAATCTGAGACAGTCAGCTTCTTAAATATATCCAGACCAATATTCGCAATCTCAGGATAAATGGGAGGAGGAATGATGGATTGTTTATTTAACAATCGGCTTTCCCAGTCAGGGCAATCGGTCCGCCATTCCATTTAATACCTCAGTTATATAAGCTCAGATTGAGAATCTTTAAGTCTGAATTCTGATAGTGTGATGATTTTATAAATAGGATTCGATGATGCGAACCTTACGATCTTTAGATAATTTTAAGCTTCATAAAGATTATGAAACCACTGAAGAACTGACCCGACAGATTGAATTAAACAAATTCATGATCGGATTATTCTTCAGGCCTCTCAGCCTGCCCTATCAGATGGAACTGATCGGAACGCTGGAAAAGTTAGGGGGCGATTTTCATGAAATGGCCGACTATTTACGCCAGTTTAAACAGGAAAAAGACGCCCCAGAGGTCGTTTTAAGCACTAAATCCGGTTGTTAATCACCAGTTTTGGCGGTGCCATTGATGTAAATGCGTTCGCCGCCTTCTTCGCTGCACTGTTCTTCGCCTCTTTCTTCCCGGTTTCACCGATTTTAGCCGACACATATGGAGCCAGCTTAGCGGCGGCATCAAGCGACAGCTTCGGATCGGTGAAAATGTTGTCCTTCATGATTTTCCGCATAACTTCAAGTGGATCATCATTGGCATTCTTTGAGAGAGATTCAGGGATCATCACTTCCGGTACAGATTCAGCCTCAATAACGGTCACAGGCTCTGGTTCTGGCTCAGGTTCTTTAACAGCTAAAGATTTAATCCGTTCAATGTAGGCCAGGACTTCAGCATTTTTGGATAACTCATGGCCTTTATATTTTGCACTGGCGGCACTGTATCCGGCCTTAATGGCTGACTGTGTTTTATTCTCTCCTGTCATCCATACATCGGCAAAATTCCGTTTTTTTGTGGTTAACATGGTAAATTTCTCTCTTATTTTTTATTTAAAGCGTGTTTTTTTGCGAATAATTTAGCATGGGAAAGACAATCATCGAATACTTTACCCTTTTTACTTACCGATGAAGCCTGTTTGTAATAGGCGACAGCTTCACGCGCACCGATATTACACGCCACCGAATCAAAGCCCAGCTTGTTCATCTCAGCAATGATATTCTTTTCAATGAATTCGATTTCATTCATGCGATTTTGTCATAATCATCATTGAAGCCAGGAAGCGTTAGCTGTGAAAGCTCTTTCACTTTTTTTGAGTAAGCTTCAATTTGCTGTTTTTCTTTTTTACGCATGATCATTAATGCACTTCCCTTCTGACCATGCTCTTTAAAAGATCGCTCTTCCAACAACACCAGTCGATGCTGTTGTTCCTGTATTGTGATGTCATGAAAATCTTGATCACTCAAATTTGCAAAATTAACAAGACCTTCAAGCTCGTTCATGCGGTCAAAAACCTTTGCCTGAGCGTCATAATCGTATGACATAGCCATTAAACAGGCCTCACGGCGAGGGAATTTATAGCAATTTAACGTCCTGCCAGTCGTGTCTTTGTACTGGGCTAAAAATTTAGCTGAGTGTTCTTCATGCAAAACTTTTGGCACTTTAGCCAAAAAATTTTTATGAGCAAGGTTGGTATATTTTTTACAAGGGAACGTCATTCCCTCACGCTTAGCTTTCTTCTCCCTGACGTCATTAATAAAGTCAACAATTTCAAGACTTGTCATTTTGGCAACATCAGGAGCGGGCAAATATATTGGTAGGTCAGTCATTCACCCTCCTCCATCGTCGGGCGGTGATGATAGTTGATTAAATTATGAACTAAACAGTATTAAGCCTAGTAGATCAAGCCACCAGCCGAAAAAAAAATTTACGTAATTGGGGGCAAGGTTTAAAAAGTCTTGACATTGAGATTTTAAATTACCCCCCCTAGCAGTCTGAAAGAAATGTTTAACCCAAAAGAAAGTTGAAAAGTAAAGATAAAAACAAATAGTTTTCAAATAATCACACGATTTGTTAAAGTTGAATGTTACTTTCATCAAGTTTTTCAGGACGAATCACTTCTTTAGCCTTATCAATACCCATTATCAGAAAGCTTTCATTGGGGTTTTCGCTACGAACAACAACAGGGTCATTACCACCAGATCCTTTTTTTAAAAGATTTTCAAAATCTCCTATGAAATCATCATAAGCAACTTCACTAATATTTTTCATTTATCTGTCCTAAATAGTTTTATTTAACAAGATAACAATCATCACTCAAGACAGTGACAATAATAAAGACAAGAGCAATAGACGTTAGTTTTATATCAATGACAATTACCGTATATATTAATCATCTTTAGGGTCATGAAATATGTTGTGAACGACATCAACAGCCTTATAAACATCATCAAGATATTCTTTAATCTTGCCTTCAGGGACAATATGAAAGTGACCATACTTCGTCGCTATCTTGTGAATCTCTTTTATTGCGCCGCTTTCTAATGCACTTAAAAGAGATGGTATGGTTGATGTATCAAGTGGCTTAGACATTGTATGGCCTATGATGTGTAGGTTAGGATTCTGACCAGGTGGAAACCACAGCAGTTGCGCCAGCTGGACCTAAAGCTTTCATGTAAACAACCATTGGAGGCCTTACTTCAAGAATTGGGCCGTATAATGTATGCCAGACAGGACTATCAGCGCTATCAGCATAATAGATACCGCCAAAAATCATAGTAATATGTGCGCCATTGCTTCCATTAGTTACTTGAACAGGTGAGTCATCAACTTGTTGAAGAACTGACATAAATCACCCTAAGAATTAAAAGTAATTTGTTGGATATAACGATTTGCCCATTCTTTTGACGCTTTCGGAATGGTAATAATACCAGTAGAATCAAAGTTTATAGTTAGAACTTCGCCATCAGTATAAATTACATTAATTCCTGAAGCTGAGCCTGGGTTAGATATATTGACGGTAGATTCAGATCTTGAGTTTTGGCCAGAATCATCATTAAATATTGGAGATGTAGCTAATGATCCTTCCTCTATTTGTGCTGCTCTCGATTGAATATTATCTGTAGTATCTATGCGCCAAACTGAAGCTACATAATTGCCTATTGGCAAATCAGGAGTTCTTGAATAAACATAGTTTGTTGAATTTAATCGTGAAATATAAAATCTTATTTGTGCAACAGAATCATTAGTGAAAACCCGTGAAACTCGTGTCCATTGTTCAGATATATCAGATTGTTGATCAGGAGCTATAAATGATCCATTACCTGCTTCAGAATAAACACCAGTGTTGACCCATCCAGGTTTTTCAATTGAAATTGAGAACAAACTTCCTTCTTCAGGTTCATTAACAGAAACACCAGCTGATTGTGATGTTACCCAGACTGTGTTTTGCCCTAACTGAGTCTCACTTAAAGAACTGAAAGAAGAGTCTCTTTGATAGTTCGTTGCTGAAGGTTCAGGCTCATGTCTTCCAATTGCTATACCGTTTTGATATTCAAGAGGCCATTCATTTTCAGCTGAAGTGAGAAAATTCCCATTTTGACTAATGAAAGTATGTGCTGGACCAACATAACTGACTCTTGAATCAAGAGTTTCAGAAAGAAGATTTATAGGATCGATTTCTGGGGGTTCTGGTGCCGTTGTAGTTGTTCCTTTAATGTTCCCAGAAACTTCAGTAGTTTGTCGAGCTATTCGACCTGTATCAACACTTGTGCCAGCAACTATGAATGTTTGAGGTGAATTTATCATCTGATATTCTCAAAACAATTTATAGCAAGGTTTTGGATAAAAGATTTGCAAATATAGTAGCTAAGGCAAATCACCACCCGTTTCAATCATGAACGCATCGAAAAGTTTTTTACTGATTAAAACGACTGAATCACTGTCAACAAGTGCAATCTCAATCGGCTCTGACTGGGCTTCTTCTAAATACAAATCCGCCTCATCAAAGAAGTCAGTTTCTGAAATGGTTTTCATTGTTTCATATCCTGATTGGTTTTCTTGCGATGACAGCCATCATCACCACAGCAAA
>Ga0157367_1001035_pt1 | contig 12542 bp, 7 predicted proteins | sample AttbisABBM2_FD_113142 | JGI IMG/M metagenome (GOLD analysis project Ga0157367, IMG submission 113142) | Fungus gardens microbial communities from leaf cutter ant in Botucatu, State of São Paulo, Brazil - Atta bisphaerica ABBM2 | ecosystem: Host-associated > Fungi > Mycelium > Unclassified ...
ACCGAGCCTTGTTAATTTAAAATGATGTTTAATGCTTGCAAAATTAAGAGAATAACAAAAAATTATTTCGATAACCTAACAAATGTTTTATTCAGAAGTCTATTAAACTTTCTATGGCTGATATATATAAGTTGTGGCAAAAAAACAACTTGCATATCTAACATCGAGCATCCTATACGTATTGGATAACCCAACACTCAATATCATTATCGAATTATTAAACTCTCATGAGAGACGATGCACGTTGATGTACGATGACTTACGAGAGTCGTGCATGCACTGGAGATTTTTTGTCAGAGCCTTCGATTAGCATAAACGTTTCGATGTGGGAAGTAAGAAATGTTGACGACCGTGTGGTGATAACAAGTACAGTATGTCCTATATAATGTCGCACCGGTGGCCATGTATAACTTATAAAACGTACAATTATAAAAAGAATAAAAAACTACATATATCGCTTACGCAACATCATACACCACATTTTTCTGCAAATGTCCACACTCGCTAAATATCTCTGATGCGTTATACAATTAAAGACAACTTCAGAGACAACTTCAGAGATTTCTTTCGATCATTAGTAATGCAAACTAAACCTTTTAGCAAGTATAAATAATTTCGTAATGATTTATTATATAAAACAGACATGCATCGTTTCGTAATCGATACGCACGTTTCTAATCTAATAAATGGAAAAATTTTTAAGCGAATACCGAAAAACTGTGAAGATGTGAAAACAACGCAATGCAAACTCGAGTGCGTGGAAAAGAACAATGTTTTTATCCATCCGTTTAACGTCACAGATGCTAATCGAACAAGAGAGCGTGCGCGAATTATCTAACTCACTTCCAGTAAACACCGGAAGAAGATAAGAAACATGCGGAATTCACGTGCGAGGATCGCGAAGAGATTATATTCGCGAGAGATCTTGAGTTAACGCGTGGACAAACTCGAAGTCACCGCCCTTTGTAATACGTCGCGATGCTATCTCGCATAAAACGAAAAACACAATTATTCAGTCTTCCTGCTCTCGCATAATCGACCAATTTGTACGGAAATTATTTGCAATAAATTTCGCATGCGAGACTGAAAACCTGTTTATTTTGTAAACTTCTGAAGGTCATGTCATATATATCGAGATTATTAGAGATACAATATACCATTACGAAATGATTAATCACATTTTGTCTTGAAAGTCTGGTCATCTTTAATTAAAAATGATAAAAATATCATCGTAGATGACGGTATGAATTTTAAAATAAACGAGTGGATTTAAAATACGTTTGCGTGCAGTGTTTACAACTCGAATCGGCTGTTCATCATAGCGATGTAAATAATTTTGATGGGCGCGCGATGTGTATGGGAAGTGCGTGCGTCATGTAGTTGAGGGAGACGCGTTGCACGCGTCGCCGGTCGCGTTGCATTTGCAACAGGTCGGCGGTATAGAGACGGTTGTTCTCGTTCTCAACGACTTTGATTTCTGCCTCGCTTGACGCACGCAATTAACGAAAAGGGGAGAAACTGCTGGTGCTTTTTCTCCACTCATTCTTTAATTCTTTCGCGTGCGCGCAACACGCCTCGGCAGTCGGCCGCTGCGAACGTGCAGGATCGACGCACTCTCTCGCATCTGCTTTTTCCCTTCCTACTTTCGCGCGCACATTGCAACGAGATCGCTGTGGCGTACGGACAGGTTGATTGTGTTGAAGGAATGAGAGAGAAAGAAAGAAAAACACAGTGAGCGCGTGTATATAGGGGTTGCGTTTGCGTGGCACGTACGACGCGTGCTGCCGACGTCGCTTGCACGCGTGCATGCGCACGCAGCCGTCGCGTCGCGTCGCGTCGGTGCAACTAAAATGAAAAAGAGCGAGATAGATAGTGAGGGCACGAGATAGATAGACGGATGGAAAGGGGGGGGGGAGGCAAAAAGAGTTGGCAGATGCCGCGAGAGAAATGGAGAAAAAGAGAGAACAAGGAGAGAGTAGCACTTGTCTTTCCCTCCTACTGTTGTTGATGCTGCTTGCTGCTGCAGACGATGTTTTGACTGTCATAGGCGCCGAAATTTAAAAGCAAAGAGTACGAATAAAAGTGCATTGATAAAAATTGAATTAAATGGCAAATTAACATTTCGATGTCAAAGTATAAAGATATTTGTAATACATTTTACATTTTATATATCCAGAAAAAAAAAGTATAAAGAAATCAATGTTATCGATAAGCGAGGAAGGACATTTGTTACATAATTTTATTCGTTATATGACGAAATTATATAAAGATTTTCAAGATGTGTGTGATATAATGAGATATGAAATATTTATTATTCATGAAATATTTATTTAATTCACAAGGCTTCAAAACAATCTTACTATTGTGTAAGTTCATACTTGTAATTTATAAATAGCACGTATTTTTAATTTATTCCATAAATTTTCTTCACGTTTCTATAAACAGGTTGATGTGCATTTAGGTCACTGACGCGTTACACGCTAATGTACAGCATCTTTGGACGCACGTCAATCCTCTCGTATCGGTGCTCGCGCGTTTCTGACTATAATTCTGAGACTATGAGACCGCCGTTCTTGCAGGGCCGCCGCGCCGACAGCAGATGGCCGGGGCCTTTTGCGCCTCTGCATACTTCCCACGTACTCGTGTCTTCGCTCTTTCTCTCTCTTGCTCTCTTCTCTCGCTCTCCGTAGCTTTCTCGTGAGCAGAGTTAAATTTACTAACCCATATGGCGCCCCTCATGCCTCTAACGAGTCTTTCTCTCTCTCTCTCTCTCTCTTACATCGACTGTTTTTCTTGATCTCCATCTTTTCCTCTTATTCGCACTCTTTGCTTTTTTAATTTATATTTGTTTATTTTTTATTTTAATTTTTACTATTTTTTTCTTTATTTCCAAAAGATAATACCGCGACAAATTTACATTTTTTTAAAACACATTAACTTTCCTTTCAGAATACATTTACAATAAAACATCGTGAATCTGCCGGTAGTGTGTAATGTCTATTTGGCAGGACTTGAGCCGAAGGCGAAATGAATACACTTTCTCTTTCTCTTTCTCTTTTCCGTCTGATATATACCCGAATGGTATAGGCACGTGCGTTCTTCGACATTTACCACCACCGGTTGAACTCACAGCCCGATAGGATTATCGCGCGATGCACTGATGTCGAAAGTCGAAATTATCCCGACAGCAGTTGCCGATGCTCTACTCGGCATCTTCTTTGATGTAGCAGCATCAAACGAAGTCGGTAGCAGTCTCGGATTCTCGGAAGACACGGTTACAGTTCCGCGGAGAACTTTCGGTGGGTCCTGACCGATTTCTGCCCATCCGCGCCGCTCGTGTCGGATATCGCAGACTCCGCTTGGCGTGTCGGCGAAATAGCTCGAATCCGACGTAAGCCGCAATCGCTATTTGGAGTGCTCGATTTATTTTTGTAGCTTCAAACACGCGAGAGCCGAGTTTCAACTATATTTTAAATCCCGTACCGCAAGATCAGCTTTGCATAAAGAGAATTGAAGAGTGAAGGAGTACGATGAGAGATATTATAATATATTCAACTTTAAATCGCGCGAGCTATCAGCGAGTAATGATTTGATGCATATATATGTACGCATATTCTTACATATTAACGACTTGCTCCTTGTTTTACTTTTTAATTAATGATAAATGATAAATAAGAGTTGCATAAACAGTTTGTTACGTGTCGCGTTTCTACGCCATACGATATAATGAAGGACGGTGGAAAAGTGAATTAACTCGTTGTTGCCGCGACTGATTACGGTCGAGTTTGCAATTAGTAAATTGACTCTGTGATTCTGTTGAGTTGTACGCGCGAGCATTGGACGAACGAGAGTCGATAAAATAGCCACTATAAATAACAGTTACGTGCAATGTGCGTAAATCACTTCCGTGCGGTATGTGATCGAGATGCGCGAATTAACGGCCTTTCCATCACTACAACCAACAGGTTCATTAGCAGTACGAATTGATGAAACTGAGAATGAGCTTTGCAATTTATTAAAAATAAACATTTCACTGATCTAAAATTATCCTTTATAATTCCTTTTATTAACAAATTTAATATATTACACAGAAATTAAAAAAAAAAAGAAAACTCGTTAAATTCGAATCGACATTCTTGTCAAAGAAACAATTTTTGTCATTATTACAACAAACAGCAATTTATTAGCAATACGAATAGACGAAACTGACAATGAGGTTTGAGAGATTTATAATTTACAAAAATAAATTTCACCGGTCTAAAATTGTCCTTCATACATTCTTTTTATGAATAAATTTAATATATTATATTGAAATGAAAAAAAACCTCGTTGAATGCGAATCGGCATTCTCGTCAAAGAAGCAAATTGTTTTTTTTTAAACACTTATACTGTAAATTATTTCTCGATGGACGCCTTAAGGAACGCCTATGATATGTCATTCGGCGGCATGTGTCGTCTGGATACGTAATCGTAACCTTCGCAGACGCTGCAATCTCTTATGCGTACGTGCGTGCGTGCGTGCGTGCCGCGGTCTCTTATGCGCGCGCCTTAATTGGCTTTACGTTCGTGTACACGAGCCGTCTTATTAAAACAGCACGAGGCGACTAGCGACAGTGCGGCTACTGTGCTCGATCGTTGCGCACGCTTCTCTCGCGAGTGAGCGCACCGGCGGCGTGCGTTATGCGATTTTCCGCGCGCATTCGCGCTAATAGCACGCACGCACGCGCTTATCATTTGCCCGCTCCATTCTTTTCCCGCTTTCATTATGTCGCCTGGGAATTCCGCCGTCGCGTCGTGCTATTCTATTTTTAGCCGATCACTGTAACTTCCTTCCGCGATAAATATCACCCATTATATCATAGATATTGGAGGAATATTGAAGTACGCTTGGCTGCCGACATTGGTCTCGTATCGCTGGAATTAATTAAGAGAATAGTCAAAGGAAATCGCGTTTAGAGATCGACAGAAAATAACGGATTTAAAACTGGAGTACGCAAATCTTTGCATAATGCACGCATGATGCACGAGGCATAAGAAAGTCAATTAAAATCTTTTATTTCATAGAAGAAAATGAAGGACTTTGATTGGTTTATTTTTTATGCATTGTGACGTTTATGCAAGATTCTATGTTCCTGCCTTTAATCAAAATTCGATTTAAATGTCTGCCAAGTATCGATTTTTACAAGGAAGAAGAGTAACGGACAGATCTATCGGTCCCGCTGGAGATTAGCTTATAATACGTAATGTAATTTACATAAATTATTTCGTAATACACAATATTGCCGAAATTATAACGGGGGAATCATAAGCATTCTTAAATGCGTTTTCGTGGATCGCGATTGCGAGACCGAGACTCGAGAAGGAACAGGGAGAGGCAGAGGACGAGGAGGCCGCGAAAGTGATGGGAATCGCGCTGCGGGAGGAAGGGAGAGGAAAGGTGGGGCCCGAAACCAAGGCGGCTAGCAAGCGAACGAACCGTGGGTCCCACGGCCGAAAAGGCTGCGTGATTCGCGTCCCAGACGAAGGCACGAGCGGCGAAAGGTCGAATGAACAAACGAAACGAATGGCTACGTGTACAGGGGGTGGCGGCTAGATGATTCGGCATATCGCGATATGCGAGATTATACTTATGTTTAGCACGAATTATGTGAACGCGATGGAAAAAAAGGAGACGACGGCGACGGCGACGGTGACGGCGACGCTCGGTTCCCGAAATTCCGCCGATGCGTATTTTTAGTTCCGTCGCGCGTGCGAGCTTGCGGGACTCGCACGCGATCGACCTCTTTCCCTACCGGCGGTTAATTTCTATGTCTGCGTGTGGTTCCTTCCTTCCTTTCTTCCTCCTTCTCTCTTCCTTTTCACGTGCGTGTCACGAATTGCGGAACTTAGGACCTATTACGCGTCGATAGAGTTTTATTTCGATTCGAAGTCTTCTCTCGAAACGAACATGTTGTAGCGAAAGTCGGATCTGTTCTGTTTATGTGTATATTTTTCACGTGTATTTGTTAATGTTTGACTCTTTGATGTCCAATGTTTATTTAAATAAAACTTTATCTAGTAGTCGTTTTAAACTGTGTAACTTTTGTATTTTCAAATAATATATTTAACCAATATAAATTAATATCAAAAAAGGATTTGTAACAGTAAAACGAATTTCCCATGAATTGCGATAGAAGCAATACGTTGTTGTAACGGTACCACTCGGCGAGTTCCCTTTCGCTGCAATCGAGTCCAGGTTTGAATTTACTCTGCAAGAATGTAAAAGCATTGAGTATAACGGCTGGTGCGTCGCTTCCCCGATGAACTTCCGGTCTCATCTCGCAGATTCTTGTTACGACGTCGCTCGGAGGCGTCGTTTACGCAGAAGCGCTTCTTAATTCATTTCCTTTCCCAGACACCCAAGGGACATGTTTTCTGCCGCTCTACAATTTTTACTTTAGTTGATAGAAATTTAATTATTTCAGAAATTAATGAATCAGTTCGCACGATGAAAGATTCTTCTGTCGCGCGAGATCTTTGTTTACTAAATTGCGGGGAGTCTATTAAAATTCAATTAAAACTCCTGTTACAGAAACATTGCTGCTTAAGCGACGTCTACAATGAGATTTTAAGGCATAAAACTTAAGTTTTAAGCTTCAAGCCATAAGAAATTGAAATTGACTAATCATAGTCGATTGTTCTCCTCACATTCGACTGTGATTGATCAATTTCTTACAACTTAAAGCTTAAGTTTTACGCCTTAAAATCTCATTGTAGACGCTTTACACTGTTCTTTCGGCAACCTTTGCTTTTTCCTCTATAACGTCATTAAAGTGAAAATATGGCATGAAAGAGTATATATCTGCCCTTACCTTTTCTTCTGGTTCTTCGTCACGTGGTCATCGGGCAGGTACGCATCAGCTGATGCACGTGCGTGGGTGAACCTTATTGACTGACTGACTGACTAACTGCTCGTCCCTTGGGCGATCTATTGTCGCTCGACACGAACGATTTTATGGCTGTTATTATCGACTCCATCATGCGTTGCAAGTTTCGTTTTGCCCCGGTTAATTCTTAAAATACATTTTTATATTACGTAATAATTATAACGATCGCTACTACAATTCGAAAGAAGGCGTTGCGCCATATTTTTTCTTTCTTTATTAAAAGAAGAATCTTGGTGTTTTTTTTTTTTTCATATTTAATAATGAAACTTTTCTGTGCAACAATTCGTAATTGATTACAATATGAGTCGAAAGTTGGAAACTTCAATGGCCGGCCTGATCGAAGCGTGCATTAATAAAACAGGCCACATCGCTTCGCATTAAGGATGGCCCGTGAAAGCGTGACTTTTGTTCGCATTATGGCGAATGAGGAAGGAACAGAGCGGGAGCCATTCATGTTGGTTCTACTTACGAGTAATTATCTAATATTACTTTTTAAAATATTCGCATAGCCTCCAATTTCTCTAATTTCGAAATACAGAGCTTACGAGTAATACACTGTTATTTAATTCCTAAATACAACTTTGAAGAGATTTCGACTCTGCTTGCGATATCTTTCATAGTCTCGTTCGTCTCGTATTTGATTTCATTTTACATAAATTGGCTGCATCGCGACTATCGCAAGTCGCAACGAGCCTATCGCGGTGTCCTTCCGTGACTCGTCTATTTTTACCGCGTTCTCTCATTCCTGAACGTGCCACTCGGCGCATAGCGACGAACGTTCTCGGGATTAGGTAACACGTTTCCGCGACGGCTACGAGGACGGTGGGTGAAATTTTCGCGGCCGTCTTCGCATCGAAAGGAGGAAGAGGAAATCGCGGATAACGAGCGACGACACCCTACCGATGACGACGACGACGACGACGACGCTGCATTTACATGTAGACCGTTTTCTCTCTTCTTTCCTCTACGCGATCGTCTTCCGCGATGATTAATACGCGCGTATATATATATGCGCCCGCGCTCCGAGATTGCAGCTACGTCCTGTTGTACGTGAAGAAACGCGAGTCGACAGAGAAAGAGAGAAAGAAAGGCGGATGAGAAGAGGAGGCGAATCGGGTGGATAGAGAGGACAGTCTGCGCGCGAGTCGAAGCGAGAAGCGACAACGAGGAGAAAGAGAGTGAGAGAGATCGAAAGAAGAGCATACGCGAACCCGAGAAGAGGAACGACGAAGCGAGGTTCGGGGTTCGGGGGGTGTTCGGGCTGACGGCGGTGAAGAAGGGAAAAGAGAGGCGAGAGAAGGTGGAGGTATGCTGCGCAGCCGTGGGAACCGACTGCCGAGCGAGCGAGCAGCTCGCTCTCCTCTCCTCTCCTTTCCTTCTATCACGTTCGCCGCCGCGCCTGCCGGCTCTCTCTCTCTCTCTCTCTCTCTCTCGCTCTTATATCATAGCGGCCACGCCGTGCCTGTCGCCTCTCTCTCTGTTGTATTTGAGTGCCACGCGGCCTCTCGCTCTATCGCGCGCGCACCGAGAGGACCTTCCGATTCTTTCTTCTCTCTCTCTCTCTCTCTCTCTCTTCTCGTCATCCCTTGCGTTCGCAAGGACTTTAGAATCAAGCTAGGATTCGCGTTTCCTTTCTTCCCTGGCATCCTCACGGGCTCTCAGGCTTCGCCCGATCGTCTTTATCATCCTGTGGATTTCTCCTCTGCCTTCCGCGACCGCGCTCTTGTAGTCGGCGATTGCTGCCTACCGATGCACACGCACATACCTATACTTGCACACGCACACCCATATAGAGGTACCCAAGGCGCATTGTTCCCGCGGAGAACCGCGCCTTTTTTCGAACGCGATTCCTCGCCGATTTCATTCCGATCCTCCGTAATAAATTAGCTGACGATCACGGTGGCATTTGTCTTCTCCGGCGATTTATTCTCTCCCCTTTTCTCTCTTTTGCTCCTGATTTGTTACTCTTACCGCAAAGATTTTTCTGTCTTTTTCTCTCTTGTTTTCGTAAAGTACACGTCCCCCGCGTGTCTAAAACTTTGAGACGTGTCCTTGCCGCGAGAGAAAAAGGCGGTTTAGCCCTATGTTTCTCTCATCTCGCTTCCGTCTACGCCTATACTATGTCCTGCCGTCGTGTTCGTCGCTTTTTCACCCTTCTCGCGTGTTCGAGGTCCTTGGACCGGTCTCTCAGACCGCATCTCGCACATCTCGCACATCTCGCACATTCGGTACCCCGGCCCCGCCGTAAAAGGTGCACTACAACCTGCGCTGCGCTTCTCTCTTTCTTCATTCGCTTCTTTTAGCAGAGACAAATTGCTCCCGCGTCCTTCAACCCTTTCGCGGCGAAGGGCGAACGCGTACCTGTACGATGTACGTGCATACACCAAGTCAAGTTAATTTAGATGGAAATATGTGTACCTAGCAGATTCAACTGTGTTAAATAATATTATGTATTTTCTTGCAGAAAATTGAAATAATTATTTGAAAAAGCTGGTTGATTGTAAATTTGAATGAATATATTTTCTTTCATTTCATTACCGAACATATATATTTAATTATCTTGAATATATATGTATAATACTTTAATATTTGGATTATGATGTTACATTGTTATATTTTTTATCTTTTCCTCTGCTTTAGTTTTACACGTTGAGATTATGTTCAAAACGGAAAGGAAAGCTCGAGAGACGAAAGCACAGAGCGTGTAATACGGCTTTCGCATAAATTTCCATGTGCGAGATGACATTCGCCAACGGGATTACCGAGGAAGACTCGTTTACGGGAACTCGAGCGAAACACGGGCGGGAATGGCGACGCTGGCGGATATAAACATTTATTATTCTCCGCGTGGCAACGACTAACGAGGTCGCGTTATAATACCACGAGCCGTACGGTGCTCTCTTTCTGTGTTTACTGTACATGCTCGTATGACGTTAAATAATTAAACGACGTATTATCATTACGGAGACGTGTAGTGTAGAGTACAATGCCTGCAAGCTATATTACACGGTAACACCGTCTCTCTCGTTAAGACTTGTCGAAGTGATCGTAATGTTTCGTGGTTTCTTGCCGACGGGGAACATCAGTACGGTATTTACGAGCTGTCATTCCGAATATCTCTACCTGATATCTCTCAGCTCCTAAATTACGTCGCTCGGAAGAGCTATGTGTGTACAGCGGGTATTCCCCCTTCCTGTCTCATTTGAGGACTTTTCGACCCTTTTGAAAGAGATTTCTTTTTGACCTATATCTTTAGAATTACTTAGGTAGAACGGGACTATTTCATTTCTCATGATATTGTTTATGTTTCCGAGCAAAACGTATACATTTAAAGGTTATACTGCTCTCAAGAAACAATTAAAATTGTAAGTACGTTACTGCAAAAAGATATTGTTTGTTGTCATAAATTTTATATTACTTTAAGGTTGAAAATGACGGAATAACTCTATTCTTATTGAACAAATGTTATTTTGTTAATTAATCCTCCATCGGGATTTGTAAAGGCACCATCGATATTTTGAATTTATGAATTTTTGTAGATAAATTTAAACCTAATAAAAAGTAAATAAAATACAATGATGCGACTTGTATGATGATGATAAAAACTCGTTAAAGCTTTGACAAGTATTGCAGAATTTTTGCAAATTTTTATATAAGAACAATAAAAAATTTCCTCTCTCGAAGACTCCTGTTGCTGACGGAAGAATTAAAATTCATGTTGTCAACAGAGGGTAAAAAGTTATATATACAAGAAATAAAAATATTTACTCAAACACGTTTACCAATAGCACGAAAACGATTTCCAAGAAATCGAAGATTATATGAAATCAATCGGCGTAAATTAAGTTAATCGATCGTGACGCACTTGCAAATTGTCTGTTGACAGTTCGTAATGATTTACTTAACGCAATCGTAGTTTCCACGTGTCGGCACACTTAGCACGCGCGCACGTGTATCTTGACGGAGGGGTACATCATGTGGTTATGGAAGTTGACCCCCATGGGGTTGCGATTCCCCTCGTGCCTAGACGATAACTCGAAAGGGGATGATTTTTGCGCGTGTTCTCCGTCTTCCTGTTCTCTCTCTTTCTCTCTCGCATCCTGTAGATTCCCTCCCTCTCCCTTTGCCAGTGACGCGTAACCGTTTCTCTTCGCTCGTACTTGATGTGCACGCTCGTCGTTCTGCCGGCGGGCGGACGCGTGGCAACGCGTGGCAGGTGTGCACGTGACGCAGCATACCGCGAAACGTTTAATTTGTTATTAACCCTTTCACCACGGAAATATTTCCTTTAGCGTTACCGTTATATTTCGAAAGTGTACGAGTCATGGTCGAAATATATGAATGACATATCTTTTCAGTTATCAGCAATCTAATAAATCTGATTACTGAATTAAGAGCAATTATTAATTTCCTCTAGAATTTCGCCTCGAAATCTCCTTTTACTTTCCAAACTGATTATTAATTGTTGATGTTATTAATTTATTAATTTATTCTTTTGTTCTGATCAAGAAACACGTAAAACTGACACGTAGCTTTCTTTTTCTATTTACAGGGTACATTCTCGTTGATAGTGGAGGCTTATCACGATGCGGACAACAAAACGCATCAATCGGCCGGTGAGTGCATTTTCTCTTTTTTTTTTCTTTTACTCTTTTTGTTTTTTCAATTATGTACTATGATATTGAACACGAGTGCGCGCTTGTAAAAAGTGAATGAAGGATTATCGTAAAATTAGTTCTGTAGACGTTGCGCGCGTTTCTAAAAGCTCGCGAGAGAGAAGGCAAGAAGATTGTAGGGCATGTGTGGTTCAGCTGGCCCATAAGAGAGACACGATGTCTCGTGCACGGACCAGTCGAGAAGGAACTTCCGGTCTCTGAGCATGACACTTACCAGAGACGTTGATTCCTTCGTTTTCTTCCTCCTTCGTCAACTGTCTCTTGATATTCTCTTCCCTTTAAGGTTCCCTCAAGCTAAGAAGGGAGGGAGAGAAAAGGGTAGCTCGATTATCCTACGGTATCGTGTATTATAGTTATCAAGTTTCTCCCATTCATTTCAGTTTATAAAATAACTATTTAACTCCAGAATAAAGCTCTACGATGTACTTATTTTGAGATACATTTTATACATTTTGTTATATTTTTTAATTATTTTTTTCCCGATTAATTATTGTCATAATTATTGTCCGTTTTAAAAATACTGTACTTTACAAAATACAAACATATATCATATGAAAAAAAATACAAAGAATAATTGTCCTGTTTACGAATACTTTTCATCGTTAATTAAACCTCATTTCTTTGAGTTTGCCTTTTTTATCATAAACATTATTTCCAATTTTGCGCGATAGGTCATAAATATGTGTTTGTGTGCCTCGGTAATAAATCTTACGTCGTCAAGATCGGCCGTTGTTCCGCGAACAATCGTCGCGTTTTCATTGTTCTATTCAGCCTCTATTGCTGCTGGTCGTTCCTCGTTTGTAACCGCGCGTTATTACGACAACGCGTCTCCGTTATGTCATAGCGTTGTGTTGTCGACTAGGAGTTGCAGGAGAGAGGAAAGTGAGAGCAAGGAGAAGAGAGACGGCGAATACCGGGTGGCGGCGGCGCGGCGGCGGCG
>Ga0157367_1001038_pt1 | contig 12514 bp, 9 predicted proteins | sample AttbisABBM2_FD_113142 | JGI IMG/M metagenome (GOLD analysis project Ga0157367, IMG submission 113142) | Fungus gardens microbial communities from leaf cutter ant in Botucatu, State of São Paulo, Brazil - Atta bisphaerica ABBM2 | ecosystem: Host-associated > Fungi > Mycelium > Unclassified ...
GCCCAGACTTCGCTAAAGAAAGTATGAAAATCTTTCGTTTTCCAGAAAGTCCGGTGCACATCCATTAATTCCTGGCGTGACAACGTCTGCTTCTGACACAAAGCGGACGTTTCACTTATGTATCCAATACCTTGAGCATAACTTTCCTAAGTAGCATAAAAAAACGTAAAGTTAAAAAAGGTCTTTGCACATAAACACTTAATGGATCTGCAGCATACGGGGGAATGCACCGCATATTTTGTACCCATACTTACGATAAAGTGCGATGGCAGGTTGCTGGTTAGTCCTCATTTCAAGCCGTAATAAGCACGGAGCCTTCTCTAGATTCATCGTCTCGATTGCGCTGACTATCCGCTCTTTGAGCGTCCTGCCCCTGTATTCTGGTCGAATATAAACCCGCTTAATTTCAGCTGAGTCATTTTCCTGAAATAGTAAAGCAACACAACCCGCAGGTGCACCAGCTTCATCACGAAGGGTAACGCTGCGGAGCTGCTCGTCAATGAGGGTTGAAAGATCTAGTCAGTGATTACTTTCAGCAGAATACAGTTCGCGCTAAAAGGCATTGAGCTCACTTACCCGCCCACCATGTCAGGATCACTTTTATCCACTTCTGAAATGCTGAACATTCGCTATCCTCGACAGCTTTAAGTGCTAATGGGTATTGATGGAGGCTTCAGGGCGCCATGAGCATTCAATGAACCCATGAGTTAAGTCTAAAAGGAACACTTAACCATCTTTTACTTTCCTCAAAATCAAAGGTTTATATATTGATGAACTAAAGAAGAGGGATCCAAGTGCAGCGAAAGCTAGAAAAAGAAAACACTTTTCTGCCGTGAAGTGGTCTATACCAGCAACAATCACAAATCCTAATAAAGACTGGTAGCTTCTTGATAGCATATCGGAAGTAGCTATTATTTCTGTGAACTTACCTTTGTCAGTAAGCTCCTGTCCTGAGCTATATAATGAAATTTTAAGTAGCGACAACCCTAAATATATGATGAATGTGCCTGATAAATAACTTAAAACCAGAAACTTAGTCAATGGAACGGACCATATCAGACAGCCTACAGATATTAGAACGGCTCCTAAAATAAACGATTTATTAATGCTTTCAATTTTAAATATTTTCCCTGCTATCAAGCTTCCAACTAACAAAGAAAATGTACTCATGCTTGAAAATAAAGCAACAACAGCAGAGTACGAAGATACATAAGTAATATTTATATGATTGATGAGTTCTTTGTAGTTATCAGTTAGAATGTAAGTCGATATAATCTCATAAGCAACCATAGATGTAATTATGGATAATCTAAAAAAGAGAATGTTTTTTTGAACTTTATCATTGAAAATATAAGTAAATCCTGAAAAAATACTTTTCTTTTGAGATGGGTTTTCAGGTGTCCATTCTTCAAGGGAAGAAACTACATATGTAGACATCAGGAAAAGAAAGCTTTCGACATAAAAAATAAATTTTATTCCAAAGATTCCTATTGCCAGTGAGGATATAATAGGTGCCATTAAACCAAAAAAATTATAATAAAACTGTTGTTTTGAAACAAAACTTACTCTTTCATTACTATCAACAAATTTCTGAAATGCAACGTTTTTCAGTGTCGTATTTAATCCTGCGCAAAGAGTTATCAGAGTTGATGAAATTGCAAGTACATAGATATTCCAGGTGAAAACTATAGTTAGGCAGGTTACAGATCTGGCGAAGTCAGTCAATATGCTTAGTACTCTCATTGATAAAATTCTTAGCAAATGAGGAATGAGAAAAAAAACAAGCATACTTGAGATCAGTCTCAAAGATATAATGTAGGCCGTTTTTTCAGGGGATTTAGTAATCATGTAGGCCATTGTAATAATTGCCACATCACTAATGCCTGTGCCAAATGAGGAAATGATATCGGTCAAAAGCAGCTTGTTTTTATTTTCCATTTTCCACCTCTGCGTTTATTTTACTTTATTCAAAAATGGTATCTCTCCCAAGCTCATTAAGTGTGAGCAATGATTACATACGTGAATAAATTTCCTTTGGTCAATATCTTTTCCATAAGCATGAGTATAAGTTATTCCACAATTGGAACAGGTTTCATATTCTGCTTTTTTAATGTTGTAATTTTTGTTGAGTCGTTCCAGTGACTCAAAGAAGTTAAACCCTAATCCGGGCCAGAGACCTGAAAGCAAATCAATCATGAAATAGTTTATATCCCTATTATGATCTCCCCTGTCATAATCTGTCGGAGAACCTTGTTTTGAGTGTGTCTCAGGTGCAACAAATTTTAGATAAAGCGTCAGCTCTTTCTTTGTAATTGTCCATAGGGGAGATGTATGAGTGAATTCTCCCCATGTTTTCAATGGTGCTGATTCACCTAACAAAGTTCCGAGTGTGTATGTCCTAAATACGCTAGCAAACAAATCTTCGAAATGATATCCAAATGAAATTGTGGAGATTCCTCTTTGACGGGCAAAGCGTTCTACACATGCACGCATAACGTGATGCCACAGCGTGATTGAGTGGCCACGACCTTCTGTTACAAGAATTTTTTCAATTGCATTTTCAAATCCATATTTAAAATTCATTGTTTCATTTACATATTCTAATGGTAGAACAGTGTAATCTTTTACTCCAAGATTTTGAATGGCTTCCATAGCCACTGTAATGTCCTTTGTAGAAGCTGCTGTATCTGCCACTGTCACGCCAACGAGTTCATGAGGAGGGAGCTTATCTTTGTTCCTTCTAAGCAAATAAAGCAAAGCAAGGCTGTCTCTGCCGCCAGACAACGCTAAAACAATTTTTTGATTCTCGATTATGAGTTTTTTTTCCATGATACCTTGGACGAACATATCATCTACATATTTGACAAAGCTATCAGGGTCGAACTGAGTCTCCTTCATCTCACAAATGCCATTATCGTTGAACCACAAAACATTTTTTGTGTAAACTGATTCAGTATATGTTTTAGTAGATTCGACCCCTTCATCTTCCCACAGCCTCAACGTTCTGCAGTATTCAGGTAGCTGATAAGCCCGAACCATGTCTAAGACAATTTTGTCATTGCTATTAATCGTGTAGGTATGATCATCAATTATTTTTTCATTGACATAACAAATGACTGAGTCTCTAGGTATATAATTTCTCTTCAAAAAAACACGCAACGGCTCTTCTTCATGTGCTTTTAGAATGTGAACCTTATCAAGTCTGTCTTTTAAAATTATTTTCACACTATTCATAGTAATTTCCTCATCATAGGCCTGCTGTATTACAGCAGGCCTAAAATTAGTTAAAATTAAATATGAGCGATGAAATCCGAAATGCTCATCAGTAGGTTGGCGTCACGTTTGATTCGACCCTGCACCATAGTGCTTATTGCGCTAAAGCAGATGTCTTTAGGTTCTGATTTATATAACTTTATAGGCTCAGGTTTTCTCGCGAAAACAGGCTGATAAAGCTTTTCTGCGGTTGATTGCATCTTATTACTCCTATCTGTTGAAATGGACAGAAATATTTGTGCCGATCAAAATAAAAAACTGCTTAAGCATTAGGTTAGCTAACCACTGTGGACGGCTTACGTAAATTTACATAACTGTAATCTAATGTCAATAATTTGAGTTCTAATTTTTTTTACTTAAAAATCAATCAGTTGATTTTTAAACCTAAACAAAACTTAAACATTTTTATTATGGGTTTTACTTTTATAAAACATGCAAATATAAAATAATTTAACCATTAATTAGGTGGCAATAAATTAGATCGCTAATGGATTTGTGTCTAACTAGCTTCTTTCAGCTTGTATTCACCAGGATTTCTAGTGAGCTTTTATGTGACCTGCTCCCCGTTGATTAATACACCGCGATGTCAGTAATGTCTTCATAAGCCACATGATGACACCCCCATGAAGAAGCGTTTTTCCGACGAACAGATCATCAGTATTCTCCGCAAGGCTAAAGCCGGGGTTTCTGCCCATGAGCTCTGCCGTAAGCACGCCATTTCCGACGCCACCTTTTATACCTGGCGTAAGAAGTATGGCGGTATGGAGGTGCCCGAGGTTAAGCGTCTGAATTCGCTTGAGGAAGAGAACGCCAGACTCAGGAAGCTGTCTGCCGAAGCTATGCTGGATAAGGAAGCACTTCAGGTGGCTCTCGGCGAAAGTACTGACGACAGACCAGAAGCGGGAAATCGTTGAGTCTATGTGTGATGCGACCAGTCTGTCTCAACGTCCTGCCTGCAGGCTTACAGGTTTGTCCCTGTCGACCGCCTCTACGAAGCTCAGCGTCTGGCGGCTGATGCACATTTATCAGGCCGTATCACAGAACTGGCGCCCGAACGAAGGCGTTCTGGGTACCGGCGCATCTGGCAGTGATTACGTCGGGAGGATCTTCCCGTCAACCACAAGCGGGTATACCGCATTTACCACCTTAACGGCCTGAGTGTGAAGTGCAGACGACATCATAAGGGGCTGGCGGCTGTGCGGCTTCCGCTTCTTAGCCCGGATGCGCCGGACCTGACCTGGTCGATGGATTTTGTCATGGATGCACGGGCCAACGGTCGCAGGAACAAGTGCCTGACCTGTGTGGACGACTTCACGAAGGCGTGTCTGACGATCAGCGCTGCTTTCGGGATTTCAGGCGTTCAGGTCACGCGTATTCTGGACAGTATCGCGCTCTTTCGCTGCTGGCCGGCGACAATAGAACCGATCAGGGCCCGGAATTTACCTGCCGCGCGCTCGAACAATGGGTCTTTGAGCATGGTGTGGAGTTGCGCCTTATCCAGCCAGGTAAGCCAACGCAGAACGGATTTATAGAGAGCTTTAACGGTCGCTTTCGGGATGAATGCCTGAATGAATACTGGTTCAGCGATATTCCTCATACCCGGAAAATCATTAATGACTGGCGGCAGGACTATAACGAGTCCAGACCTCATTCATCGCTGAATTACCAGACGTCGGCTGAATTTGCAGCAAGCTGGAGAAATGGAAAATTAGAAGATAAACAAACCGACATTTATAACTGAGCGTTGTATCTAATACCGGTAGCAGGCCACCCTTAAGCTAAATATTATCCTTTCATATAAAAGCGCTTTCTCAGCTCGGCCAGTAAAAGAAAATTCTCTTTCTTTCATGAATATTTCAGTGCGTTATTAGTGACGTTTTCCATAAAAACAGTCTGCTGTTCTCCGGAATTTATGCCAGCTATCAATACTTATCCATACTGGAATCAGAATGATCTGTATATTCAGAATAATGGTAGTTTTCCGAAGAGTCTCTTATTGGTATATTTGCCCCTCGCACGCACGTCGTTTGTATATGGCCTTTATTGCCGCTTCGCAACCTGACATTTCCTGATAGGCTTAACCTCTGCTGAGGCTTCGCCGGCGGTAGCCATATTATGAAATTTCAGTTCTGCAATATCGAATCATCTAAAAATGCAATGAGTTTCTGCTGTGCTGCCGGAAGCGTGAAAGTATGCGTCATTTACTGATGTGCTGTGATCTACGGGGCATAGCCAGATGGATGTCTCGGGCTCTGGTTTGCAGCGCATATACACATAGGGATGTAAGTTATGCTTAACCGAATCACCGTTCAGCTCCCGGTCGAGGGGCTACTTTTCTGGAAGCTTTCCGGGCGCGAGTCGCTGTCGGAGCCGTTCATGTTTACCCTGACGCTGCTTGGGACTGACGCGCGTACCGACCGCAGCGCGCTTCTGGGCCAGCCGGTGACGGTGACCATCCCGACTCAGGCCCTGATGACGCCGCGCTACCTCAACGGCAAGGTGACACGGGTGGCGGTGACCGCTGTGGAGATGTCCGGCATCCGCTACGCGGCGTATGAGCTGACGGTTGAGCCGGACGTATGGCCGATGCAGCGCGACCGCAACCTGCGTATCTTCCAGGGCCAGACGGTGCCGCAGATAGTGAAAACGCTGCTGGGCGAGAGTCAGGTGAACGTCGAGGAGCGGCTCTCCGGCAGTTACCGGGTGTGGGAATACTGCGTGCAGTATCAGGAGAGCAGCCTCGACTTCATGAGCCGCCTGCTGGAGCTGGAGGGCATCACCTATCACTTCCGCCACGAGCAGGAACGCCACACGCTGGTGCTTACTGATGCCCCCGGCCAGTACAAGCCTTTTCCCGGCTACGAGACTATTCCGTACCACGTGACGCCATCAGGCGGTACAACCGATGAAGAGGGTATCAGCCAGTGGGCGCTGCAGGATAACGTGACACCGGGCATCTACAGCCTCGACGACTACGACTTCCGCAAGCCGAACGCGTGGCTGTTCCAGGCGCGGCAGAACCCAAAATCGCCACAGCCAGGGAGCATTGACGTCTATGACTGGCCGGGCCGCTTTGTGGAGCACGATCACGGGGAGTTTTACGCGCGCATCCGCCAGGAGCGCTGGCAGGTGGAGCACCGCCAGACGCAGGGCAGCGGGACGGCGCTGGGTATCGCGCCGGGGCACACCTTTGTGCTGCGCAACGCCCCGTTCTTTGGTGACAACGGCGAGTACCTGACCACCGTTGCCCATTACCACTTTGAGGAAAACCGCTACGCCAGTGGCGCAGACAGTAACACCATCCACGAAACGCGCTTTGAGGTGATACCGGCAGACGTGCCGTACCGCCCGGCGCAGAAGACGCCGTGGCCGCGTACCTACGGGCCGCAGACGGCGAAGGTCGTGGGCCCGCAGGGCGAGAGCATCTGGACGGACAAATATGGCCGGGTGAAGGTGAAATTCCACTGGGACCGGCTGTCGAAGGGCGACGACACCAGCTCGAGCTGGGTGCGCGTGTCGAGCGCATGGGCGGGCCAGGGCTTCGGTGGCGTACAGATACCGCGCGTGGGTGACGAAGTGGTTGTGGACTTCATCAACGGCGACCCGGACCGCCCGCTGATTACGGGGCGCGTATACAACGAGGCGAGCATGCCGCCATGGTCGCTGCCGGCGGCGGCGACGCAGATGGGTTTTTTAAGCCGCTCGAAGGACGGCTCGCCGGACAACGCCAACGCCCTGCGCTTCGAGGATAAAGCCGGTGCCGAGCAGGTGTGGCTGCAGGCCGAGCGCAACCTTGATACGAGCATCAAGAAAGACGAGACCCACAGCGTCGGCGGTTCGCAGTTGCTTTCCATTAAGCAGGACTACACCGGCAAAGTGGAAGGCAAACACGAGCACGCGATTCAGATGACCCGCAACGAGCTGGTCGGCGGCCAGTACGACATCAAAGGCCAGGGGATGGTAACTATCTCTTCCGCAACAGGCATCCGTCTGGTGACGGGCGATTCTGTGCTGGAGATGGGCTCGAATGGCCAGGTCAACCTTTACTGTACCAGGTTTGCGATCAATGCCAGCGGTACGGGGCAAATTAACACCGGCGGTACGCTCGATCTGAATCTCAAGGATCCGGACAAAGCGACAAACGTGGCGCCGACACCCGCAGATATTCAGAACGAAGTGGCAAAAACTTTTACCCCTGACGGAGAAGGGCAGGCATGAGCAACGTGAAATATACGCTATCAGAAGGGACGCTGACGCTGCCGGAAGCGGTGCAGGATCGCAGCATGACAATATTGTCACTGCCGAAAGCGGGCGCGTCGCTGGTGCTGACCCGCGCATGGGACGTGAAGCCTGGCGAGGAAGAGGCGTACCTGAAAAGCCAGGTCGCTAAAATCAAACGCGACATGAAGAAGTTTACCGGCGGTGAGGTGCAGGACACCCAGGTCGGTGGCCGGCCCGCACAGGAAGTCGCCCTGCGTTTTGAAAACCACGGTGTGACGGTTCATGAACAGCTGGCGACCACGATGCTTGACGATCATCTACTGGTGATGGCCATGAGCCGCACCGCGCCGTTTGATGAAGACGAGCTGGCGTTATGGGAATCCATTAAAGCGGGTCTGGAGTTTACGCCCGGGGAAGGAGCATAAGCGTGTCCGAACCGTTAGCTGCCCGTTATCAGGATCCGCTCATCCATAGCTCTCTGCTCGCCGACGTTGTCAGCGGTGTGGTCGAAGGAGCCATCTGTCTTGCCGCGTTTACCGCGGGTACGGCAATGATGACGACGGGGCTTGGCACGGTCGCGGGCGTTGCATTGATTGCCGTTGTCTTCACCAGCGGCATCGCGGAGGAAGCAGGCGATATGGTCGGCCAGGGTGCCGATGCCGTGCTGGATTTCTTCGGCTGGCGTGGACCGCCGGATGCCCTTATTACCAGCGGTTCGCACAACGTTCATATCATGGATCTCCCTGCCGCCCGTGCGGCGGGCACGGTCGATCATGATTATCTCAATACGCCTATCCCGGAAGAGAGCTTTTCCGATAAGGCGAAAGCGTTCGCGATAAACACGGCCGTTACCATTCTCGAAGTGGCGCAGTTTACGCTGCACCCGGTTGATAATCTGGCAGCGGGAGCAAACGCGATTGCCAGCAGTGGCTGGCAGGGTGTGAAAAATTTTGCGGGCAGCGTCTGGGATAACTTAACCCAGCCGGTCGTGGCGGGGGCGAGCCCTTTTGCTAAAGAAGCGCCGCTGGATACCGTTGAGTGTACCAAAGGCCATACGGTTACTGGCGGTAACTTCCTGGCGGAAGGCTCAAAAAAGGTGCTGATCAACGGTCAGCCTGCTTGTCGTGACGGCGATCGCAGCACCTGCGAAGCAAAGATAAAAGTTAAAGAGAACACGCGCGTGCGCATCGGCGGTGAGAGCATTGTGGTGCGCGATATCCGCAGCGGTAAAAATTTCTGGGCGCGGCTTATTGGTAACGCCATCGGCAGCCTCGGTCCGGGAATTATTCGCAACCTCAGTAAAGGCCTGTTGAAGACGATTTTCAGCCGCCAGATACTCAAGGCATTTTGCTGTCAGCTCGCCGGCGATCTCGGAATGGGGCTAGCCACGCTCGGGCTGATCCAGGCCGGGAAGGTTGGCAGCGAAGCGCGTCACACCCAGCACCCGGTGGATATCGCCAGTGGTGCAAAAATTCTCGCGGGCGAGGAAGACCGCGATTTCATGCTCGAAGATCGCATTCCGCTTATCTGGCAGCGCATCTACAACAGCCGCAATCTCGCAACCGGTATGCTCGGCACCGGCTGGCTGCTGCCGTTCGAGACCCGCTTCTTCCGCCTTGAGGACAATACGTTTATCTGGCGCGATATATCAGGCCGCGATCTGGGCTTTGGCGAGCTGAACCCCGGCGACGTGGTAGATTATCTCGAAGACGGCATCACGCTTTATTACACCGTGACCGGCACGCTGATGCTCCAGATGGCGAGCGGTGAATACCATGTCTACGAGCCAGACCCGACGAACCCCGGCGAATGGCGCCTTTTCCGCATCTATGATCGTCACGAGAACTGTCAGCACTACGCCTGGGACGAGCACGGCAAACTGGTACGGATTTCCGGTGACAATGAATCGCTGGATGTCGAGCTTGCCTATGAGAAACAGCATGGCCGTCTCACCAGCGTGCATCAGGTTTGCGCAGGCGAGCGCCGCCTGCTGGTGACTTACGGCTATAACGAACACGGTCAGCTAACCGACGTGACCGACGCCGACGGCATCGTCACGCGCCGCTTCGGCTGGGACCGCGCCAGCGACATGATGGGCTGGCACAGCTACTCCACCAACCTCAGCGTGCATTATCAGTGGCAGCCCGCCGCCGATGCGCCCAACTGGCGCGTGTGCAGTTATCAGGTGCTGGATGACCAGGATAACGTGCTGGAGCGCTGGCGCATCGACGCTGACGAGGCGAAACGCTCCGCGACGGTGAGCTGCGACGCGGGCTTCTCGACGCGCCACTGCTGGGATTTCCTCTACCGCATCACCGAATTCACCGACCGCAACGGCGGCGTATGGCGCTACGAGTGGGCGGACTACGCCGAACTGCTGAAGGCGGCCACCACGCCGGACGGCAGCCGCTGGGAATACGGCTACGACGAGCACGGCAACCTGACGGAAGTGCGCGACCCGCTCGGCAACAGCACGTTCACCACCTGGCACCCGGTTTTCGCGTTCCCGCTGAAGGAAGTGCTGCCGGACGGCGGCACCTGGCAGTATGAGTATAACGCGCGCGGCGACGTGGTTTCGCTCACTGACCCGAAAGGCGGCTTGACGCGCTTTGAGTGGAACGAACAGGGTGATCTGGTGAAGCAGACGGACGCGCTGGAGAACACGCACCGTTTCTGGTGGAACGAGCGCGGACAGCTGGTGCGCGATGAGGACTGCTCCGGCAACCAGAGCCACCGGCTGTACGATGCCGCAGGGCGGCCGCTGAGCGCCGGGGATGCCGAAGGCAACACCGACCGCTGGACGCTGAGCGCGGCGGGGCGTCTGCAGACCTGGCGACGGGCCGATGGCCGCGAGACGCACTACGAATATGACAATGCCGGGCTGCTGTGTGGGCAGGACGAAGACGGGCTGCGCGAGCGCAAAGTCACGCGCAACGCGCGCGGGCAGGTGGTGAGCGCCGCCGACCCGGCGGGCCATCTGACGCGCCTGCATTATGACCGCCTGGGCCGCCTGACGACGCTGATTAACCCGAACCGCGAGAGCTGGCGCTTTGAGTATGACGCCACGGGGCGGCTGACGGGCCAGCGCGACTACGCGGGTCGTCTGACGGAGTACCGCCACGACGCGCTGGGCCAGGTGACGGAGGTGATTCGCCATCCGCTGCCGGGCAGCCAGGAGGCGCCGCTGGTCACCGCGTTTGAGTATGACGTGCTGGGGCGTCTGACGGCGCGGGAAACCGCTGACCACCGCACCGAATACCGCCACGACACGCTGTCGCTGGAAATCCGCCGGGCCACCCGCGCCGAGTGGCGTCGCGCGCTGCTGGAAGAGCGAGAGCCCGAGTGGGACGCGGTGCTCATCTTCACCCGCAATGCCGCGGGCGAGCTGGTGAGCGAGGAAAACCACGGCGGGACGTTTGAGTATGAGTACGACGCGCTGGGCAACCTCAGCAGCACGCGATACCCGGACGGGCGCGAGCTGGCCAGCCTTCGCTACGGCACCGGGCACCTGCTGGAGATGCAGCTGCGTCATGGCGGGGCGACGCACACGCTGGCGGCATACGGCCGCGACCGCCTGCACCGGGAAATCTCCCGCAGCCAGGGGGTGCTCTCGCAGGAGACTCACTACGATACCGTGGGACGCATCACCCAGCGTACGGTGCTGGATGCGCGCCGGGAGCTGGTGTTCGAACGCCGCTACCGCTGGGACCGTACCGACCAGATAGTCCAGCAGATACACACCGACGCGACACCGACAACTCCCGGTGAAAAATACAGCCAGTATCTGTGGGGCTACGACGCCGCCGGTCAGGTCACAAAGGCCGTCGAACCGCAGAAGGAAGAGCGCTTCTTCTGGGACGCCGCAGGCAACCGCACGGAAGAGCAGTTGTGTTTGATGTCAACCAAAGAGGGTGTTTCAAAGAGGTGTAGTGTTTGCAGATGATGAACGTCCGCTATGAGCGAAAAGCGGACATGCGCACTTCTTGTCAGTAGACTGAATCGTGCATGTCTGACTTATTTCAACAGCAGTCGTACTCCCAGAGAGGCCATAACGCCTCCGCTGAGTTTATCTAAAATTTTACGGTATTTAATATAGGCCTGACGTGGCCCGTCAGTTGATAATAAGCATGCAACGACTGCATACCATAGCACATCAATGACGAATGCCATTGTGGGCAGAATGATATACACAACAGGCTGAATATTTTTGCTAAGCGCTGCGGAAAAAATACTGGCAAAGACCAGTGCAGTATGCGGATTGCTGATTTGCGTAAATACGCCTGTCATAAAAGCTTTTGAGGCGCTGACTTCCTCTGAACCGGCAGAATAGTTGAAACGATTTGTAGGACGGCGGAACATTTTCAACGCCAGCCATAAAAGATAGCAACCGCCTGCAACCTTCAGGCCCATGTAAAGTGACGGGACCAGAGTCAGCAGGGTATGAAGACCTGCTAAAGCTATGACAGCAAAAACAAACGCACCAAAACCCATACCTGCAGCCACAGATAAAGCCGCCCGTCTGGAACCGGACATGGCCGTTCGTGCCACGAGAAGAAAGCTAACACCCGGGCTCATTGCGCCAAAAAGGATAGCTACGCCAATAGCAGAAAGCGCAATCAAATCACTTGTCATTCATCTTCTCCATCAATAATCAGCGTCAGACAGCTCCCTCGTTGTGCGAACTGCACACCCCATGAACTGCTCCCGGTTAATAACATAACATGATGCCAGTAATGTCCGCTTCTGGCACGGAGCGGACAGGCTGACTGAGTTGATGGTCCGCTATGAGCGAAAAGCGGACGAAGTGTGTTAGTGACATCGTTAGGCATAGTTAGCTTACCGATTTGAAACGACAATAACGTTAAGTGCTACGAGCGAAACAGAATAGGTTAACGGGGCAGCCTGTTTGCGCAAACAACCAATGTGAATGTTAAAGATGTTAACATTAAACAACAAAAACCGTCTCATTCATCAACACTTCAGTGTTAGGATTTATATATCTCTTTCCGTTAAGAGATTA
>Ga0157367_1001039_pt1 | contig 12510 bp, 10 predicted proteins | sample AttbisABBM2_FD_113142 | JGI IMG/M metagenome (GOLD analysis project Ga0157367, IMG submission 113142) | Fungus gardens microbial communities from leaf cutter ant in Botucatu, State of São Paulo, Brazil - Atta bisphaerica ABBM2 | ecosystem: Host-associated > Fungi > Mycelium > Unclassified ...
GTATCATATGCCTGAGTCTTCCGTTTTACGAAAAAAATCACTAAACAATTATTTATAGAATCTCGTTTGGGTACGGCTAAGAGCCGTCGTTTGTTGTATCAAACTTAGAAAAAGATTCGTCCTTCGCGCGACGCGAAACAAGCGATTAAAAATGTTACTTAGCTCCCGAGGGATAATTAAGTGTATCTGCGACAAGGAATGTCGGATTGATTATATGACAGCTTCAAATCACGTGGAAAATGTTACCACGGGATATGAGATGTTCCTGTTATCGCTACTTGTTTCAAGCACAAAATATCGGTTTTACCTTAAAGTCTACGCCGCGTGGCAGTTTGGATAATTTCCATATTTATTCATGTATTGTTTGACAATCAATGAAATATCTGTAAGTATGCTTATATCGTCGTTTACTTTTTCTTACGAATTCGTGCTGATTCACGAGGACTACTATTCGATTATGCTATTAATAGAGTAGTTAACAAGTCGCATTGTGATAAACTTTCGTTAATTCTCTAGTAAAGTGTAATGAAGAATAATTTGTGCTTGGAACGGTGATCATTTAAGTAATAATAAAAAGATTTGATCTAAATTTTTACAAGGAATATTTCTCGTCCACGCCGATTATAAAAACTTGTAAGAAAAAAATAAACGAACTGAGACTCGCCCTTGGGGGATCTTTTCAGTCTTACCATTTGAGGGATAATTTTTCAACGAGTTCTCGGATGTATTCATAGAATTAACAAATTAAACGAGTTAACAATTAATTAAAAAAAAAAAAGCGATAAGATAGAATCTATAAAAGTTTACAACCTGTAGTTCGTGTACTTGTGTGCGTGTCAAAGAGTTTAGGTTCGATTGTTCACGAAAATTCTACGATCGGTGAAAGACAATCTGCTGGAATGTAGTTTTTTTCGCGACGCCGTAAAATTGCGGGAGACAGAGATGTCAGAAATCAGTAATGCGCGGCATTATGTACAAATGTACGCATAAAATGGATACAAAAAATTGTAGAAAAAATATTTATAAAGTGTAACGACGAATTCTAGTGAACAAAAGACCATGAGATTCCATCACCACGTGCGTCCGTCTCGTTTCAGATCCGTCGAGAGAGCCCGATGAGTGAAAAAAAGCCCTCCCCACGTTTCTTTCGCTCCTCCGATGCTCAGAGAGCATCTCATCATATAGAATATATCACATACATGTTTACTTCTCTAAACACACTGAAATAAGAAGCACTTTAAGATAGATGTCTACATACACCATCGGGCCCAGTTTAGATAGACTGATTCTCGTCTTCATTTTCCAATCCTCCTATCTTTTGTAACCCCTAACTTGATGTATATGCTTTTTTGTATATATGTATTATGTACATATAAGCGCTGTGCCTCTCACCTTTTCTCTTTCTCACTTTTTTCACTCTCTATTACGTATAAGTATGTGCAGGCGTCGAGAATGCGCGTCTCCGAAGCATACACAGAACTAGAACCGACATTCGCATACGAGAAACTAGAAAGTAATATCATTTTGAACGATTATTTTAATATATATATCCAATGGACAGCAATAACGTAATTGGCGTTAGTTAGCTGTTGCATGGATACATCAATTAACACATTCTTAAATCATGCAATATAGCAATCTCCACGATTTTATGCATAATTTAAATTTTTTAACGTGATAATAAAATATCACTAGATAAGATTCAATATTAAAATTACATTAAATTGCAGACTTTTATTTTTACAATATAATTTAAAAAATGTTATTTTACCAATCCGTTTATCATTTCGTAATTTTCTTCACGAATTTAACAATCTTCACGTGGTGTAAATAAACACTCTATACAATTTGTAATAAATTAAAAATAAAAATAAAAATAAAATAAAATTACGAAAGAAATGACGAAACAAATAAAAATCTAAATATAAAGACATAGAAATGTTATTATGTACAATTAACTAAATGCATTCCGTATGATCCATTTGGTCAATCGCGAAAAACATTCAGCCAACAATCGTCGATCATTATGATCGTCTTCAATTTCGAGGCACGCAGCAATGTTACGTGGTCTATAATGGCACTATCAATCACTCGTATTAAATATTACAACGTTAGAAAAATTGCGTGTTTCGAGTTTGCGGATAGTCTCCTTTAATTGACTTTATGAAAAAAGCCTTGTCGTAATATTATGCTGTGTAGCTTTTTTAATATATTTTCGATATTAATTGTCAATTAATAAAATAGTGGAGATTACGACATTTTGTTGCGAATCATCGCGTAACGTTCGCACTATTTTGTCAATCGAGTCTGATCACCAAAGTTCACTCGAGTTTATAATTCGAGCATCGATAATCGTAGAATCTCTTCTCTTTCTGTATTCTACATGCTCATTCTTTTTGCGGATTAGTGCTAAAGATCTACGATAACCGACAATCGCTACACTAAAATGTTTGCGTTTGCCTTATTTATTCTTCAATATGCATGGATAAACGAGCTAATGATCATCATAACGCCTACCGAAACACTTCTGGCTGGAATGTTGTTCCTACGAGAATTACGAAATGTTATATTATAACGTTGCGATGATTCGCGAATAGGCAACTTGCAAAACAAACTGCTCTATACACAACTACTTGACTCGACGTTTCCCAATGCTCGTGATGAACAACCGATTCCGCAATTTAGAAAATTCGATTACTTATACAAACAAATAATAACGTCTAGACTCGATCGACGTAAAACTCTAATGTCCTAATTTTTCATTAAGATCAAAGCAATATCAGCATCGAAACGAAAGTTACGCATAAAATGAGAAGATTTAGGATTGAAGGCAAGAAAGAAAAGTATCGCGGCATCCATCGAAGTACTGCGAGATCTCTGGCCTGGATTCTCCTTTCGATTAGTCGTTCTATACATTTTGGGATAACGCGCTAGGACTGTAGAACGCGCTCTTTCACTCTCTCTCTCATCCCCTCGCGTCGCCGAGTCGAAAGTAAAATACGATAGTGATCGTGATGGCGACGGCGATGACGATGATGATGATGACAATGATGGCGACGACGATGACGACGGTGACGACTATGATCGATAGATGAAGCTGCAAGGTGGCGTTGGCGGCGGTGGTGGCTGCTGGCCGCTCATAGCGATCGGTACGAGGGTGGGCGAGGGTGACGAGGAGGGAGGGGACGGGGAACTCGATGACACACTCGACGATGGCGAGGGCGATTCCAGTGCCCTCGGGCCGGCGAGCTCACGATTTGACTGTCCCCCGGACGTCACAGCGCGACTACTTCTGCTGGCCGTCGTCGCGTTGTGGCGATTGCGCGCTGGCCGTCCTAGGCTCCGGTGACGGCCACCCCCCTCCTCGCTCGTTTCTCAGAGATAAACTTTCTTGACGCTGCGCGTGGTCGCAAAGCCGTCGTTGCGGCGATACGCGTCGCCCTGATGAGAGCGAAGAGTGCCAAAGTTGTCCCCACGAGGACCCCCGCGGAAACCATAGCCGTCCGGGAATTGAAAGAGAGTTTCCGTAGGCGTTGGCGGAGGTTTCCTCATGGTACCTTTTGGGGACTGAAGTTTCGGAGGTTGTGGAACCAGCACTGGTTCCGCATAGGTCACTTCCTCCTGCGGTAGCAGTTTCGGCTCAGGCGCCAGCCTGCTAAATGTGGATAAGCAGACATTACTAAGAGCGGCAAATGGAAAAAAATATTCTTTCGCTAAGTCTGCTCGTCAGGTTGAAGCAAATATCTTACCTGTTCACATTTTGGCGTTGCTCGAAGTATTCGTATTCCGTGTCCGGATATGGTAGATTGTCATCCTCGTCTTTCCTACATTTTCTGCCGCATAAATAACCGGCTACAAAGCCGACGAACAATGCGGCCAGCGCACCCGCTACTACAGCCATCACGAGAGTTTCCACCGAGTATTGTGGAGGAGGCGTGTCAGCTGCGGATACTTCCGGACCTGCAAATAACAGAATACCATTTCAGTTACGTACGATAATGTAAAACGAGAAATATCGACCGATAAGCTACATACCTGAATTGTCCTGTTCCTCGTCCTGCATAATATTGATAATTTCACCACCGGGACTGTCCTTATTCGGTATGGAGTCCTGCGGAAACTTGTTCTGATTAGCGGAAATGGCGCCGACGCTGCCAGCGTCTTTGTTAAGACTCTTGCTCGCAGGGCAAGACGCGTGCATTCCGGTCGCGACACTCTGCAGGAACCTGCTGGCGTCTGTCGCTGCCGGGCCGACCAACGCTCTGCATTTGTTCTCCACTTTGTCCCAGGCGCAGTACGGATCTTGCAGAGCCACGCATTCGCTGCATGATAGTATTCTATCGCTATAGCAACGATGGAGTCTTAACGCTTGCACCTGACTATCAGCGATAACCACCAATCGACCGTCCTCGAGGCCGTCGCCCGCCTGCGAGGCTCGAACAACCTTGATGCCACGAACCGGTACTGTCGGTGGAAACGCCTGTATCTCCTCGATTACGACTGGACTAACTTTCTGATGAGAATCGGCAGACTCGGCGTTCACCGCTTTAATCACCTTACCGTTGTCCGTGCCGATGAAGAGAACGTCATAAGTCTTGCCGCCTGGAGTCTTCACTTGAGGATCCACGGCGATTTGAGTGAATCTGTAACTAGATTAGAAGAATCATGTTATCAATACCTCTCTCTCTCTCTCTCTCTCTCTCTCTCTCGACTGTATCATCGACGTATAAACACACGAGACGACCAATTTACATGTTGTGATTCACTCGCTGCGTTTCGCTGTACTACGAAAAAAAAAGGTCCGCAGGGAAAATAAAAAAACGTTTATCAACGTCGGGCATACAGTAATGTAAACCGCGCACTCGCATGGATGCAAAAACACACGACGCGGTGATGCGCGATGAAAGCTCCGAAAGCGTGGCTCCGTGCGCGCCTAGTTTGCGTTCAATTTGGATTTCGGCTCGCGGCCGAAATCTCTCGAGCGATTTTTACTTACTGGAAACTGGTACGTATAACGATCGGCTGGCCGAAAAAGCTCGGCACTGACTCGTCCATCAGTGAATGCGTGTTGATGAAGTTGAGCGTCAGATCTGGCAGTGTGCGCGAATCGTTGGTGCATTGACCGGGCCGCGGATCTGGCACCTTCGTGTCCTGCACTGGTAACCAATTGGAGTTCATAGCACTCTGCTCTTTGAAATTGCCAGCGAAGGTATCGGCGATATCCTGCAGCGAGAACGCACATACCGCCGAGCCGCTTATGCTGTTCACCGGTGTTGTGAAGGTGCCGTAAATGAGTTGGGCCGATGTGCCGCCGTATTGGCCCGAGATCAACTCAGTCGTTGACTCTGCGATCGAGATATTTCTTAAATTGCTTGGAGAATGTATCCTCGAAAATGCAATGGTATACAATGAAAAAGAAACCTATATGTGTTGGAAATGGAATCCATTCACGTTCTTGTTAATAGTTTGTTGTGTGGAATTTTTTTCACATATTTGAAGTCTTAATTTGACATAATGTGATTATGTTAAAGATTTTATATTAAATTGATATTCAACATTTCTTAGTGACACAATTTATAGATAAGTGAACAAATAACGTAAAAATAAAACGTTCTAAAATGTAAATTCTAAAGATGAATAAAATATGGATTAATTTAACATAAATGTTAATTTTACTGAAAAAAATACATTTCCACGGTTTGTTTACAAACTGTGTCAGCGTTACCTTCTTGTGTTTCTTCTTTAAATAATATTTGTTACCTTCTAACACATTCATCTTGTGTTGAATTAACACATAAATTTGAATGAATCGTTTAGAACACGTAAAGTATATTAAATTTAATATTTTTCCAACAATGTATAGATATTATACTTAGAAGACAATGGGCGATATAACGAAGAACTCGCATGGTCCAGCATACGAGCGATACATATATCTGTCTACTTACGTATCTCGTTAAAGTAGAATGGGAAATCTCCAGTGACGGAACAATTGAGACGCGACTTCAAGAAGGACGTCCACCTGTTACGGAAACGATGCGGTCCGCCTCGGTCGTATTTACAGACTCGCGCCACGCGAGAGTAGACGGCCTGTGAACACGAAAATTGAGTCTCGTAAATTTCACTGTAGAGAGCGTAAGGCGAGAAAATTTTATTTTCCTCCCTCTACTTTCCAAAAAATGTGTCACGAGAAAAAAGGACGAGCGAATGAATGAGGAAATGTAGTTTCAGCTTTTACGCGCGCTATTAAAGTGACACGCACGTTTCCGGGTAGCACAAAGCGTCGCATAAAGATTGCCGCGAAACTTCCTGCGCGGAGCAGCCTGTACGAAATTTACCGTACCGTAACTTCTAGAAAAAATGCGATTTGCAAAATACACTGTGGAATATACTGCACTGTAAAGAGGATAAAACGGGCGCGGGTGATTTAGAGGAAAATTTATCGTGACCTGTAATTAAAATAGAATTCGCGAGCGTGTACTCGAGCACGTAAACGAATATAAAACGGGAGAAAACGGAACGCTCGCGCGATTTCGAAGATCTCGGAATGATTTATTGTGCCCCGTCGAGATTATAAATTTATTCCGGGCCGCATAAAATTTCTCTGCGACGTTCGCCCGCGGGAGGAGCCGCAATCTTTATCCATAATTCCGTGCGTCCCAACTTTTTCCTCGCTTGGATTTATCCCTTCGCTCGCCGTAAAATTATGCGTCATTATCAGAGAGCACGGAAAGCCTGGCTCCGCCTTTGACAATAAGTCGAGCTTCGACTTAAGCTTCGTCCACAATGAATCCGACGCTCACAGTTCTCACTGCCGCAGGCACGGCACACCCGGAGACGTTCGCTTGTGTAACGAAGAGGAGAAGTGACTTCTAAAAGCTTGATCTTCAATGCGAAACGACGGGCAAAAGAAATCGTAATCGCCTTACTCGCCATTAAAAAAACGTCCAGGGAGAGTAACCGGCGCGACTACGAACTCGTTTTCGCGAAACTTTCGCGCGTATTATCCGGATCCGACGTGAAACTTAATCTCATCCGACGCGATTCTTCCACTCTATTGTTATCCGTTGACCGTGCGCTAATTCGTCGAACAAAATATTGTGACGGGATTTTTATAGTCGCGAGCCAGGTCTTTATCATGCAAATTTCGATTCGCCGTGAAAAGGCCGAAGTATTAAATCGTACGCGTGAAAATGACGCGACGGAAGTTAATGGTGAAACTAGTGCTGTTTAAGGGGATGTTGTGTGACATCATCTGTAATACCGACATTTTGTACTTTTTCATTTTCTTCGTTTTCCTCATACAGAATAAAAAAATTCTTCTCCAGAATAAAAGGAAATACACAAATAGTTATAGGAAACTAGAAACCTATAATATATGAAAAATAAAAAATAATTGTAAAAAAATATGTAAACTACAATTTTCTGTCACCACGTAGGTTATTTCTTCACATGATATAAATAATTCCAAACATATATTCAACAAAAAGTAATTTCTCCATATTTAAATATAAGAATATAAAGAGACCTTCAAATTATGGTTTTGAAGCTTATAAGAGAAGTAAGTGGAAAAATACGATTTGAGTATAGATAGTTTAATGTGATATACAGGAGAGGAAGAAATGTACGTAATGCGTTTCTTGATGTTTTACTTAATGTACGTAATATTTTGCTTAATGTATATAATTTTGTATTTGCAATTAACAAATCTATTTTATCGATATTTTATCAAGTTTAATCGTGGCTCTAGCATTCCCTTAAGCGAGTATCGCTTTCTTTAACTGCATGATTGATTTTTATCATTTAGACCAACGCGAATGCATACACTGCGGTTCCACAGTGCTCGAGATTTTCAAAAGACGGACATCTCCGTTTACGGCAATCCAATAATTGCGAGCTACGCGATTCCATCCTCTGGAAATTTATGTGGGTGTAAGGTGATATATAGCGACGATTAATTGCCGACGATTCCTTACCTTGCCGCAATTGATATATTCTACAGCGGTCTCTCTAAAGAAGAAGTAGACGAAGTCTCCTTGGGACATGGAGCTCACGAAGTTCGGTGCTGCAATTAGAATATGTAGCCATTATTACTGACTGCTATTGCCAGCGTATACGGCGATAGTAAATGACGTCATAAATTCCTCTTATAAATAAATGAGCGTAATAACCACCTACTGGAACGCAATCGATGGTGTGTAATAAAGCAGACAACGCTCATACAGTACCCGGAAAATAAGGGGTGGGATCTCGCCGCGATTTATTTAAAAACTTCTATTTCTACTTGACGTCGCGCGATGAACATTAATTCTCGCGCGTTCGAGCGGCTCAAAAAGTTAAGGCAACCGAAAGTACAGTTATTTACGCCAACTAACGTTCCCCTTAATTGTGCCATTAATTCCGACAAACGCGGTAATTAATTGGGTGTAATCACCGGCGATTAAGTGCATCAAGACACTCACGTTGACAAACGACGCATTAGGCTAATTATTAACGCTCGAAAATTACGTACAACTCCGCTGTTGATGATCATCATCCCATCGGTAAAACAACGAACGCGAAAATGAATCAAACCGTGAAGAGTCGTGACTCGGACGCGAAAGTTTAATGTCGACATCAAAGACATATAACATCCAAGTATACACCACTGCCAATAAGCCGGCTACGTGTAAGGAGCCCTTTTATTTTCTCTCGGTTATTTCAACGCCGTCGCCCGGTAAAACGCTGCCACCGTCGTCGCCGTCGTCGCGTCGCGGTTCCGGTCGACCGTCCGATAAAGTGGGAAAACTTTATCGATTTATTAACTTGACAGGGTTTTCATAAGCTTCTTAGGATTCATAAAGTAATATTAATCTCGCCACGCCACGTAGGTATATCCGAACGACCCGTCGCTCTCCGCCCCATAAATTCTCCTCGTTTTACCCAACCCCTTAGCGAGAGAGCTCTCCTCCAGCTCTCCTATCTCTTTCTCTCTCCCTCTATCTGTCGTCGCTGGTTCGTTTCCTTCCTTCCTTCCTTCCTTCCTCGCTTCCTTTCCACCTCGCGTCCCACGTCGCGTTTAACTGCACCTCCGTGCCCGAGACAAAGTGCCGTAGAAAATTCGCGGTGAAGACCGGAGCCTTTTCCCGAAAGGGAAACACTTCCGTACTCCCGAGTCTCACCTTTCTTGAACTCCCTCCGCGACCGATTAGAGAAAAATGCCTTTCCCAGACGACACAGTCCGTCGTTTCTCCGGGTCTTTCGCGTCTTTCGCGTCTCGCCAGGAATCATTCGTCCAGAGATTTTCGATTCGCGATTTGCCGAGGGAGCGATACGGTGGTGCGGGGCGTAGGATGGCGGCGGGATAGAATTGAATTTTCGACGGACGAAGAGAAAATCAATATTGTCCAACGGGTGGAGAAACTTGATTAGCGCTCTCGTACACCGTTCAATTAAAATACCCCTGGTGGACTGGAGGCCCCCGTTGTCTCCGCCTCGAGCAAAGTGACGTATCAATTTTAACACCGTGACGACGAAGACGTACAGTACTTTGAAGTTATATATAATACACCGTAGTATAACGCTAAGAAAACCAGTTTTTAATTTATTAAATCCACAAAGGATCTCTATATGCGACGTATGAGTAGCAATGTTAGATGAACAAAGAACTCGTCGATAACCATGGAAATCATAGCGTGTATCAACATGTTTCAAAAAGCGCGATAAAAATCTGTTGTGTCTACAACGTTAATTAAAATCGTGTTTAAATTTCGTTAAATGGAAGAGAAAAAAAAAACGTGCGGTATATTTTCGTATATTTTGAATATATCCAAATAAAAAAAATATGAAATCATGTAAAAATTCTGGACATCGAATGGAATAAAATCCCACTCGGTTGAATATGATTTAAATAATAATGATATTTTGTTAGTTAAAAGTCATAGCAGTTAGCTGACTGTGTGATATCGCATTCCTGTTATAGACGGTCTATATTACGATGCAACGGGGTCGCATTACAATCTCTAGAGCAAATTTCAAGCCGATGGGCACGGCAGCGCGCTGTTCCGTCGTTACACGAGCCCGGAAGATCCGCGGAATAATCTTGGAGCAAGTACGATGAGAGGGAGGGAGAAAGAGAGAGCTTAGAGAACCACGTACACGCACGGTTAATCCCAGAATTACATCGTGTGGATTAGGAGCAGCGAAGGGCACACACGGTCGCGGCTACGATCGCGCGACATTTCCGCGAATAATTTTCCCGGAGCGGGCGCGCGCGTCGGATTTTCAAAGTCGACCCGGCGCGACCGAAACTTGGCGTGCAAATATTGAATCAAACTCGCAGTTGAACTTTAATGGACACGGATGTGTATTATGCGGGAGCTACCGAGGAATTTTCAAACATTCAGACACGTGTTTATCCCGGCGGTCACTTCGTGCCCGAGAGAGATCGCATTTGACGGCGATATAACGAGGTCGATAATGGACAATAATTATGTCGCACCGGAATATTAATAGGATAATTTCAGAAGTTGGTAAGCGCGGTAAAACGATGTGATTAAAGTTGTGCATGAGAACGATAATAGCCTCAGTGGCAACCTGACGAACTACGTGAAATATAAGCGACGCGGTGAAAAGTTTCATGCAATTCCATTCATTCGGGAATTCCCTTTTCTTCATAGTACGGGATTCCGTCTGGCTTATTGATCATTTTTATTTAATATCGGATCATCACAGTCCACCTCCATTCCGAAACTTCTCTTATTCGATCCTCTGGATAATGTGAATCCCAGTAACTTTCTTCCGTAAACTTCTGCAGATACTTTCGATAAATGCGCGACTATTGTCTTATTGTTAAGAAACGCGGAGTTCGTAAGGCGCTGGGACTGAGAGTCGATACAGAAACGCAAACTTCCAAGAGATACAAATAACGGGTCTTTCGCTACAACTCCTTGCAATTAGAAAGTAACGGTTAAATTAATCGGATCTCGGGTTATAAGCTATCTATCGCATCCAATTAGCTCGATCTAATTGCGATCCGATCTGGTGACTCTTAGAATCGCTATTTGCAGAGAAACCGTCTTCGATATTATCTTGGTACAATTAGAAACGATAAATAACTAAAATAAATTAATCCAAGCGTTTCTAGAATAAATATTTCATCTTATAATTATAAGTAAAATTATCATTTTACAAAAATAACGTTAGAAATTATAAAATGTCTTTTAAAATAACATTTTAAACACTCTACATTTGATAATCTACAACTTGCCGCGTTAATAATAACTTACAGTTTTCCGCGATGAAAATTAATATTCGGAGTTTCGATCATTAACTACCGACTTCAAACCGCACTTGTCACCGTGTCGAATTAATGGCAAAAGCGCGCCGCGAAAATGAAAATTGATATCCCGAGTTGCGATCGGAGTTAACCGCCGACTTTCAATGTAAATCAGCAGAACACGATCATTAAGCATCATCAATCACCCAGGCGAGAATTGACGATTGGATTAGCCTTCTCACTCACCGTTCAGACTCATCGAGTCGTACTGCTCGGTCTGCAGTGGCTCCCTATAGATTATCGGGTCCATACCCGCGAAATCAGCGACCGTGCCGGTGTAGAGTTCACCGTCGACATAGACGAAGGTACTGTTGTGTTGTGGGTCATACGGGCACCTAGCCTGACCGCCCTTCTCCTTCACAATTGTGTAGTTGCCCGCGTGTACCGTATAATCACGGCACATGGGCTTGAAGGCGTTGGTAGCACACACGAAGAGATTGTTCGGCCCGGTCTTCACGAGGATACGAATGTAGTTCTGGCAGTTTTCCTCGGGTGTACCTTTGACGACACACATCTTCACGTCGTTCTCTGTCGAGTACCAGGTCAGCCTCCGCTGCTCCGTCAAGTCGGTCAGACTGAGATTATGCACGAGATTTCTAAAACAAGATATAATAGCTAATTGATTATTTATTTACGATTGACTATTTAAAAATGAAGATTCCTTCACGGAAAGAACGGTTCTACTAAAGTAAATAAATATTAATAAAAGTAAATATTAAATATTTAAGTAGATACAGATCTGAAAATAATTTTGTTTGAATCATCAAAATAATTATGTAGAAGTTTTAAAATTCTAACAACCAATTTAAGCATTCTACATAATTATTTTGATAGGATAATGAACGGATTACATCTAAGTAGGAATATATCAAACTTCTATGACAAGAATTTAATGCAATCTCTATTGAATAAATTTTTGTAAAAAGAATGTCCTTTCAAAAATCTTCTTTAAATTCTAAACTGACTTGGTCACTAGTATCTTTCGTATTACGAACGTTATTACGAGTACCAGGAAAGCAAAAGGGCTCTAATGTACGTTAGACGTTGGAGAGGAAAGAGTTTCCAAGTTGTAAAGTTAGATGCCTAAAGTAGACATCAACGGAGCGGAGCAAGGCTGTCTGGTTAGCACGGATTTAGCTGAGAAAGCGGCGCTTGTGAAGTTTCGGCAGTCGATCGTTAACTCTTCTTCATTA
>Ga0157367_1001042_pt1 | contig 12480 bp, 12 predicted proteins | sample AttbisABBM2_FD_113142 | JGI IMG/M metagenome (GOLD analysis project Ga0157367, IMG submission 113142) | Fungus gardens microbial communities from leaf cutter ant in Botucatu, State of São Paulo, Brazil - Atta bisphaerica ABBM2 | ecosystem: Host-associated > Fungi > Mycelium > Unclassified ...
CTCAGCAGCGCTGCGTTGTCAGCAGCAGAGAAACGAGATTATGAACACTGTTTCGCAGTTCGTCAACAACTTTTTTAACTACTTCGTTGCGACTGCGGGGTTCATCTTCCTGCGCCGGCCGGCGCCCTACAGGCATCCAACCAACTCCGCTTCCCCCTTCCGCGCTGCGTTGCCGTTAGCGCGAAAGAGGCGTGATTCTAGGCACCCCGCGCCGCCAGCGCAAGGGGGTGCGCGAAATAAATTCAAAAAAACCCCGTGCGCTGCCGCGCACGGGACTTTTGATTGTGAATGGGCTCGGACAAGGCGGTCGCGCCACATTCGACATTGCCGCCCGTCAGCGATGCTTGAACACCGGTTTCCGCTTCTCGACGAACGCAGCCATCCCTTCCTTCTGATCTTCCGTTGCAAACATCGAATGGAACAGCCGGCGCTCGAATTGCACGCCCTCGGCCAGCGTGGTCTCGTACGCACGATTGACCGACTCCTTGACCATCATGACGGCCGGCAACGAATACTCGGCAATCGTCGTCGCAGCTTCGATAGCCTCATCCAGCAGTTTGTCCGCCGGCAACACGCGCGACACCAGGCCCGCCCGCTCTGCCTCCGCCGCATCCATGAAACGCGCGGTCAGGCACATGTCCATCGCCTTCGCCTTCGACACCGCGCGCGGCAGGCGCTGCGTGCCGCCCGCCCCCGGCATGACGCCGAGCTTGATCTCGGGCTGACCGAACTTCGCCGTATCCGCCGCGAAGATGATGTCGCACATCATCGCCAGTTCGCAGCCGCCCCCCAGCGCGAACCCAGCTACAGCAGCAATGATCGGCTTGCGAATCTGGCGGATGACCTCCCAGTTTCGCGTGATGTAGTCGCCCTTGTAGACATCCATATAGGAATAGGTCGCCATCATGCCGATGTCGGCCCCCGCGGCGAACGCCTTCTCGCTGCCCGTCACGACAATCGCGCCGATGCCTTCGTCGGCATCGAACGCCTTGAGCGCCACGCCCAATTCATCCATCAACGCATCGTTCAGCGCATTCAGCGCCTTCGGCCGGTTCAGCGTAATGAGGCCAACACGGCCCCGGGTCTCCACCACGATGTTCTCGTAAGCCATCGATTTCTCCTCGATCAATGAAATGTGAAACGCCGCGCACACGCGAATAGTTTGATGCTACCATTCTCCGACCAACCGGTCGGTTAATTAATCGAATCCATCCCTTCAACGTCCATCAGGCTGCCGCCATGACCCACCCACTGTTCACGAAGCACGAAGCCACGCTGAAGCACGCACTCGCCGCCCTCGAGAGCCGCGGTTACTGGAGCGCGTTCGTCGAAATGCCGAGCCCCAAAGTGTACGGGGAAAGTGCCAACGCCGACGGCGAAGCAGCGTTCAAATCGCACCTCGACAAGACCTTTGCACTCGACCAGCCCGCTTCCGGCGAGACGGTCGGCGCGGAGCAGTCGCCGTTCGGCATCGGGCTGGGGGTGAGGTACCCGAAATCGACGCCCGATGCACTGATCGCCGCGGCCGCAGCAGCCCAGCGCACATGGCGCGAGGCCGGTCCGACTGCATGGATCGGCGTCAGCATGGAAATCCTCGCGCGCCTGAATCGCGCCAGCTTCGAGATTGCCTACAGCGTCATGCACACCACCGGCCAGGCATTCATGATGGCGTTTCAGGCCGGCGGCCCGCACGCGCAGGACCGCGCGCTCGAGGCCGTTGCGTATGCGTGGGACGAACTGCGACACATCCCGGCCGACGCTCTCTGGGAAAAACCGCAAGGCAAGAACCCGCCGCTCGCGATGCACAAGCGCTATACGATCGTCCCGCGCGGCACCGGGCTCGTGCTCGGCTGCTGCACGTTCCCGACCTGGAACGGCTACCCGGGCCTCTTCGCCGATCTGGCGACCGGCAATACCGTGATCGTCAAACCGCATCCGGGTGCGATCCTGCCCCTCGCGATCACCGTCCGGATCGCACGCGACGTGTTGCGCGAAACCGGCTTCGATCCGAATGTCATCACGCTCCTCGCGACCGAGCCCAACGACGGCGCCCTCGTGCAGAACCTTGCGCTGCGCCCGGAAATCAAGCTGATCGACTTCACCGGCAGCACGCAAAACGGCACCTGGCTCGAACGGAACGCGCACCAGGCCCAGGTCTATACCGAAAAGGCCGGCGTCAACCAGATCGTGATCGACTCCGTGGACGACCTGAAGGCCGCGGCAAAGAACATCGCCTTCTCGCTGTCGCTCTACTCCGGGCAGATGTGCACGGCACCGCAGAACATCTACGTGCCGCGCAGCGGCATCCGGACCGCCGACGGACACGTGAGCTTCGACGAGGTCGCCCAGTCGATCGCCGGCTCGGTACAGAAGCTGACCGGTGACCCGGCGCGCTCGGTCGAACTGATCGGCGCGATCCAGAACGACGGCGTGACCGCGCGGATCGACGACGCCCGCAAACTCGGCCCCGTGCTCGCGGACAGCCTGACGCTGCAGCACCCCGCGTTCCCCGACGCACGCGTGCGCACGCCGCTCGTGCTCCAGCTCGACGCCGCCGACCGCGAGAAATTCACGCAGGAGTGGTTCGGCCCGATCTCGTTCGTGATCGCGACCGACTCGACGGCCCAGTCGCTCGATCTCGCCGGCGCGATCGCCGCCGAGCACGGCGCGCTGACGCTCTCCGTCTACAGCACCGACGATGCCGTGATCGACGCGGCGCACGATGCCGCGGTGCGGGGCGGCGTCGCGCTGTCGATCAACCTGACGGGGGGCGTGTTCGTCAATCAGTCCGCCGCGTTCTCGGACTTCCATGGCACCGGCGCGAACCCGGCTGCGAATGCGTCGCTGGCCGACTCGGCGTTCGTCGCCAACCGGTTCCGCGTCGTGCAAAGCCGAGTGCATGTTGCCCCGAAGGCGGCGCCCGCGGAAGCTGGCCAAACGGCATAACCCGAACGGCGGACGTGCAAACGCCGCTCGGTCCTCTACCATGAACGAATCCGCTGCCCGGCGGGTTCGCCTTTCACCGATACGCCCATGACTGACGCCTATATCTGCGACGCGATTCGCACCCCCATTGGCCGCTACGGCGGCGCCTTGAAAGATGTCCGCGCCGACGACCTCGGCGCGGTGCCGATCCGGGCGTTGATCGAGCGCAACCGCGACGTCGACTGGGCCGCGATCGACGACGTGATCTACGGCTGCGCGAACCAGGCAGGCGAGGACAACCGCAATGTCGCGCGCATGTCCGCGCTGCTGGCCGGCCTGCCGACCGCCGTGCCGGGCACGACGCTCAACCGGCTGTGCGGCTCCGGCATGGATGCCGTCGGTACCGCCGCACGTGCGATCAAGTCCGGGGAAGCGCGTCTGATGATCGCGGGCGGCGTCGAGAGCATGACCCGCGCGCCGTTCGTGATGGGCAAGTCGGCCACAGCGTTCGCGCGCCAGGCCGACATCTTCGATACGACGATCGGCTGGCGCTTCATCAACCCGCTGATGAAGCAGCAATACGGCGTCGACTCGATGCCGGAGACGGGCGAGAACGTCGCGACCGATTACGCGATCAGCCGCGCTGACCAGGACCTGTTCGCGCTGCGCAGCCAGCAGAAGGCCGCGCGTGCGCAGCAAGACGGCACGTTGGCGCAGGAAATCGTGCCCGTCACGATTCCGCAGAAAAAAGGCGACCCGCTCGTCGTGTCGCGCGACGAGCATCCGCGCGAGACGTCGCTCGAGGCGCTCGCGAAGCTCAAGGGCGTCGTACGTCCGGACGGCACGGTCACGGCCGGCAACGCGTCGGGCGTCAACGACGGCGCATGCGCGCTGCTGCTCGCCAATGCGGATGCAGCCGACCAGTACGGCCTGCGCCGCCGCGCGCGAGTCGTCGGCATGGCGACGGCGGGCGTCGAGCCGCGCGTGATGGGCATCGGCCCGGCGCCGGCCGCGCGGAAACTGCTCGGGCAGCTCGGCATGACGATCGACCAGTTCGACGTGATCGAGCTGAACGAGGCATTCGCATCGCAGGGGCTCGCGGTGCTGCGGATGCTGGGCGTCGCGGACGACGATCCGCGCGTGAACCCGAACGGCGGCGCGATTGCGCTCGGCCACCCGCTCGGCGCGTCCGGCGCACGGCTCGTGACCACCGCCCTCCATCAACTCGAGCGCGTTGGCGGCCGCTTCGCGCTCTGCACGATGTGCATCGGCGTCGGCCAGGGCATCGCGATCGCGATCGAGCGGGTGTAGCCGGCGCGCGACGCATTCATAACGGAGTCATCCAGGAGACACTGCATGTCATATCAGGCGATTCAGCTGGATATCGATCAAGCGGCCCATGTGGCCACGATCACGCTCAACCGTCCGGACAAGCTCAACAGCTTCACGCGGGCGATGCATCGCGAACTGCAGTCGGCACTCGATGAAGTCTCGGCCAGCGACGCACGCGCACTGATCCTGACGGGCGCGGGCCGTGGCTTCTGCGCCGGCCAGGATCTCGCCGACCTCGACTTCACCCCCGGCGCGACAACCGATCTCGGCACGCTGATCGACGAGCATTTCAATCCGCTGATCCGGCGACTGCAGCGCCTGCCGTTGCCAGTGATCGCCGCGGTGAACGGCACGGCCGCCGGCGCGGGCGCCAACCTGGCGCTCGCGTGCGACCTCGTGCTGGCCGCACGCTCGAGCAGCTTCATCCAGGCATTCGTGAAGATCGGGCTCGTGCCGGACTCCGGCGGCACCTGGTTCCTGCCGCAGCGCGTCGGCATGGCGCGCGCGCTCGGGCTCGCGCTGACCGGCGACAAGCTGAGCGCCGAGCAGGCCGAGCAATGGGGACTCATCTGGCGTGCGGTCGACGACGATACGCTCGCCGCGACAGCCCGCCAGCTCGCCGTCCAATTCGCGCAGCAGCCGACGCTCGCGATCGCATCGATCAAGCAGGCGATGCGCGAAAGCATCACGCACACGCTCGATCAGCAACTCGACCTGGAGCGCGACCTGCAGCGCAGGCTCGGTCAGTCGCACGATTACGCGGAAGGCGTGCAGGCGTTCATCGAGAAGCGCGCGCCGCGCTTCGAGGGGCGCTGACATGACGGCCGCCTCCACCGACACACCCGGCGCCGACGCGCTCGCGCGAGCCACCGCCGAGGCCATGTACGACGCCGACGCATGCAGCCGCGCGCTGGGCATGGAGCTCGCGGAAGTCCGGCCCGGCTATGCGCGCATGCGCATGCCGGTACGCGACGACTTCCTGAACGGCCACCAGATCTGTCACGGCGGGCTCATCTTCACGCTCGCCGATTCGACGTTCGCATTCGCGTGCAATTCGTACAACCTCAGCACCGTCGCGGCCGGCTGCTCGATCGAATACCTGCGCCCGGTGCAGGGCGGCGACGTGCTGACCGCCGAAGCAGTCGAGCAGACGCGCAACGGCCGGTATGGCATCTACGACATCCGCGTCACGAACCGGGCCGGCGAAACCGTCGCGCTGTTCCGCGGCAAGTCCGCCCAGATCAAGGGCACGGTCATTCCGGAAGACCGCTGACGCAGCAGCCGCGCACATAACAAGCACTGGAGACACGCATGACTACCCCGCTACCGCTCGAGCCGATCGAGACCGCGACGCGCGACGAGCTGACCGCGCTGCAGCTCGAGCGCCTCCAATGGTCGCTCCGGCATGCCTACCTGCACTCCCCCGTCTATCGACGCAAATTCGACGACGCGGGCGTGCATCCGGACGACCTGAAAACGCTGGCCGACCTGTCCCGCTTCCCGTTCACCACCAAGAGCGACCTGCGCGACAGCTATCCGTTCGGCATGTTCGCGGTGCCGCAGGAGCAGATCTCGCGCATCCACGCGTCGTCGGGGACGACCGGCAAACCGACCGTCGTCGGCTACACCGCGCGCGACATCGATACGTGGGCCAACCTGGTCGCGCGGTCGATCCGCGCCGCCGGCGCGCGCCAGGGCGACAAGGTTCACGTGAGCTATGGCTACGGGCTGTTCACGGGCGGGCTCGGCGCGCATTACGGCGCGGAGCGCGCCGGGCTGACCGTGATCCCGTTCGGCGGCGGCCAGACCGAGAAGCAGGTTCAGCTGATCCAGGATTTCCGCCCGGACATCATCATGGTGACGCCGAGCTACATGCTGTCGATCGCCGACGAATTCGAGCGGCAGGGCCTCGATCCCGCGCAGAGTTCGCTGCGCATCGGCATCTTCGGCGCCGAGCCGTGGACCAACGACATGCGCGCGGCAATCGAGCGCCGCATGGGCATCGATGCGGTCGACATCTATGGCTTGTCCGAGGTGATGGGCCCGGGTGTCGCGTCCGAATGCGTGGAGACCAAGGATGGCCCGACGATCTGGGAAGACCACTTCTACCCGGAAATCATCGACCCGGATACCGGCGAGGTGCTGCCCGACGGCGAGCTGGGCGAGCTCGTGTTCACGTCGCTGACCAAGGAGGCGCTGCCGATCATCCGCTATCGGACGCGTGACCTGACGCGCCTCCTGCCGGGCACCGCACGCACGATGCGCCGGATGGAAAAGATCACCGGCCGCTCGGACGACATGATGATCGTGCGCGGCGTGAACGTATTTCCGACGCAGATCGAGGAGCAGCTGCTCAAGCAACGCGCGCTCGCGCCGCACTACCAGATCGTGCTGACCAAGGAGGGGCCGCTCGACGTGCTGACGCTGAACGTCGAGCCTTGCCCCGAGACCGCGCCGGACACGGCGGCGATCGATGCGGCGAGGCGCGCACTCACGCACGACATCAAGTCGCTGATCGGCGTGACGGCAATCGTCAACGTGCTGCCGGTAAACGGCATCGAGCGCTCGGTCGGCAAGGCGCGTCGGGTCATCGACAAGCGCAAGGGCTGACAGGCTGGTCCCGCCGGCGCGCCTGCGGCGCACGTCACGCGCGCCGCCACGAAAAAGCCCGACCGGCTCACACCGATCGGGCTTTTCATTTGCCGCGTGCGTCAAATCACGAATTCGGGAACAGCAGCCACATCCGGCCAATCTGCTTCATCCGCCCGGCCTGGTCGCCCGCGTCGTCGCCGAGCCCCCAGAAGTAATCGGCGCGCACGCCGCCCTTGATCGCCGTGCCCGTGTCCTGCGCGAACACGAGGCGGTTCATCGGCGTATTGGTCAGCGGACGCGTCGTCTGCAGGAAGACCGGCGTGCCGAGCGGGATCGACGACGGATCGACCGCGATCGAGCGCTCGGGCGTCAGCGGCACGCCGAGCGCGCCGACCGGGCCATCCGAGCCGCCGCGCGGCACGTCTTCCTTCGACGGCATTTCGCGGAAGAACACGAAGCGCGGATTCGTGTCGAGCAGCGCGTCGACGCGCGCCGGGTTCGCCTTCGCCCACGCCTTGATGCCCTGCATCGTCGCCTGCGCGGGCGTCAGCTCGCCGCGGTCGAGCAGCCACTTGCCGATCGAACGATACGGCTGGTTGTTGGTGCCGCCATAGCCGACGCGCATCACCGAGCCGTCGTCGAGCAGGACCCGCCCCGAGCCCTGCACCTGCAGGAAGAACGCCTCGATCGGATCGTCGACCCACACGAGCTCGTTGCCGTTCAGGATGCCCGCACGCTCGAGCTGCGCGCGCGCCGGCAGCGCGGCGCCCGCGCGATAGCCGGACGGCCAGCGGTAGAGCGCGGTCTGATAAGGCCCGCGCCGCACGCGCGAGCCGTGCAGCAGCGGCTCGTAATAGCCGGTGACGAGCCCGTCGAGCGTGCCGTCGCTGTTGGCGAACTGGAACGGCGTGAAATACGTTTCGAAGAATGCGCGCGCGCTGCCGATGTCGAGCTCGTCGAGGCGCTCGGCGGCCGCGCACGCACGCTGCCACGACGGCTGGCGCGCGAGGCGCGCGCAGTTCTGCCGCAGCGCGGCCGTCGCGCCGATCAGCGAATCGTCCTGCCAGCCCGGCACCTGTTGCCACGCGACCGGCGTCAGCCGCGCGGGGGCGACCTGCCCCGGCACGATCGCGGCGCCGCTCGGCGGCTTCATGGAAGATGTCCGCGTCGGCGTGCCGCCACACGCGGCAAGCAGCGCCGCCGTCGCGACCGCCGCCGCCCACCCGGCCGCCCGGGGCCCAAACCACATACAATGTCCGTTCTTGATGGAAACCGCCATGTCAGATTTTCTCGACCAATATCCGATGCTCATCTTCGCGCTGGAAGCTTTCCTTGCGCTCGCCCTGCTGATCTTCATCGTCGCGTGGACAGCCTCGGGCAGGAAGAAGCACGCCCGCGACAACGACCGTCAGCCGCGCTGATTCCACCGCGTCCGCACGCTCAATGAAGCGTGCGCGGCATGTGCAGCGCGAACTCGTCGATCGGCGCGTCGAAGCGCTCGCCGTCCTCCGCCACGCAGAAGTACGACCCGCGCATCGTGCCGACCGGCGTCGCGATCACGGCCCAGCTCGTGTATTCGAACTGTTCGCCAGGCTGCAGCAGCGGCTGGTGGCCGACGACCCCCAGCCCCTTCACCTCCTGCACCTGACTCTCGCTGTCGGTGATGATCCAGTGGCGCGCGATCAGCTGTGCCGCGACCTGTCCGCTATTGCGGATCGTCAGCGTGTACGCGAATGCATATTGACGGCGTTCGGGGTCGGATTGTTCCGGCAAGTAGCTGGTTTTCACCGTCACGGTGAACTGATACTGACTCATGGTGATTCCGCTGGATAGTGACTGGCCCGTGCTGGCGTCGTGCGACGCCGGGCCGCAGATGCGCCGCTTTGGTTCGGCATTCTGCTTCATGCGGCACCGGCCCGCAACCGCGCGCGGGGCCGCCCGGCGGTAGAATGGCGGTTTTGCGCCGCAGCGTCCCCGCTCCCCCTGCCATGACTCAATTCCGCATCGCCCCCAGCATCCTGTCGGCCGACTTCGCACGGCTCGGCGAAGAAGTCCGCAACGTGGTCGCCGCCGGCGCCGACTGGATCCACTTCGACGTGATGGACAACCATTATGTCCCGAACCTGACGATCGGGCCGCTGGTCTGCGAAGCGATCCGCCCGCACGTGCAGGTGCCGATCGACGTGCACCTGATGGTACGCCCGGTCGACCGAATCGTGCCGGACTTCGCGAAAGCCGGCGCGAACCTGATCAGCTTCCATCCGGAAGGATCCGACCACATCGACCGCACGCTGTCGCTGATCCGCGACCACGGCTGCAAGGCCGGCCTCGTGTTCAACCCGGCGACGCCGCTGAACTATCTCGACTACGTGATGGATCGCCTCGACTTCGTGCTGCTGATGTCGGTCAACCCGGGCTTCGGCGGCCAGTCGTTCATTCCGGAAACGCTGAACAAGCTGCGCGAGACGCGCGCGCGCCTCGACGCTTACACCGAGCGCACCGGCCGCGAGATCCTGCTCGAGGTGGACGGCGGCGTGAAGGCCGACAACATCGCCGAAATCGCGGCGGCCGGCGCGGACACCTTCGTCGCGGGCTCGGCGATCTTCGGCAAGCCCGACTACCGCAAGGTGATCGACGAGATGCGCGCCCAGCTCGCGACCGTCGAGCGGAGCTGACCGTGGCCGAACCGAATCTCGCCGCCGGCGCGGCACCGATCCGCTTCGCGGCGCCGCGCATCGACGCGGCGCTGATCGACCTCGACGGCACGATGGTCGATACCGCAGACGATTTCACCGCCGGCCTGAACGGCATGCTCGCGCAGCTGGACGCGCCGGCGACGTCGCGCGACGAGGTGATCGGCTATGTGGGCAAGGGCTCCGAGCACCTGATCCAGAGCGTGCTGAAGCCGCGCTTCAGTGCGGACGACGCACATGCGCGCTTCGACGACGCGCTCGCGATCTACCAGGCCGAGTACGCGAAGATCAACGGTCGCCACGCGCGCCTCTACCCGGACGTCGCGGCCGGCCTCGACGCGCTGCGTGCCGACGGCATCAAGCTCGCGTGCGTGACCAACAAGCCGCATCGCTTCGCGCTCGAGCTGCTCGAGCAATACGGGCTGATCGACCGTTTCGGCATCGTGCTCGGCGGCGACAGCGTGCCGCGCAAGAAACCGGACCCGCTGCCGATGCTGACCGCGTGCGACGCGCTCGGCGTCGCACCCGCGGCGACGGTCGCGATCGGCGACTCGGAAAACGATGCGCTGGCGGGCCGCGCAGCCGGCATGGCGACGCTGACGGTGCCGTACGGCTACAACCACGGCAAAGCTATACAAACGATAAATTCGGATGGTATAGTCGGTTCGCTGCTGGCCGCGGCACGCGCGATCTCCGCGCACAATGCAGGCCGGCCAATCCTCTGAATTATTTCTTCCATCCGCATGTTTCTGAATAAAAAACGGAGTCTGAGCAGCATCGACCGGGGAGCCTGGCCCTGGCGTCGCTGGTCGCGCTAACCTCGTCGATGAGGTACGCTGAAGTTCGTCTTCAGCGCCGTTTTTTATCTCGCTGCGCACCCGCGCGCCGATCGTCGCTTCACCTACCACCGTACCGCGCCCGAACGATTCCGTTCAGGGCCGGCCGCAGGCTGGCGACGTTCGCGCTCCGGGATGCGCCCGCCGGCACCAGGCACATCACGATCGACCGCCATTCCGCCGACGGCAGCCCGCGCAGCTCCCCGTGATCCCCGGCGCACTCCGCCGTTGTCCCGAACAGGACCGGAACATGACTGAACTCGAATTCCAATCGCTCGCGAACGAAGGCTACAACCGCATCCCGCTGATCGCGGAAGCCCTGGCCGACCTCGAAACGCCGCTGTCCCTCTACCTGAAACTGGCGCAGCCGGAACGCGGCGGCGCCAACTCGTTCCTGCTCGAATCGGTGGTCGGCGGCGAACGCTTCGGCCGCTATTCGTTCATCGGCCTGCCGGCGCGCACGCTCGTGCGCACGCGCGCCGGTGTCTCCGAAGTCGTGCGCGACGGCCAGGTCGTCGAGACGCACGACGGCGATCCGTTCGAGTTCATCGCCGCGTTCCAGGCACGCTTCAAGGTCGCGCAGCGCCCCGGCCTGCCGCGCTTTTGCGGCGGCCTCGCCGGCTATTTCGGCTACGACGCGGTGCGCTACATCGAGAAGAAGCTCGCGCACACGGCCCCGCGCGACGATCTCGGCCTGCCCGACATCCAGCTGCTGCTGACCGAGGAAGTCGCGGTGATCGACAACCTCGCCGGCAAGCTCTATCTGATCATCTATGCCGATCCGGGCCAGCCCGAGGCATACGCGAAAGCGAAGCAGCGCCTGCGCGAACTGAAGCAGCGGCTGCGCGCGACCGTGCAGCCGCCCGTCACGTCGCCGAGCGTGCGCACCGAGACGTTCCGCGAGTTCAAGAAGGAAGACTATCTGGCCGCCGTGCGCCAGGCCAAGGAATACATCGCGGCCGGCGAGCTGATGCAGATCCAGGTCGGCCAGCGCCTGACGAAGCCGTATCGCGACAACCCGCTGTCGCTGTACCGCGCGCTGCGCTCGCTGAACCCGTCGCCGTACATGTATTACTACAACTTCGGCGATTTCCACGTGGTGGGCGCATCGCCGGAAATCCTCGTGCGCCAGGAGAAGCGCGGCGACGATCAGGTCGTCACGATCCGCCCGCTCGCCGGCACCCGCCCGCGCGGCAACACGCCGGAACGCGACGCGGAACTCGCGACCGAGCTGCTCAATGACCCGAAGGAAGTCGCCGAGCACGTGATGCTGATCGATCTCGCGCGCAACGACGTGGGCCGCATCGCGGAAATCGGCTCGGTGCAGGTGACTGACCGGTTGGTGATCGAGAAGTACTCGCACGTACAGCACATCGTCAGCTCGGTCGAAGGCAAGCTGAAGCCCGGCATGACGAACTACGACGTGCTGCGCGCGACGTTCCCGGCCGGCACGCTGTCGGGCGCGCCGAAGGTGCGCGCGATGGAGCTGATCGACGAGCTCGAGCCGACCAAGCGCGGGCTGTACGGCGGCGCGGTCGGCTACCTGTCGTTCTCCGGCGAGATGGATCTCGCGATCGCGATCCGCACGGGCCTGATCCACAACGGCAACCTGTATGTGCAAGCGGCGGCCGGCGTCGTCGCGGATTCGGTGCCCGAATCCGAATGGCAAGAGACCGAGAACAAGGCCCGTGCGGTGCTGCGTGCGGCCGAACAGGTCCAAGACGGCCTCGACAGCGACTTCTGACCGGAGACTGACCATGCTGCTCATGATCGACAACTACGACTCGTTCACCTACAACCTGGTCCAGTACTTCGGCGAGCTGGGCGAGGACGTGCGCACCTATCGCAACGACGAAATCACGCTCGACGAGATCGCGCGCCTCGACCCCGCCGCGATCTGCCTGTCGCCGGGCCCGAGCAACCCCCAGCACGCGGGCATCACGCTCGACGTGCTGCGCGAATTCGCGGGCAAGAAGCCGATCCTCGGCGTGTGCCTCGGCCACCAGGCGATCGGCGAGGCGTTCGGCGGCCGCGTCGTGCGCGCGAAAACCATCATGCACGGCAAGGTGAGCCGGATCGAAACCGACTGCCGCGGCGTGTTC
>Ga0157367_1001044_pt1 | contig 12479 bp, 9 predicted proteins | sample AttbisABBM2_FD_113142 | JGI IMG/M metagenome (GOLD analysis project Ga0157367, IMG submission 113142) | Fungus gardens microbial communities from leaf cutter ant in Botucatu, State of São Paulo, Brazil - Atta bisphaerica ABBM2 | ecosystem: Host-associated > Fungi > Mycelium > Unclassified ...
CGCACGCTGATCGCCGCCGAATGCATCGGCGACGGCTACTGGTTCGTCGACAAGGTGTCGCAGTACGTGAAGGATCGCGTCGTGTTCGGCCGCCCGATCGGCCAGAACCAGGGCGTGCAGTTCCCGATCGCCCGCGCGTTCGTCAACGTCGAGGCCGCGAGCCTGATGCGCTTCGAGGCCGCGCGCCGGTTCGACGCGCACGAGCCGTGCGGCGCGCAGGCGAACATGGCGAAGCTGCTCGCGGCCGATGCGTCGTGGGAAGCCGCGAACGCGTGCCTGCAGTTCCACGGCGGCTTCGGCTTCGCGTGCGAATACGACGTCGAGCGCAAGTTTCGCGAAACGCGCCTGTACCAGGTCGCGCCGATCTCGACGAACCTGATCCTGTCGTACGTCGCCGAGCACATCCTCGGCCTGCCGCGTTCGTTCTGACGGGAGTGACGAGCATGCGCCCACTGGAAGGCATCAAGGTCGTCACGTTCGAGCATGCGATTGCCGCACCGTTCTGTACGCGCCAGCTCGCCGATCTCGGCGCGCGCGTGATCAAGGTCGAACGGCCGGGCGTCGGCGATTTCGCGCGCGGCTACGACGAACGCGTGGCGGGGCTCGCGTCGCACTTCGTGTGGACCAACCGCTCGAAGGAAAGCCTCACGCTCGACGTCAAGCAGCCTGCGGCGCTCGACGTCGTGCACAAGCTCCTCGCCGATGCCGACGTGTTCGTGCAGAACCTCGCACCCGGCGCGACGCAGCGCCTGGGGCTCGATTACGACACGCTGCGCGAGCGCTATCCGCGGCTGATCGTCTGCGACATTTCCGGCTACGGGCTCGACGGGCCGTTCCGCGACAAGAAGGCGTACGACCTGCTGATCCAGAGTGAATCCGGATTCCTCAGCATTACCGGCTCCGACGGCGAGCCGGCCAAGGCCGGCTGCTCGATCGCCGATATCGCCGCCGGCATGTATGCGTATACGAACATCCTCGCCGCGCTGATCGAGCGTGGACGCACCGCGCGCGGCCGGCACATCGACGTGTCGATGCTCGAAAGCATGGTCGAGTGGATGAGCTACCCGCTCTACTACGCGATCGACGGCCAGTCGCCGCCGCGGCGGGCCGGCGCGTCGCACGCGACGATCTTTCCGTACGGTCCGTTCAAGGCCGGCGACGGCAACACCGTGATGCTGGGCCTGCAGAACGAGCGCGAATGGAAGCACTTCTGCGAGATCGTGATCGGCATGCCCGAGCTGGCGGCCGACGCGCGTTTCGGGTCGAACAGCCGCCGCGTCGCGAATCGCGACGCACTCGCGGCCATCATCGTCCGTGCGTTCTCGACGCTGACGTCCGCCGACGTGATCGGCCGGCTCGAGCAAGCTGGCATCGCGAACGCGCGGATGAACGACATGCACGGCGTCTGGACGCATGCGCAACTCGCCGCGCGGCATCGCTGGACGCGGGTCGACACGCCCGTCGGCGAGATTCCTGCCCTGCTGCCGCCCGGCGTCGCGCCAGGCGACGATCCGCGCATGGACCCGGTGCCGGCGCTCGGCCAGCATACCGATGCCGTGCTGCGCGAGCTCGGCTATGCGGATGAACAGATTCACACGTTGCACACATCCGGTGCCGTCTGACCGGGCCATTCCGCGCTGATCGAAGCGCGTCCCTCACTCACATATCGAAGCGTCTCCGCGTCCATTCACGGACGCGAGAGCGCCACACCACCGGAGACATCATGGCGAACACCGTCAATGCCGCCGGCCGGCTCGACCGGCTGCCGATTTCAAGGTTCCACTGGAAGATACTCGGACTGATCGCCGGTGGCGCGTTCCTCGACGCGTTCGATATCTATCTCGCCAACGGCTCGGTCGCGGCGATGGTCAAGGATGGCTTCACCGACCTGCGGCATGGCGCGATGTTCGTGTCGTCGACGTTCGTCGGGATGATGATCGGGGCGTTCGTCGCGGGTTATGTCGGCGACCGGCTCGGGCGGCGGTATTCGTATCAGCTCAATCTGGCCGTGTTCGGGCTCGCATCGATCGCCGCGTGTTTCGCGCCCGATATCGCGTGGCTGATCGTGCTGCGGTTCATCATGGGGATCGGGCTGGGTGCGGAACTGGTCGTCGCGGCCGGGACGCTCGCCGAGTTCGTGCCGCCCGAGACGCGCGGCAAGTGGGTGTCGCTGCTCGCGATCATCACCAACAGCGGGCTCTTCGCGGCGCTGGCCGCGGGGTACTGGATCATTCCTCATCTCGGCTGGCGGTACATGTTCGCGCTGGCTGGCGTTGGCGCGCTGGTCGTCTGGTTCATGCGCAAACGGATGCCGGAGTCGCCGCGCTGGCTCGAATCGGTCGGGCGGCTCGACGAGGCCGAGGCGACGCTTGCCGCTATCGAGCAAGAGGTCAGCAAGCAGGTGGGAACGCTGCCGCCGGTGCGGCGCATTGTCGACCTGCATGTCGGGAAGGTGCCGCTCGGCGTGCTGTTTTCGAAGGGAATGCGGGGACGGACGATCGTCGCCGCGTTGACTGCGATCGGCGTCAACGTCGGGCTCTATGGCTTCATTGCGTGGCTGCCGACGTTCTTTGTCACCGAGGGATTGTCGGTCGTCAAGTCGCTCGGGTTCGTGTTCCTGATGTCGATCGGCTCGCCGGTCGGCGGGTTGATCGGCTATCTGATCGCGGATCGGATCGGGCGGGCCAAGGGGATCGTGATCGCGGCGATTCTTAGCATCGCGCTCGGCTGGCTGTATGTGTCGTTGCGCGATACCACGGCGATCATCGTGGTCGGATTCTGTCTCGTCAGCGCGATCTATACGATCACGACGCTCGGGTTGTTCGGCTACATCCCCGAACTGTTCCCGACCGAAGTGCGGCTGCGCGGCACCGGTGTGGCAGGGATGTGCGGACGGATGTCGTCGATCGGCACGCCTGCGCTGGCATTGGCGCTTTACCAGGCATTCGGCGTATCGGGCGTGATCGCGATGGTCAGCGCGACGCTCGGCGTGCTGTGTGTCGCGATCGGGTTGCTGCGTGTCGAAACAGGACGGCAGGCGCTGGAAGAAGTCGCGCCGGGGACGAATGAGGTGGATGGCGAGGCGGTTAGTCCGGGCGTATCGCAGGCATGAATGACGACGCAACGAGATTCCGGCCGCGGCAAGTGCTCAGGCAATCGACGATCACCCGCCGCGGCCTCGGCGTGCTGCCGACCGAGTCTCTCGATGGACACGTTTTCGACCGGTCACTCGCGGTCCGCGACACTGGAAACACCGTGCCGGCTGACCTGCTGCAATGTTTCATATCTGCAACCAGATACGCGTGCCGGTTGCCCGGTCGCGCCCCTGCGCACGCTGTGCGACCCGACCGCTGAGTCCCGCCACACGGGCCGCCGGCGCTGCTTGGCGGCCTGGCCGATGCCGGTGCGTCCCTCGCACCGGGACAGTCTCCGCCCTCGCACTCCCCTGCGATTGATTCAGAATTGAAACCGATCCTCGAGGTCCGGCGGCCGGCGTTCAGCGGCGCCGCGACGAACGCACGCCCCCGACGGCCATGGCACGCACCGTGCGTTCACGGCAAAGGCGCTGGATCAGCCGTCCCGGCGCTTGACCAAATATTTCGATAAAGTCCGCGTCCGAAGCACGAGTAAAAGCGCCTTTTCCGGCGCCGGACGCATCGGGGGACACCATGAAAACCAATATCTCGATCTCAATCGCGGCGTCGTCGGATGAGCAGCGGCGCAGCAACGATCGCACCGGAAACAGTCCCGGGCGAATGCTGGACATTCCAGCAGGCACCCGCGCGAATCAAAAACGGCGGACACCCGTGCGCACGCAGGTTCCAACCATGCCGCCGGTCACTTGAACGGCATGAGCGTCTGCGTACCGCTGACCATGGATTGCAGGCCGAAACGCGCGCCCTGAGCGCCACCCGGCATTTCACCCAAACGCGCTCCGCGCCGTCAGGATGCGGCGCGCCGCCGTCAGCGAAACCGGAACCCCACGGTCCGTTCCGCCGCACCGGGATTGCGGGCTCACGAAATACCGTCGATAAAAGGCTTCCATTCAATCATGAATCGGACTGAGAAACGCCCTCGTTCGGTCATCGCGCTTGCGCTTTCGCTGGCCGTTCTGTTCTTGCTGGCGCATCCGTACACGGGCATTCGACACGACGCGCTCCTGTACACCGCGCAGGCGCTATATAACGCGCATCCCGAGCATTTTTCGCACGACCTGTTCTTCGAATACGGCTCCCAGGATCGCTGGACGATTTACGGCCGGATCTTCGCGCGGCTTATCTCGGCGTTCGGGCTTCGCACGAGCAATCTCGCGTGCCTGATCGCGGCTCAGGCACTCTGGTGGACCGGCATGTGGCGGCTGACGAAGAAGCTGCTGCCCGAACCGTGGCACTGGCTCGCGTTGTTGTTCATCGCTTGTATGCCCTCCGAATACGGCGCCGGTCTGGCCTTCTCCTACGACGAAGGCCTTCTCACCGCCCGGCTTCCCGCCGAAGCACTCGGCCTGTGGGCGATTGCGTCGATGCTCGAACACCGATATCGCATTGCCATCGCGCTGACAATCGTCGCAACCGCCGTTCACCCGCTGATCGGTGGCGCTTCGTTTGTCTTCGTCATGCTCGGCCTGATGCCACGTATGAAGTGGTGGTGGCTATTGCCGCTCGCGCTGATGACTTTCGCCATCGCGGAGATGCCGCCGTTCAAGGCGCTGCACCTGTATCCGTTCGATCCGGAATGGCGGTCGATCGCGCGATACAACCAGCCATTCATGTTCCCGACCTTGTGGTCGCTCACCGCATGGAGCAAAGCGTGCTGGGCTATCGCGCTTCCTGCGACGCTGTGTGTGCCCAAAGCGCAGGATCACCGTACGCTGTGGTCGAATCTGGCGCTGATCGGTGTAGCCGGCGTCGCACTGACCATCATCGCGGACTCGACCGGACAGGACGCGTTCTGGATACAGCTGCAGCCTTGGCGCGCGCTGTGGCTGCCGACGCTGATGCAATGGCCTGCGGCCATTTTGCTCGTGCGGCGCGAACGTCACGCGCGGCCGATGCTCATCTGGCTGCTCGCGATCTGCTGGCTACTGCTCGACGTCGGCGGCGGGATCATCGCGCTGACAAATGCTGCGGCACTGCACGTGGCAGCCCGTCGGCCGTCGACCGCCGCTCCGACGGTACTGCTTCGCGACCTCGCCCCACCGCTTCGTTATACGTTGATCGGGACGACGCTGGCTGCCGCGATAGTCTGGATCATATTCCAGTGCGCGTATCACGTCGGTCGCGTCGCGTATCCGACCGGTAGCCTGATGCTCGACATCCCCTGGCTGGAAGCACTGATTCATACGCACCTGGCCGTCGCCCTGGTCGCGCTGTTCGTCATGCTCAATCTGTCGCGCAAACGCATCGCGGTCGTCGGCCTGCCAGTGATATTGGCGGCATTCACCGCATACGGACTCGTCAATATCGACCAGCGCTCGGAACCCGCCAGGATCATGGAAGCCGGTGCCGACCGCGCGGACCGCGAGCCATTCGAAGGTACAGTCGCGCGCGGCGACGTCGTCTATTGGGACGGACCGGCGAACGAACTCGTTTATCCGTGGCTGATGATGAGGACATCGAGCTATTATTCGCCGATGCAGGCTGCAGGACTGATCTTCCACCGCCAGACTACCTTCGAGGCGGTACGGCGGATCGAACTGATCAAGCAAGACCCGTACGCCGCACGACCGCGCGGCGACAACGCTCCGGACACAAGGTCGACCGCACTCACGTCCCAGCAGGAATACCTTCCGCTGACCCGAGCGGGCATCCAGCAAATCTGTGCAGACCCGGTGGTGGATTTCATCGTGTCGCATCGACACTACCCGGAGTTGTCGACCCGCCACGCGTGGTCGCCCAAACCACATGACACGGTCTGGCTGTACGACTGTCGCCGCATCAGGACGACCGCCGCCGCTCAGGATGCGTCATCCGCACACACGCAGCAAGCCAACAACACGCAAGCGGTGCCCGTACGACGGCCGACTGCCGCCCGGGACGATGCGTCCCCGCGTCGCCACGCGCGAGCGCACGACGCTTGAACGGGAAATACAAATCATCGATTCGACATCGCAGTTTGCCGTCTGGCCGGCGCGGCCGATATGACAGTAATGACCAGCGACTTGAGACTCGGGGTGACAACATGGACCAATCGGTTGACGTACTCATCATCGGCGCGGGGCCGGGCGGGCTTACCGCCGCCTATCTGCTGACCAAGCAGACCGACCTGTCGGTCGCGCTCGTCGAGAAAGACCCTCACTATGTCGGCGGCATCAGTCGCACCGAACGGTTCGACGGCCACTGCTTCGACATCGGCGGACATCGCTTCTTCTCCAAGTCCGCGGACGTGGTCGCGCTATGGCACGAACTGCTTCCGGACGACTTCATCGAGCGACCGCGCAGTTCGCGCATCTTCTACCGGAACAAGTTCTACCGCTACCCGCTCGACGGAATCGAGGCCTTGCTGAATCTCGGCATCGTGGAAAGTGTTCGTTGCGTGCTCTCGTACCTCGCAGCCCAAGTCAGACCTTGCCCGAACCCGAAGTCCTTTCATCAATGGGTCGCCAATCAATTCGGAGAACGACTTTTCTCGATCTTCTTCAAGACGTACACCGAAAAGGTCTGGGGCATGTCCTGCGACGAGATTTCGGCCGACTGGGCCGCGCAGCGTATCAAGGGCCTGAGCCTGTCTACCGCTATTGTCAGTGCAGTGAAGCGCTCGCTCGGCATCCGCTCGCACAAGAACGACGTCAAGACCCTGATCGAATCGTTCCACTACCCTCGCCGCGGCCCCGGCATGTTGTGGGAAGCCGCCGCCCGAAAATTCGAGGATCAGGGCGGACGGCTGATGATGGGGCAAGCGGCCGGCGCGATGCAATACGACAGCCGCGCGCAGCGCTGGCTCGTCGAAACCGTCGGCCAGGACGGCCAGACACATCGCATCAGTGCGCGTGACGTGGTGTGCACCGCGCCGCTGCGCGAAACGCTAAACGCGATTTCGCCCCGTCCGTCATCCGCGGCTGCCGCGTCGAGGCTTCAGTATCGAGACTTCATCACGGTCGCGCTGATACTGGACCGGCCCGCCACATTCACGGACAACTGGATCTACATCCACGACCCGTCCGTCAAGGTCGGGCGCATCCAGAATTTCGCGTCGTGGTCGCCCGAGATGGTGCCCGACGCGGCGACGGGCGGCTGCCTCGGGCTCGAGTACTTCTGTTTCGACGGCGATTCGATGTGGGAAAGCAGCGATGCCGACATCACCGAGCTCGCGATCGGTGAACTCGAGAAAATCGGTCTTGCGACGCGCGACCAGGTTCGCGGATCTCGCGTCGTTCGTCAGCCGAAGGCGTACCCGGTGTACGACGACGATTATCGCGACATCGTCGACGAGATCCGCGCGGATCTGGCCGGGCACTATCCGAACCTGCATCTCGTCGGCCGAAACGGGATGCACAAGTACAACAATCAGGATCACGCGATGATGACTGCAATGTTGACCGTCGAGAACATCATCATCGGGCACAAGCTTCGCGATGTCTGGGCCGTCAACGAGGACGCGGAATATCACGAAAGTGGCAGCGAGCCGCAAGCCGGCGCATCGGGGTTGCGCGCGGTCCCGACCCACACTGCTCAATGGGGGCGGACATGATGTTTTCCAGCTATTTGATCGTGAGCACCCTGTCGCTCGCCGTCGACTGGTCGCTATTCCTCGCGCTGACCTCGGCCATGCAGATCGATGCCGGGATATCGGCTTGGGTGGCGTACCTGATCGGGGGTGTCGTGAACTACGTGCTTTCGCGCCGCTTCGTGTTCCGCTCGGTCGCGATCGGCCGCCGGCAGATCGGTGAAGCGCTGCTGTTCGCGGCGAGCTGCGGGCTCGGTTCCCTGCTCACCGGCGGCATCGTGCACGTGGCCGCGGCACCGCTCGGCAATATTGCCGCGAAGTGGATCGCGGTGACGGTCAGCTTCATCACGCTGTATCTGGTTCGCAGGATCGCGGTATTTCGGGTGGCGGAAGCACCCGCGCCGATCACCGTTCTCGCGACTGAGCGCCGGGAAGTTGGCGGCGACGCGTGTGTCGAGGCAACGATTCGTTGAGGGGGAGCGGACGGGGCGGGAGGCGTCCATTCCATATCAACGCCACGGCGGCTTCCAGGCTATGGCGGTCGTTCACGCGATCATCTCTGCCAGCGCGTACTCGACACCGAGCCGTCCATCGCGCCGCGGGTGATATTATCCGTAGCCCCTCAAGCAGGCGCATGAGTTACATGCGTCCAGTGGACGGCGAGAGGAACGACGACTCGTCTCCCTCTTTGTATGATGATTCGCGCTACCCCAACGGGCCGCAGCACGGGGCGATCGGAAAAGCGGATTGGCTGACTTGCTCAGGCAGTCGGTTGCGTTGTGAACCGGTTCGGCGTCCGGAACGCTGCGGGCGTTGCATCGTGGCGAGCAGCCCGAACAGAACGTTGAAACCACGCCTCATTAACTCACATGTCGTCTTTGCTGCTATCACTCCGCTATTTGGGCGTTTTGGGAATCTGCGCGTTGTTCGCTGCTTGCGGACAGCTTTCTTCCGACCATGCTGCGTGCAGCGTTGATTCCTGTCGCATGCGACACGAGATGTTGCAATCCGGCGAGGCGTCGTGGTACTCGGCAACGTTCCAGGGGCGTCGGACCGCAAACGGGGAACGCTACGATGGCGGCGCATTAACGGCTGCCCATCGAACTTTGCCCCTCGGCAGCTATGTGCGCGTCAGTTCGTTGGCAACGGGAAAGTCGGTCGTCGTGCGCATCAACGATCGCGGGCCGTACGTCAAAAAGAGAATCATCGATCTCTCTTATGCCGCGGCGAAAAGCCTGGGGTTGACAGACGCACGGTCGATGCAAGTACGGATTGAACGAGTGGAGAACTCGGCGAACCCACAAACCGAATCGGACGGCGACGGAATCTTGACGACGGGAAAGTGAAGATTGGCCTGAACGAAAGCGCAATAACGCCTGCAGCGCCCATCTGTTCGGTCCGCGCGACGTTTGTCTGACGCAGGATCAGCGCAACGCAATGTCGGCTCAACCGGGTATCGGAACGGCTGGCTGCTGATCGTATGCTTCCCCATCTTGCCGCGCGCAGGCGGGCGGCCAGTCCGCCGGATGGTTCAAGCTCGATGTTGTTCGTGCTTCCACCCTATACGTACGCACGTACCGCGCGGCCGAAGCTGACATAAAATAGAACGTATTCTTGACTGAAAAAGGGGGCCGACATGAGGCGCCTCTATTTCCTCGTACCCGACACGCAGATGGCGAAGGCGATCGTCGACGACTTGCTGCGCGCGCGCATCATCTGGCGCCATATCCACGTCCTCGCCGATCACAGTGTCACGCTTGATGAGTTGCCCGAAGCGTCCTTGCTGCAAAGCAGCGATGTCGTGCACGCGCTGGAGCGTGGCGTCGCACTCGGCGGCGCGACGGGCGCGCTGATCGGCCTCATCGCGCTTGTGTTCCCGCCTGCCGAGCTCGTGATCGCGGGCGGCGCCGTCGTCGCCTTGACGGTGGCGGGAGCGGGCTTCGGCGCGTGGACGGCCGGGATGATCGGCATCGCCGAGCCGAACGCGCGACTCGAGCGATTTCGTGAAGCGATCAAGGAAGGCCAGATTCTGATCATGGCCGACGTGCCGGCATTGCGAGAGCAGGAAATCGAGCAGATGATCGCCCGGCATTTTCCGAAGGCGGATCTGGAGGGCGGCGAGCCTACGACACCGGTTTTCCCCTGACAAACGAACACAGGCATGCAAGGCACCTGAGGCCGCCGCTGCCTCGAGCGTGTCGGCCGCGGGCAAGGGTGAAATCGGCATCCGTCAACGCAGAAGATTTGTCGGGGTACTTACGGTACCCCGGCATACCGGTACAAGGGCCACTCCGTGACAGCCCCTGCCCTTTTGGCGCTGCACCCGATCAGACGATCGGGCAGCGCCACCATCTCCGTTTCGTGTCGCGCCGGCACCCGCCGACACGCTGATCCCGAACATCGAGCAGAACGCCGTGTTGCCATGCAGGGCGCAGGGTTTTTGCACCTTGCGTTGGCCCCCATATCTGCCATTCTGAATCGAATGAGCGACGTATTTTCGACGCGCGTGGCGCGTGCTGAACCCGAGTGCCGAGGCTGAACCGTCAGCAAGGAGGTCGTATGGAACTGCACATTCAATCACACCATTGGCAACGTCGCCTGCCGGACTGGCTCGCCGCGGCCGTCGCCGGCCTTGCGGGTGGCGCCCTGGTGATCGTGCTCGAATTCTTCTGGTCGACCATGGTGCTCGATGAAAGCCCGTGGCAACCGACCCACAAGATCGCGGCAATGGTGATGGGCCGCGGCGCGCTCGAACAGATGTCGGTCTTCAGCTTCAGCATCGTGGGAATGGCACTGCTATTGCACTACGTGCTCGGCGCCATCATGGGGATGCTGCTCGCCGCGATCATGGCGCCGTTCCGCTTCGATTCGAGCATCGGGATGGAGGCCGTCATCGGGCTGGCTTTCGGGATCGTCGCTTATGTGTGGAACTTCTACGTGATGACCGCCGTGTTCCCATGGTTCATCTCGGAGCGGGGTTCCGGGCCCTTGCTGGCCAACCTGCTGTTCGGCGTGGTCACCGCCATCGTCTACGGCATGCTCGAACGACGCAAGCAGAACGCGATGCACTGACACACCGCTTCTTCCCGCCGCGCCGCCGCGCGAGACAGCCGCCGCGACACTCCATGCCGGAGGCGGCCGTTTTGCGTGTCATCGCGGCAGGTCGCGCCGACATGCGTGCGATGCGCGTATGAGACGTGCCGCCCCGTGCGCTGTCTTGCACGATGCAAAGGAGCGGACTACCTTTTCCTTAGTGCCGCCGAAGCCGCTTGGCGAACCGGTCTTCGCAGACTGCCGGCAACAATAATACGAAATTCGGCAAGGCGGCGCGACGATGCCCGGAGCGCCGTTGGCGGCTCCGGTGAGTGACGCGCGGCGAGGCGGCCCATGGTGCTTGCGATTGCCCTGATCCTGATCATCCTGTTGGCGGTGGGGTTTCACTTTGCCAGTCCCTGGTGGATCACGCCGATCGCGTCGAACTGGGTGCGCATGGACGACATGCTGACGATCACGCTCGTCATCACCGGCGTGTTCTTCATCGCCATCAACCTGTTCATCGCGATCGCGCTGGCGCGCTACCGCCATCGCGGCGGGCATCGCGCGGCCTACGAGCCGCACAACCGGCGGCTGGAATGGTGGCTGATCGGCCTCACCGCCGTCGGCGTGGCGGCGTTGCTGGCACCCGGTCTGTTCGTCTACGCGGACTACATCCGGCCGCCGCGCAACGTGCTGCAGATGGAGGTGCTCGGCCAGCAATGGCAATGGCGCTTCCGCTTCGCCGGCCCCGGCGGCAAGCTGGGCACGACGGACGTGCGCTACATCGGCAATGACAATCCCTTCGGCCTGAACCCCGCCGACCCCAACGGCCGCGACAACTACCTGATCGAGACGCCCGAGGTCCACCTGCCGCTAAACCGGCCGATCCAGGTCCTGACACGGTCGCTCGACGTGCTGCACGACTTCTATGTCCCGCCGTTCCGTGCGCGCATGAACATGGTGCCCGGCATGGTGACGACCTTCTGGTTCACGCCGACCAAGGCAGGCCGTTACGACATCCTGTGCGCGCAGCTTTGCGGTGTCGGGCACGCCGGCATGCGCGGCGTGGTGGTGGTGGAAGACGAAGCAGCGTTCTCGCGCTGGCTGGCGCAGCAGACCACCTTCGCGCAGCGGCAGCAGGCCAAGGTGCAGGCCGCGACGGCAACGCCAGGCGGCAGCACCCAGGCGCTGGCCGACCAGGGCAAGGCGCTCGCCGCGGCCAAGGGCTGTGTCGCCTGCCATACCGTGGACGGCACCCCGCGCGTGGGCCCCACCTGGAAGGGCCTGTACGGCAAGACCGAAACGATGGCCGACGGCAGCACCGCGAAGGTGGACGAAGCCTATCTGCGCGCCTTCATCCGCAATCCGTCGGCCCGCGTCGTGAAGGGCTATTCACCCATCATGCCGCAATTCGACCTGAGCGATCAGGAGCTGACCGCGCTGGTGACCTACATCGAATCGCAAGGCGGCCCGGCTGCCAGCAGCACGGCCAACCGCCAGCCCTAAGGAGCAGACGCATGCCCTACGCGCACCTCGACCACGCCCCGAAAAGCTTCTGGACCCGCTATGTCTGGAGCCAGGACCACAAGGTCATCGCCGTGCAGTATGCGCTGACGGCCATTGTCATCGGCCTGGTCGGCCTCGTCCTGTCGGACCTGATGCGGTTGCAGCTCGGCTTTCCCGGCAAGTTCAGCTTCATCGACGCCAACCACTATTACCAGTTCGTCACCATGCACGGGATGATCATGGTGATCTACCTGCTGACCGCGCTGTTCCTGGGC
>Ga0157367_1001046_pt1 | contig 12475 bp, 2 predicted proteins | sample AttbisABBM2_FD_113142 | JGI IMG/M metagenome (GOLD analysis project Ga0157367, IMG submission 113142) | Fungus gardens microbial communities from leaf cutter ant in Botucatu, State of São Paulo, Brazil - Atta bisphaerica ABBM2 | ecosystem: Host-associated > Fungi > Mycelium > Unclassified ...
GAAGCTTTCTCATTTTCTTCTCATTGTTTTCTTAAGGATACCATATGTATTTCTTATTGTCAATAGGTATATATAGCTGTAAATACTATCCTATATCCTTACACTTTACCAATTGACTCAATTTCTACTCTTACTCAAGTCTTTACCTAAGTTGCAATATGAGCCAAGCTAAGATTATAGTATGTGATCTATGCCAGAAGAGTATGAATGAGTAAGAGAGTGTTATTCATGAGTTGGAACAGATATGACTAGATTGTAATGTAATATCTATAAAAAAATACTAACTGGATATAGAATTTGGATAGGAGTAAACTTCACTATAGAAAACTCAGTACTTATAGGGTTTAAAGAGAGATAACTCTGCTATAGAAGATAATACAAATAAGTCTGCTGTAAAGTTTGAGTACTACATTTATAAGAAAAGATACAATTTAGAATAGAGATGAAGTACAAACTTTTTAGAGAAAGATGCAGCTCAAATATGAGTTGAGTGTTATTTGTATTGGAAATGGACATGACTTGGAGTTTGGACTATAATATCAAAGAAATTTACCCAAGGTTTAAAGAGTCTATAGTTTATATAGAAAGTAGTCTTCTACTTATTACTTGTTACAATTGCTATTTTATATTTAACAGTATACTTATAGGATAAGAATCTTGTAGAGATCACAAGAGAACTTAACAAAAAGTCTGCTACCCTATTTATACAGATAATTCATAGTCTATGCTAACAATAAATAACCCAATCCTAATGTCTATGTGTCAGCTATAAGTATATCATGTATATACTATAAGATAAACATGTTATAGACATCTACCTTGATATCATTCTTTTAGCTCTTTTTCCTAGATTCTAAGCCTATGGCATTATGTCATGTGACACATGCCTCTTCATTATACAAAAAAGAAAATAAAAATAAAAATAAAAACAAAGAACATAGATAAATAAAATAAATATAAAATATAAAGATTCAAGTATACTATGATATATGTAAGGTTTGTTTCATCTCTTGGCTCATAACTACTGTACCTTGTATATTCCTTATGTTGTATTAGTTAGCATCTCATGTAGTAGTAAAGATTTTTGTATATTCTCCTTATGTGTTTTTCTTATTTTATTCCTTAAGAGCATCTTTTTCTTTGCTCATAGTTACTAGGTATATAAATATAAGCCTGTATTTGTACACTTTACCAATTGATTATTTTCTCCTCTCTTACTCAAGTATTTGTCTAAGTTGTGACCTGAGCCAAACTTAGGATCATAACATAACTAGACTTAATACAGATGTTATTGAAACTATTAGGAACAGACCAGCTACTAAACCAGTTATACTAAAAGTGTACAATGTCAAGCTTAGCTTTGATATTTAGCTGGTACTATATATATACTTTATATTGTACTTCTAATAGAAACTCTGATAGATATTTAGTTTGTAAAAGTAGCAGGCCTCTTGAAGTTTGATGACAAGATTAGAGATTAGTAAAAGTAGATACTTATTCTTAATAGTTATTACATTGAAAGTCTTATAGTCTTATACCAACTAGAGGGAGTTATTCTTTTTCTTGATAAAAAAGACTGATATTGCTATAAAAGACTTGAAAGAGCATATTCATTTAGTACAGATATTTTTGGTGATAGATGCATCCAGCTTAGATTATTCTGTAGGAGACAAGCAATATACATTGAAGTTTTTTTTGGTAAAGACTGACTTAAACTGTTGAATATGTGGAGGAATAATAGAAATATTGCTTTTGACCTGGTTTTAGTAGAAGACCTTAGAAAGATATTGAGAAGGACTAGCTGTTACATGAAGGTTAAAAGCTGAGGTTTTGGGATATAACTAGGTTATATAAAAACAATTATCTAGCTTTTTCTAATACTTATTAAAATTTTGTAAAGTTTGAGTTGTGTTTTTAGTTTCACCTACTAAAGTAGAAAAAAAGCCAGATTTATATAAATTAAGAGTATGCATTCAATGTTTCTCAGCATTTTAGATCCTTTAGCAACCAGAGTGTTATGATTCAATGACCTTAGAGCTGATCAAAGAAAGGAACCTTATATTAGGGTTAACACAAGAGAACTCAGTACTGAACTGTCTACCTTATATATTAAATCCCCATGGTCCATGCTACTACTACTCTAGCCTATCCTAAATGACCATGTATTTGCCTTAAGGTCAACACATATTATACATGCTGTATGACATCATCCTTTCAGAACCTTTTACTTCCTTCTATTGCTATCTTGTGACCTGTGACTGTGACTGTGAGACAGTGATGTCACATCAACCTAACCCCATTCCCAGAAGATAAAAGAAAAGAAAAGAAAGTCAAAAGAAAAGTCAAAAGAAACTTGAGTCCAAACTTTATAAGTTTAATATAGAGTAGTATAAGAGATATCTTATTATGACTACTTCTTTCTGTTAGTTCATCTCAGAGTTATGCTCCTTGAGCTATATAAAGCCAAGAATGAGATTCTGCTTATTCAGCTAAGATACTATAAGTAAAGCCTACTCTGAATATGACTAATACTCTGACTTAAGTTCAAATAAGAGAATAAAAAATGACTCTTATATTGAGTAACATAAGAGAACTTGATGGAGTTTCTATTACAAACTAGTCTATTTTATATATTATAGATTATAATCTGTGTCATCACATTTTGATCTAGTCACATCTATCTCAATTTACAAATAATACTCTCTTACTTATTTATATTTCCAGACCTCTTTTGGTATAGATCACACTCTTTATTCTACTTTAGATATCCTCACTGGACTCTTTAACAACTTTGTAGATATTATGGTAAAAGATGGTCAATAGCTTACTAAGTAATCTTTTCACAAAAAATCTTATGGTGATCATAAGAGAACTCAATAAGAAGTTTCCAATGTATTGCTACTCTATTTATATTACTAGTATATGATCTGTACTGACCATAAATAACCCTATCCTAATATTCATGTGTTCATAAGTATATCATGTATATACTATAAGATAAACATATTATAAATATATATCTTAACATTATTTCTTCTAGTTCTTTTCAAAACATTCTAGGCCTATAACATTATGTCATGTGATGCATCATGTGTCACTTTATCATCCAAGAAATAAAATAAAATAAAATAAAATAAAAAAGAAATCAAATTAAATCAAGAAAATAAATAAAAATCGCAATAAAATATAAGAGTCCAAGTATATCATAACAATATATTCTTACCTAATATCTGAGAATCATTTAGGACCAGAGTAACTCATTTACAGTCTCTATTTATAGATAACTACTTTAGGTAGCATACTTAGTATATAAGCTAGTAGTTATACTATAAACTCTTATTCTGAAATCAACCAAAACTAGTACTATCTTCTAGTGTTAGCAATGACATACCTCACTATCTTTCAGTGGACTTGTTTACCAAGCATACTAAGTATCTCCTTCAAAATATGCAATCTGTGTGACTAGTAAAAGTATAGTATATAAACTAAAGTCAAAGATTGTTCTGATACCTGTATTTTATATATTTAGATAATATATGCTTGTCAACCTGACTTCTGAAATTTCACTAATGTGTCCTAGATAATGAGAAGTAAACTATGTATAACATGTATATACACTATAACTAATCTACTTTAAGATTCATGTACTCTCCATAAGATTAACATATTATAATCATGCTATATAATGTCATCTGTTTCAGAATCTCTTATGATCTTCTCTGTGTTACATGATTGTGTTGACAGAGATCAAGTAGAAAAGAGATTATCCTAGAGTACAACAAAAACTATGCAATACTAGTCCTTAACTATATATTATAAAATATATAAAACCTCTAAAAGAGTTCTTGTGAATGTAAAAAGGATATAGTATCATATATCAAGTCCACCCATTCTAAAGATATGTCCTTACAACAATGCTGTCATTCCAATATCTACAACATAAGCCCACCTTCTATAATGGCCATCTTCTTACAACATGTTCTCATGGCAGTAATACAATCTAGATATCCAGTCTTCTATGACAGGAATACTCCTATTGAACTTGGTCTTCTATGGCAGAGTTCTCCTATCTTACTTCTATTAGTGTCTCACCACTGAAATCTCCACTCAGTATGATACACTGAAGCCTTAAGCATCTCCTATATATCTGATATGTATATAAGACTAGTAGTTACACTGTAATTTACTAGTCTGATAATTAATGAAGATATTTGAACTCAATCTCTAGTATTCAACAGTGATACACACAATCAGTACTCACTTCCATTTCAGACTTTATCTATTTCTCTGAAGTTATAACTATATAGCAGACAGATAGTGCAGCACATAAGCTGAAGCTAAGGTCATTTTACAAGTCTGTATCACAAAGCTTTTTTCCACAGAGTTACATACTCTACACATTTCTGAGCCAACTCTACAGACTTTCATCTTCTGGTATAAACCTTGCCTGACATATAGTTAGGAAGAATATTAAAAGAAATATATGAGTAACATCTGTTTGCAAATATATTCTCTTGCTAACACACTCCTAAACAGTGAATATTATACTATGTAATAAGCTTCTTTGGAAAATCTAGCAAATAGATTGCAAAGCTTCTTAAGAGCTTCCAACAATGCTATCCATCCCAGATAATATATCCTGAAGGCACCTCTTAAGTTGAACCTTACAACTGAAGATACTAGCTGATACTCATCTTACCAGCTTTTCCCAGACTGCTCAAACTCTTCAAAACTTGTTTGAAAGTGACCAAAGATACTAACAATGCTTACTTAATAAAATAGTGATTAAACCACTTATGAGTAGAAGAATCCAGATAGAAGTTCTCTCTCTTTTCTCCCCTTCACTTGTAACTTATATATTAGTCTAAAAATATAGAGAATGAACATAGAGAATAGAGATCAAAAAGATTGCTGAGATCTCATGAGTATATAGTTCTCTCTTCATTTGCCATCCAATGTCAATACAATGATTATTTCCTACTTATAAGTATCAATTCCATCTTTACTAGTTGCTTTTACTTGTGAGTCTATTCTCAACTCCTCTAGTCTCTAATCCAGTATGTTTCTGCCTTATCCTGCCATCTAAATATTTGTAGCTATAAAGATCATGCTTGCAAGTGCCTATACTTTGTAGCTAGTTTTTTATAAGTACAGTAGTGTTTTTTATTTCTAAAGACCTTGTCTTCCTGAGATCTAGTTTGATTAACAGCTACCACACCATCTCTCAAGTGGGTTTCTACTTGGAAGAGCCTGAAGTATCATCTAGAAGTGTCAAGTCTTCTTACTAAAGCCTTAGAATAGGTCTTTAGTACTTGAAAACCTGATAAGAGAATATATTTTCATGAAAAAGTGTTTTTTGGTGTAACAGTGTTAAGAAGTCAGCCAAATTAGTCAAGTAGAGGTGGAGAAAGGCTTATTTATTCTAGTCTTTTTGTTCTCTACAATATATCTAATATGAATGATTGTTGTTGTTATTGTATCTCTATTTCTATTATGTGATTTAAGTTCTGTTTATATGTAATACTAAATTTATCTCTGATATAAGCAGTAAATAACAAGTGTAATCTTTGTCTATTTATAATATGACAAGTTTCTTCTAATGTAAAACTCTTTTTCTAAGATTTATTTGTGTGATCCTAAGTTTACTTCTGCTGTTCTATTCTAAATATGAGGTCTCCAGTTATGAGACAGCCTTTTTATTGGTTTTTCCCATATATATTTTAGCTTTTCACTTCTTTTTGTAATATCTTCCTCTATGTCTGGGTCTGTTGCTTACTTATAATGTCTTCTTTTCTGTTAGTGAGTCCTTATTCTTCTGTATCTGTTTTCTCTCTATAAATAGAATGTGAAAACACATTCTACTTGTGATTGGATTAATTTCACATTGGTTCCAAAGCTGGGAGTTCCAGTAAAACTTCTTGTTATTCTTTTATATAACCAGATTGTAATTCTTGCTTGTGAGAGAAATTCATTCTAAAACTCTCTCTCATTTTCTATTCTATATATCTATTTCTATCACAAATTAACTAGTACAATCAATTCAGAGGTGTTTCTTTCACAGCCTACTTAGATCTCTAACCTTAACCTTAACCCTAACCCAACTTTCACTCACTTGCCAATACTGGACCAATATCTTATCTAACTCTCTATTATCATTCATTTAATACTTACACTTCTTGTACAAGAGTAGTATGTTTACCATACAATTTAGTTATTTCTTTTGCTCATATAGCTTCTATCATATTTCAACCTATAGTTCATAGAAAAAAGAATATAGCAGTTGAGTATCAAAATGTATTATACATTCTTATGAAAACTCCTACAAGTCCATTTCTACCATATCATTCTAGCAGATATGTCTAGCAAATCTACTAGGGAGTTTGTAAATATTTATCTCAAGCTCATGGATATGTTGCCAACATCATCTATCAAGATCAATATCTTTTCCAAAGTGAGACCATATTGAGCTTTCTTTGTATGACTGTTGGATTCCTTACTAAACCCACTGTAAGTATTCTAGAATAGCTTTTCTATTTTCTTAGAGTTATTGACTATTCACAGTATATTTTTTTCAAATGCATAAAGTCATTTTGATGCTCTTACAAAGGCTGATTATGTTAAGCAGTTTTCCAAAGTCAAATATGCATATAAGGGGTTCAAGAAAGAACATGATCCTCTTTCTATTTCCCTACTGTATTTAAATAGGTATCTCAATTTTTATCTCAGTATAACAAGACTTCTTAGGCTTTGTGTTTCTAAAATACCATATTCTACAGCTCCTCTTACAGTTGTCTCTTCTAGCTCTTAGTTTTGGCTTCAACCAGCTAGCTTTCTGCAGTCACTTAAAGCAAGGTACAAGTCTCTATTTCTATGTTCTATTCTTTCCTAGTTACTTCCTTATTCTTTTTTGTTTACTTGTTCTAACACTGCTATGTTAGAAAGGATACTCCTTTTTCAACAACTAGTACTTCTAACAGTGATGAGATAGAGATCATTATGCTATCTTCCTATAATTATATTTCTAAAAGTCTTAATATTGTTAGAGGAGAACTTCTTACTTTTGGTTAATGACAGGTATTTAGGTAACTATATTCCTCTTGTCTTTCTGCTATCTGCTTTTTCCAATTTATAGACCAAATATTTTCTAAGCTCTTCATAGAAAAAACTTTCTTATAAGTCAATATTCTTATAGAACTCTTTGTCAAGATCACAAGAAGTGGACTTAGTTTTTCCCATTTTCTTTTCAATTTATTTTCCTTTATTCTATTTTTTAGAACTAGGGTTAGGGTTAGAGTGATGAGATCACACTGTCACATAGCAGGTCACATCAGGTGACAGTGACAGTTGCAAGTCACAGGATGCATAGAAGGACATAGAAGGTTCTAGAAGAAGTAACATTATACAACATGTACATTGCATATTGACCTCATGTCTTACACATGGCACTTTAGGGTAGGGTGCACAGTAGCTAGCATAGACCTTGTATATAGGTATATAAGGTAGACTACTTTGTAAAGAGCTCTCTATCAAGTTTTCTTGTATTAACCAAATACAAGGTTCTATTCATTGACCCACTTTAAGGTCTTTGAGTTGTAACACTCTTTTAGTTTTAAAGATATCTTTTCTTGGTCTTTTCCTAAAAGGATTGGTATATCTTCTTTCTTGTTATCAGAATCATTCTCAAACCTCTTTAAAGAAGGGTCTATAGAATACTATTTCCTTTTTAAGAGTCTATCTAATTCAAAGATCTTTTTCTTCTTATAGGCTATCTCAAAAAAGAAATTTGTCCTGATATAATCCATCTGACAGTTAATAGTTATATTGGATATTTTATCTAGATTATTTAGCATCTCTGCTAAATACTTTACATCAGTTTTCACTACAAAGTTCTTATATCTCCATAGTAGGTATATTTTCTGCTTGAGAGCATATCTTAAACTGCAAAGCTCTTGCTTTGACTAAGAGTATCTCTGTTGTCTAGGATTCATTAATAATAAGTTAAATTTCATATAATTTATCTTCTTGAGCTTGTTCTTATCCCTCTAGTATTATTCTTTAATTATCTTCCAGGAGGTGTTAACTACTAATATAATTGGTTGCTTACTAGGGAATTTTGGTTTCCAAGTATGAAAAAACTTTTTATCAAAGTCTCTAAACCTGATTGTATCTTTTTTGGGCTAGTCTGCACTCAAAGGGCTTATTTTTATTTATTACTTTGTACAGTGGTACTATCACTACTACAAAGTTAGGAATATGATTCTGATACTGAACTATAGTTCCTAAAAAGGCCTTTATATCTATTATGTCTTCACAAGCTCTCTATTTGAGAATCCTTTCTATAGTATCTAAAGTTGGTTTTCTTCTCCAATACAAACAATCAAACTCTATGATAGTAATGTAATACTACATATTATAGTTTTAGGTTCTGAAAAAATTCCTCTAGCATATTTTATCTATTATAGTATTTGATTCACTATAATTAGATACTTGAATACAAACCTTCTAATTATAGGATTGTTCATGAGCATTTCATAGTTTTTATCTTTTTGCTTATATTAAAATATCATTGATATAAGATATATGAGAAAAAGAGAAAGATTTGGAGAATACAAAAGAAACAGTAGCAAAATTTGAGAGGAGGTTGAGTACAGAAGTAAGGAGACAAGAAAAGTTGGATATGACATAAGAATAAGATTTTAAAAGAGGAGGGTTACTATAAAAATATATAACAAAGAGACTATATAGATAGAATGATAGGAAGTTTGAGAAGAAATATTTATAAAAGTTGGAGAAGAACTGGCAAAAATAGAAGTCAGCTTCTTTAGAGGAGAAACCTTGAAGGAAGGGTAATGTCAGAGTTGAAGATGATAGACTTGGTTTATTTTATTTTCTCATTTTTTTATTTTTATTTCATTTATTTTCTTATTTGGGACTTAGAGTTAGGATTATAGTAGAACATCACATGTGAATATCACAACTGTTATAGGGTGGTCACAAATCACATGATTACATGATATAAAGAAGATTATAAAAGATTCCAGAACAATTGACATCATATAGAATGACACTGATATATTAGTCTTATAGAAAGTGTATAAACTTTAGGGTAGGTTAGCTGTAGTGTGTATGCAGACTATGGTCTGCAGTATATAAGGTAAACAACTCTGTACTAGGAACTCTATTGAGTTCTCTTATGTAAACCCTATACAAAGTTTTTTTTGACTTTTAGTATTTAAAACCAAGTAGATACTCTATAGTTCTCTAGTTTGGTTATCAAACTCTGGTAACCTGCTTTCTTTTCTAGCTTCTCTGTATACTCATTCTTTATCTAAAATCACAATTGTATAACAAGTAGTTGGTACAACATATAAGTTAAAGCTGAGGTCATTATCTGTAATTCTATCACAAGTCTATAGATAAGCATCCTAACTTGATCTATGATCTATAATCCAGGTGTTAGAGTGATTAGTGAGGTCTGCAGAGTTATATAGACTTTCATAATTTCTAGAAAGTTCTAAGCATATTGATTAACTAAGTACAAGTGGCACTTAACTCTAGAAAGTTCTAAGAAAACAGAATGAGGACTTCTGGAAGTGACAACTATCCTAAATACTACTAGAATACATTCTAATCTGGCAAAACAATGCTGACATAACTGAAGAATGATAGTGATCAGATAGTCAAGAACTCATGGAAGTATCTAGAAGATTTACTAAGAAAGGAAAGAAGCTCATAGCAGTAACACTTAGAATGGAACAGTATCTGGAAGCTGGACATTGCTCAGTGAGGTTTGACTGTGGGAAGCAGCAGTGCTGGTCTAAGGAATACTGCAGGGTTCAGTGGAGTTCAGAGAGTGCTGACTAATAAGAAAAGAAAACACTATAGAATTCAGCAGAGTCCTGGGTGAAGTTCAAGTATTTGAATTTTGTGTAAAGGTGGGATATAAAGGGACCTTGACTCACTCTCATAAATAACCACATCTGTTCCTAGATAAGTTCCCAACTTGATCTGACCCACCTTCCATCTAATTAAGAACCATGCTTAACACCTAGACATATCATCTACACATCATCTGCTTATCTGCATTCTTCTATACAGTAATTTGTCATCCATTTGTTCTAACCATACTGACATCATCATTCCACTCATATAAGCATGATCTGATAGATTGGAATACACATAGGGTATATATAATAGCTATTGCCTCTAGGTTCTTCTTAGAGATTTAGAACTAAATTTGTACATCCCTATTCACATAACCACTTCAACCACAACCACTTGAGGCTGGATGGTTATATATATATAAGTGGCAGTCAATCAATGATCAGATATTTTTCATGCTATTATCAATCCTATCACATAAAGATATATAAGGAACAAGAAACCCTTCCAATTGGTATCACTAAAGCTACAGGTAAGAAAATCAGTCAAAATCAGTAGAAGATGGTCATATACTCTAGACAATATCATGCAAGTGTCTGTGAGGATCAACCAAAACAGTGTCTACAGCTTCAGGTCGCGTGACCGTAGATTCAGGAATGGTTATACCCGGCATGCCTGACGATGAGTTTGAAACAGGTATCGTTAAGGCGTCGTCTCTATACTTATCATCCGGAGTACGATCGTCGTATTGGAAATTGGATTTTAGAATCCCCTCATTTAATTTCTTTTTTGGAAAGAGGACGCTGATCCAGAACATCCCTCTTTTTCGTTCAGGAATCGAAGTCGAGGGCGTGTTGAGTGAGTCAGAGTCCTTGATGCTGGAAACAGGGGTGTCTTTGTGAGTAATCTTCTCAATGGTGAACCCGGGGATAGAGCCTCGGTGTGATTCGACATTATTCTTGGACATGCTACATTATAGTAGATCAGTAAGATTAAGGCGATTAATTAGATGACATACTCCGAGGATGAGACAAGACTAGACGAACTGCCAAAGCTTGCAGGGGAAGCTCCGACGTGTTTCCTAACTGAGCTGATGGCAGAGTTATAATGCTTTCTAGCCTCGCTAGAGAAGCCGAAGAAGGCAAAAAATACGAGGGCACAAGCAACACATAACCATCGAGTGAGTTCAACGTTACTAGCAAAGGCGTCCATGGATTGCAAGACTGGAGCCGAGACCGGGGACACTTGAGACAACTCGGCATGATCGTAGTCCCAACTCGTCCAGGGAGCAAGTCCCAGCACAGAGTTGTCGATGATAAGAAAGAGAGATACTGGAACCGAGCTGATCAAATCAGTTGCCGCAAGGGCCATGAGACGGATATAGCGACTGTTGGTCAAGCCAGAGTGAAGAGAAAATAGCTCCTTGCTCTGGGCACGGGATCTGTAGAAAGCACGAATGCTCAGAACGGCATATGTACCAGAGACGAGACCAATAGCGATAGGAGGAGAATAGGCGAGGACAATTGCTACCCAGGTTACGGACACGGAAGGAAGACATCCAACGTCTTCATAAAGCTCGAAGCGTCGATATTGAACAACGTAATCTAAAACATTCTGAGGCATTTTGTTTAGGATAAGTTGTTGGAGCACTTACATAGAATTATAAAGATAATAGGAATACCAAGACCAATAGCTAGGTCGACTGCGATTTGTTTGCGTTTTTCAGTTCTCGAGATGGTGACCCTTCGCACAGAGGCGATATGGTAAAGGCGTCGATTGATAGAGAGCGAAGCGGCCGGAATTCCAAAGGTAACACCGAAAAAGAATCTTGTAACTGAAAAATATGATCAGAGTTCTGGATCTCAGTAAACCACCTAGTAAAACTCACAGATATCACACCAGACAGGAGCCCAGTTGACCGTATTGCCGTTCCATAAAATGGAATTAACGCATAGTCCAAGGCAGGCTAAACCAACCCAGGCCATGTAAAGGCATGTTCCTGTATTCCAGGCTAAGATGCTGCCAGTTAGGGCATATTCCAAGCTCGGAGAAGGTGACTTACCCTTTAAATGCCATGGGAATGGAATACAGCAAAGAACGAAACCAATACCTGAGAACAGGGAGAAGACCCAGTTGGGGTAGGAATTGAAGTGGGGCATCGCTGCTGGACCTGCGGCATCAATCGATATCAGCCTGGAGGTTGAAGAAAAGTACTAACAGCGAGGGGAAACTGTTTCTAGTAAAGATAAAAAGATGTGATGTTTCCTTCATCTTACGCTTTTAAAAAGCTCGTCGTGAGGATAACCACCAGAGAATGATGTCTGTATTTGGCTGTGGCTTTGTCCCAATTCGAGAGTCGGTGGTAAAGGGACGATTTCCTATTTTAGCTACCTCTTTGTGCCAGCCAGATGTAGCCCGCAACAAGTTTATTTAATTCAACAATTTATTACACGGAACGCGAGGGCAGACCACATCGCTTCTTTTCCTCTTACCACCATCTTGCATGGTAGCGCCCATTGGAAAGTCTGCGAATAAATCATCTTTTTCTACTCATTTCAACCAATCTAACACGGCTTCGTACAAGTATAACTCA
>Ga0157367_1001047_pt1 | contig 12473 bp, 8 predicted proteins | sample AttbisABBM2_FD_113142 | JGI IMG/M metagenome (GOLD analysis project Ga0157367, IMG submission 113142) | Fungus gardens microbial communities from leaf cutter ant in Botucatu, State of São Paulo, Brazil - Atta bisphaerica ABBM2 | ecosystem: Host-associated > Fungi > Mycelium > Unclassified ...
AGCTCTGGGTGCAATTTCTTCCGGGCGACCGAGTACGGGTTGTGCTCGGTAACGACGATCTTCCAACGCGTCCGCAAGACGACGATCCGGACATCGTGCGGGGCACGGTTCTGGATCGGATGGTAGTGAAAGCAATATCGGAAATCGGTAACTGAGGAGTAGATTCGCGCCTGGGTAGCTTATGGATTTTGAATAAATATTTTGTGCGTTGCCTCGAAGAAATCGGAAGACTGGAGGAGTGTGTGATGAGTGTCATTGGCTGGCCTAATAAGATGACCCAAAGTGGTCGACTGATGGAAGGAGTGTCTGCTAAGGCAATTGGTGATCGCAAAGTTTGCGAATTTAGCGGTGCGTGTGCACGAGTATTGCATGTCAGTATATTCTTCGACGGGACAAACAATAATATTGAGTGGGATGCCAGGGACAAAAATCGGCCCAGCCACACTAACATTGCGCGATTATATCGGGCGTGCATATTGATGCCTGGTAATGGTAAATACGCGTATTACATTCCTGGCGTGGGGACCCCATTTAAGGAAATTGGTGAAAATGAGTTTTCTTCTTATGGGAAAGCTATTGCGACGGGTTTTGGAAAGCGAGTCGCTTGGGGGTATACGAGAATTCTCAATGCGATAAATGATGCGTTGGTGGGTGACGTAATACTTAAGGATCCAGCCGCCCGCGCAGTCTGTGAGACAATGGACGCTGCCGAAATGGCGGAGAATCGGACAACGGCATCGGTCATTAACGCAATTGGTATGTTGTTTCCGGTCGTGCCGGGCGCCTACAAGAACCCCCGTCTCGGTCTGCGCGATCGCATGCTCGCCAAGTTACATCGGGAGATCGCGGCCGAACAGAACAAGAACCTTAAACCAGGCGGGCGGCCCGACAAGGCGATCAAGAAAGTCTGGGTGAACGTCATCGGATTCTCACGCGGTGCGGCCGAGGCGCGCGTATTCGTCAATAAGCTCATCAATACCTGGGCGAAGAACGGGAAGATCGCAGGCGTGATTCCGTATGAGGTCAATTTTGTCGGGCTATTTGACACGGTAGCGTCTGTCGGTATTCCTGATACTGCGACGGCGATCGACAAAGTGGCCAATTGGCAAAGCCTCGATGGACACTGGGGCTGGGCGTCCAACGGTACTCTCAATATCCCTCGTCAGGTGCGGCGGTGCGTGCATTTCTTTTCCATTCACGAGCAACGGATGAGTTTTCCAGTGGATTCGATCCGGATGGGCACGAGCTACCAAGGCGATTCCAGTAGATTGCGCGAGATCGCATATCCGGGGGTTCATTCGGATATCGGAGGAGGATATCCGTTCGACGACCAAGGTAAATCGAGAAAAAGAGACAGCAGGAAGCTCAGCCAGATCACATTGCATGACATGTACATTGAAGCGCTGGCGGCCGGCGTTCCGTTGATGTTGAAGGACGAGTTCGACGGAGACGATGAAATCGCGAGAGGCTTCGACATTTCTGACGACGTCGTGTCCGCATTCAATGACTGGCTTGCCACAGTCAAAGACAGGCCGCTCGACCGCGTCGAAACGGCGATGCAGATCGGGATGGCGCAGTCCCTGTCATGGCGGGCACTACGGTCCGACATCTCGAACCCGGGGAAGTACATCACGCATCAGAGTTTCTTCGGCGCTGCCCCCGAAGACACTCAAACGCCTCACGAAGTCGAAACACGCCTCGCCGACCTGACGCGCCAACGCGAGGACCTCCGCCGGCGACGCGACCAGATGCGCGGCGCCGCAGCGAGCGTCGTCCGTATTCCTCAGTTGCGTGAATCGTTCGAGAAGCAGGTCGCACAGCTCGACGCTCAACTGAAGCGAGTGCCTGTTCCAACAGTCGAAACGGCTGCCGAAGGCGACAAGAAGAGCCGCCCGGGCGAGGACGCCTACGACATCGTGACGAACGACAAAACCGACCTGCTCGAGAGCGCGGAGGAATTCCGCTTGCTGATGGCCTATTTGCGGCCCGAGCAAAAAGCGCGATGGCAGGTTTACTGGAGCGATGCAAGCCATTACTACAAGGCCAGCAGGACGGGGGCAAACTACTTCCTGACGGTCAGGCACAGCGCCATCCCCGGGCGCAAGACGGTCGATTCGCCCGAGGCGCGCTTGATCAAACGCGACTGGATTGTCCAGAGCCAGAGTCTGCTCGCCGCGCATCATCCGAAATACGACTTCGTGCTCGCGCCGCCGGATGCAATGCTGCCCTTCCTGCTTGAACACACGTCCGACGAAGCGGTCAGGAAGCTTGCTCCAGCCACGATCCGCTTGTTCGACGACTACATCCACGACAGCCGTGCATGGTTCCGGGTGCCGCGATTCCATGAATACTCGACGGGCGGCTATGGCTGGGCCCGTGTGATCTTCGTCGGCGACGATACGCGCGTGCGCCATCTCGGGTTTACCGGAAACGGCGCGACGGAAGCAAAGACACGCGCAGCGCAAGAGGCCCAGGATCTTGGCGCGTGGATAGCGGCCCGCCCGACGATCTCGCGGAGCTCCACGCCCGCGTCTCGCCTGGCACACCCAATGGGGTTCGGAGGTTTGCGTTAACGAGCAAAAAATCCTCGCAAACCACCCGCTTCATGTTTCGGAATCCATATGTCCATTCGAATAGCAGTACTCGGTGATCCGACCGATCATGGCGGCCGGATCGTGTCCGGCTCCAACCATCACAAGATCGGCGGAAAGCCGATCGCGCGGCTGCACGACCTGGTCGATTGCCCGCTTCGTTACCCCGATGATCGCCCGCACGGGATCAACCGGATCATCGACGGCCATCCGACGATCAGGATCGGCGGCGTACCCGTCGCGCTGCACGGTCATCGCACGGAGTGCGGCTGCACGCTGATTGCAACGTCTTCCGGCAAGGTGGGCCGATGAACGCCGGGAGCTTGAACAAGTCCGATGCACCATTCGCGATGACGGAAAATACGTCCGCGTCGCAGATTGACGAGGCGCTGGCCGGCGCCGGGCGCGCGACGCCGACAAAAATCGATGCCCCGCCTGAAAACAATCTCGAGCGGCTGGAGCGGGTGAAAACCGCGAGAAACCCGCTGCTGGAGGCGTCTCGCGTATTGCTGCGCGCCCTGGCCGACATGCCGTCCGAACTTGCTGCGAATGACGCAGCTGCGCTTCGAGGGCTGCTCGAAAATGAAGTTCGCACCATGCAGAAACTGTGTCAGCAAGCGAACATCCGCCGCGACCACATGCTCGGCGCGAGCTACTGCCTGTGTACGGCGCTCGATGAGGCGGCGATGCAGACGGCATGGGCCCAACACGGCGACAGCGGCAACGAATGGATCAAGAGCAGCCTCGCGACGACGTTCCACAAGGACATCAAGGGCGGCGACAAGATCTACCTGCTGATCGGCCGTCTGCTGGAAGAACCGGACGAGCACATCCACTTGCTGGAGGTGATCTACCGTGCGCTAAGTCTCGGCTTCGAGGGCCGCTACCGTCTCGACGCGAACGGGCCGCGCAAGCATGAAGCCGTCCGCCAGAGGCTCTACACGGAGATCATGTCGCGTCGCGGGCCCGTGCCGGCAGCCCTGTCTCCGCACTGGCAATCGGACGTCAAGCGCAAGCGCCAGTCGTTTTACGACATCCCGGTATGGATCACGGTTGTCGTACTGTCGGTGGTCCTGCTCGGCATGTACGGCTACTTCAAATACGAATTGGGCACGCGCAGCGTGGCAATACAGAAGCAGATCGCCGAGATCGGCCAGATGACGCCGCCACCCGTGCCTGCCCCGAAGCTGAACCTGAAGACGCTGCTCGGCGCGGAGATCGCAGCGGGCACCGTAAGCGTCGACGAAGACGCCAGTCACAGTGCGGTGACCTTCCGCGGTGACGACATGTTCCCGCCGGGCAAGGCAGCGGTCAACGCGTCAATGACGCCGCTGGTCGCGAAGATCGCGGCCGAGATCGTCAAGGTGCCGGGCAAGGTGATCGTGACGGGCCACACCGACAACCTGCCGATCAGAAGCCGCCGCTATCCGTCGAATCAGGCGCTGTCGGAGGAGCGCGCGGTGCAGGTGATGCAGATGCTGCAAGCCGCAGGCGTACCGGCGAACCGGCTGGAGGCGGTCGGAAAGGGGGACGCGGAGCCGGTCGGCGACAACCGCACGACGCAAGGGCGCGCACAAAACCGCCGCGTGTCCATCACTGTCGCCGAATAGGCGTGTCGCCCGGATCAATCTGGAACCCAAGCATGAAGAAGTTTCTGTCCTTCCTGTCATCCCGCCAATTTCTGGCTATCGTCGCGTTGGTCGTCGTTTCGCTGGTGATCTGGTTCGTCGGGCCGCTGCTCGCGTTCGGTGGGCTGAAGCCGCTCGCTGCGATCGGCATCCGCATTCTGGTCATCGTGCTCCTGCTTGCCGGCGTCGCGCTGTGGCTGGGCGGCCAATCGGTTGTCGTGGTGCCGGTCGCCTTCCTCTGTCTGTTGATCTGGTACGCGTCGCCGTTGCTGAGCTTCGGCGACTTGCAGCCGATGTCGCCGGTGTCCGTGCGGCTGTTCGCGATCGCACTCGTGCTCGCCGTTTTCATCGGCATCTGCCTCTACGGCTTGCTGAAGCGAATGCGCGACGACAAGTCGTTCCGCGAGCGGGTGCTTGCGTTTGGCGAACAGAAAGCCGCGTCGCCGGCCGACGGACGGCTGACGAAGGTCGGCGAAATCGTGTCCGGCGCGGTGTCGCGATTGAAGGCGATGCGCACGGGCGCGCGTGGTGCGAGCTGTCTGTTCCAGGGCAAGCGTTACCTGTACGAGTTGCCTTGGTACATCACGCTCGGCTCGCCGTCGTCGGGAAAGACGAGTGTGTTGCTGCAGTCCGGCCTGTCGTTTCCCATCGCCGAGCAGATGGGGCGCGTGGCGCGCAGCCTCGTGGAGCGGACGCGGCACGTCGATTGGTGGTTGAGCAATCGCGCTGTGCTGATTGATACGGCGGGGTATTACACGCGTCACGGAACGTCCGACCTGCCGTTGCCTTCCGGAACGCTCCGTTCGGCCAATGCGTCCGACACGGACAAGAACGCAGCGCCGGCCGTCGCGGATCATCAGGAGCCGCCTTCGGAGCCAGCGGGTGCGGCATCGATCGTAGCGGACGCCGAAACCGCGCGGGCGACCATCGATCGCGCCGAGTGGGAGGGCTTTCTCGGCCTGCTGCGCCGCTATCGCCCGCGCGCGCCGATCAACGGCGCGCTGGTGACGGTCGACCTGGACTCGCTGGTGAGCCGCGACGAGACGATTCGACTGGCGGAAGCCGCGTCGTTGCGGGCACGCCTTACCGAGCTGCGCGAGGTGCTGGGAATTCGTTTCCCGGTCTATCTCGTGATCACGAAGATGGATCGCCTGACCGGTTTTGCCGAGTATTTCGGTTCGCTGCCGGAGGAAAGCCGTGCGCAAGTCTGGGGCTTCACGCTGCCGTCGGGCAGCGAAGTCGTCGCGCGCGACGGCCTTCGCGCCTATTGCCGAGAGCAATTGCGCATGCTCACGGAGCGGCTCGTCGACGGCATCGACACGCGTCTTCACGACGAGCATGGCGCGGCGCAACGGCGCAAGCTGTCGGCGTTCGGAGAAGAGTTCGCGGCGCTCGGCGATGCGCTCGGCACGTTGATCGAGCGGGTGTTCCTGGACTCGCGGTATGACACCACGCAGGCACATGCGTCGCTGCGCGGCGTCTATTTCACGAGCGCGGCCCAGCAGGGCGACGAGGTCGTGGCCGAACGGCGGACCGTCGTGCAGCGCCTGGCCGAATCGCTGGGGCGTTCGCCGTATCGTGTCGCCACCGCCCGTAGCGGACGCGAGAGCTACTTCCTGCGCGAATTGATCGAGAAGGTCGTATTGCCGGAATCGCAGTTGGTCCGGCCGAATCTGCGCTGGGCGTTTCGCGAGCGGTTGCTGCGTTTTGTCGGGCACGCGCTGGCGTTGCTGGCGTTCGCGTGGCTCGCGATCGGCATGTGGACGAGTTTCGCCAACAACGGCGCCTATCTCGATGCGATTGCCGGGAAGACCCGTGCGCTGTCGTCGAAGGTTGCCGGCCTCTACAACACCCCGAAACTCGACGGGGTGCCCGATACGCTCGACGACGCGCAGCAGTTGGCAGGCTATCGAGGGCTCGATCTGTCGGCGCCCGGCGGGGCGTTCCGTTACGGTCTATACGCCGCGCCCGATATCGTCGCGGAGAGCCGCGGCACCTATGACGCACTCGAAGACCATCTGCTCTTGCCGCAGATCGTCAGGCGCATCGAAACAGTGCTGTCCGCCGCAATCGTGCCGCAGGATTCGAAGGCCGCCTATGACGCGCTGCGCGCGTATCTGATGTTGTACGACAGGGCGAAATTCGATGCCGCCGACGTCAAGGCATGGGTGCTGGACGATTGGGCGAGGACCGACAGCGCGGCGGTATTCGGCGGTCGGGCCTCGATGATCGAGCACGTGCAGCGGCTGTTCTCGGGAGCGCGGATCGTGCAGTCCCCGTTGATCCGGAATGACGCGCTGATCCAGCGAGCCCGTGCGTTTCTCGACGGCAGCAATGCGACGCAACGCCTGTACGAACGGGCGAAGATCGCGATGGAGAAGGAGGCGCCTGACGAACTCACGCTGTTGCGCGTGGTGGGTCCGCAGGCCGGCCTTGTGTTCTCGCGGGCGAGCGGCGCGCCGTTGTCCCGGGGCGTACCGGGGCTGTTCACTTACGACGGCTACCGGACCTTGTTCGACAAGCGGCTGCAGGAATTCGTGCAGCTCGCGCGGGGCGACGATGCCTGGGTGATGGGTCGCGCTTATCTGGGCGAGGCTCAAAAAAAAACGGCTGAGTTTGTACGGGACACCGCGCGCCTGGACGATCCGTTGACGGATGCGATACGTCGGGAATACCTGGGCGAGTATGTCCGGCATTGGGACGCGTTTCTCGGTGATATTCGTATCGTGAATGGCACAAGCCTTGCATTCAATCTTCAGGTCCTGCGCCGGATCGCCGCGCCCGATTCGCCGCTCACGCGCCTTGCCCGGGCGGCAGTTCGGGAAACCACGCTGACGACGCAGGCCGCACCGGGCGACGCGGGAGCGATGCAAAAGGCTGCCGCGCAATTCGGACAGAACGCCGAGGAGGCGCTCGGCATTCGTGCGGAAGAGCGCGTCGAGCGTGAAATCGTGGACAGCCATTTCGCCGCGTTGCGCGAGGTCGTGACCGGTAGCGCGGACAAGTCCGTAGCCGTCCGGACCGATGCAACCGCCGGGCCGTCCGGCCTCGACAACGTGATGGGGCTGTTGAACGAGTACTACACGGCGTTGACGGTGGCGGACAACGCGCTCGGCAACAACAGCATGCCGCCGGAGAACGATGCGGCCTCCCGGCTCAAGATGACGGCCAATACCATGCCCGCGCCGTATCGCGCAGTGCTGATGGATCTTGCGACGCAGGGTTCGCGCGACGTGAATCGAGGAATCGGGCAGTTGCTGTCCCGACAGATGCAGGCTGTCGTGGGTGACGCCTGCCGCATGGCGGTCGAAGGCAACTATCCGTTTTCGCCCGACAGCAAGCGCGACATCGGCATCGAGGATTTCACGCGGGTGTTCGCTCAAGGCGGCGTGATCGACGATTTCTTCTCGAAGACGCTGGCGCCGTTCGTCGACACAGCCGCGAACCCATGGCGATACAAGACGTTGCCCGGCGCGACCGAGCCGGTCCAGGGGCCCGATCTCGAACCGTTCCAGCACGCGAAGGCGATCCGCGGCGTGTTCTTCAGCGCCGACGGACAAAAGCAGATGGCGTGGACAGCCAATGTCAGCGTGCCGGAACTCGATCCGACCATCACGAGCCTGTCGCTCGACGTCGACGGACAGACCATGCTCTACCAGCATGGCCCGGTGGCGCCGTTCATCGTGAAATGGCCAGGTGAGCGCGGCGGCGTGCTGGCCGAAATCGCGGCGAGCCCCCGTATTCGCGCCGACACGGCGACGATTTCCGCGAGCGGCCCGTGGGCGCTGATGCGCCTGGTGCAGAAAGGGCGTGTCTCGGCTACCGCGACACCCGGCCGTACACGCGTGTCGTTCGACTTCGACGGTCGCCGGGCCGCGCTTGATTTCGCGATGGCCGGCAGCATTCCCAATCCGCTGACGAGCGACGTCCTGAAGACATTCCGGTGCCCGAGTGCGATACCGGTTTTCAATTTGGCCGACAGCGGGCCGCCGCCGGGATTGCCGCCCGGCTTGCCAAGCGCATCGGGTGCAGCGGCTGTGTTGGTGCGCGGGCGATGAGCGGACGCGAACTGAGGTGATGCCATGACAACGACTTTCCGATCAGTCGATTCATCCGATGCGCAGCGCGAGCCGACAGCGTTGCCTTTCGGCATGCGCTTGCGTGCCGTTGAAGCGGCCGCGAATCCCTTGTTCGAGGCGGCGCGTTCGCTGCTTTCGGCACTGGCCGATACGCCCGCGCGTCTCGACGACACCCAGGTTGCCGCGCGGCGCCAGTGGCTGGAGCATGAGATGAAGCTGTTCGGACGGATGTGCGCGACACTGCGAGTCCGGGCGGACCATGTCGACCACGCGCGCTATTGCCTGTGCGCGGCGCTCGACGAAGCCGCTATGCAGAAGGATTGGGGCAGGCGCGGCATCGACGGCGTCGAATGGAGCACCAACGGTCTTGCCGTGGTGTTTGGCCAGGACCGCCAGGGCGGCGACCGGGTCTTCGCGGTAATCGATCTGGCGTTGCGCAGCCCGCTCGAACACCTTGATCTCCTCGAGGTCCTGCAGAACATCCTCGACCTCGGGTTCAAGGGGCGATTCCGATATGTGGCCGGTGGCGCCGGCGCGCTGGCCGACGTGCGCCGGAGGGTACACGTCGCGGTCGTGTCCAGCGGCGTCAGCCCGGCTGACGGTCTGGTGGCGATGCCATCGATGCATCCAATGCCGCGCTGGCAAACTGATCCATGGGTCAGGCCGGTTGAGGTTCCTCGTCGGAAGAGACGGCTTGCGATATCGGCCGTCTGTGCGGCGGCCGTGTTCGGTGCGGCAAGTTATGCGGCCTTTGATCGATGGGGTGAGCGTTGGCACCGGCAGCCAGATGCTGACGGAGTCGATGTGTTGGCCCGAGGCCTGAAGGCGCGGCTTAGCAGTGAAATCGCTGCCGGCGTCGTCAGCGTCGAACGCGATCGGAATGGCGACGGCATCACGTTGCGCTTCGGTGACCTGTTTTCACCTGGGCAGGTGAGCATCAGTCCGTGGATCGGACCGGCGATTGCCGTAGTGGGACAGGAAGCAGCGAAGTTTCCGGGGCTTCGCGTTCATGTGACGGGACATACGGACAACGTGCCGCTCGCCGGCGCGTCGCACGTATCGAACCTGACGTTATCGCGTCAGCGAGCGGACCAGGTAGCGAAGATCCTCGTCGCGGCGGGCGTGCCGGCTGATCGCATCGACAGCGCCGGCAAGGCGGACGAGGTGCCGATCGTCGGCAACAATACGGAGGAAGGGCGCGCAAGGAATCGCCGCGTCGAAATCTCGATCTCGGAATGAGCCGTGACTACGGCCAACGCTTGCCGCGTTGATGGAAGTGTGGGAGTGCAGGCGTTTCGCGCAAAGGGGCGCGCACCGCGTCAAGAGCAGCGCATTACGTGATGCTCTTGACGGGAGCCCGCCCGATCGTTTTCTACCGATCATCCTCCCGCACCGACGACGGATGCCGGCACAGCGCCCGCACTTCCAGCGTCATATACGGAAACAGCGGCAACTGGCTTACGAGATCATGCAGTTGCTGCACGCTCTCGACATCGAAGATGCTGACGTTCGCATACTGCCCCGCGATCCGCCACAGATGCCGCCAGACACCGTCGTTCATCAGGCGCTGGCACATTGCCTTCTCTTCCGCCTTCAGCGTTGCCGCCTTGACCGGATCCATGTCCGTCGGCAGATGAACAGTCATTTCCACATGAAACAGCATCACTTGCTCCTTGCGTGATCGGTTCGTCGTATGAAGCCGTTCAGGCCTGCGCACGTGCGCGGTCGACTTCGCTTTCCGGAACGTTCGCGCGATCCTTGACCAGCGTGAAATCGAAATCGATCAGCGCGAACTGCCCGTCGACGCCATACGGCTTGCCTTCCGCGCCCTCGGCCTGCTTGATCTTCGGAATCAGCCCTTCACGCGTCGCGAATGCGAAGTCGTCCCAGATATGCGGATCGCCTTCGATGTTGATCTGCGTCGTCAGCTTACGATAACCGTCCGCGGAAACGAAGAAGTGAATGTGCGCGGGACGATGGCCGTGACGGCCGAGCTGGTCGAGCAACTGCTCGGTCTTGCTGCCCGGCGGCACGCTGTAGCCGACCGGCAGCACGCTGCGGAAGCTGTAGCGGCCTTCGGCGTCGGTGCGGATCGAGCGGCGCAGGTTGAACGCCGGCTGCGATTGATCGAAGTACGAATAGTTGCCGAGATGGTTCGCGTGCCACACTTCGACGAGCGCGTTCGCGAGCGGTGCGCCGTCGTCGCCGAGCACCTGGCCTCGCATGATGAGCGTCTGGCCCGGATCGGTGCCGTCGTCGAGGCGCGCATGGCCGACCGATTCCGGCGCGCCCGCCACGTACAGCGGCCCTTCGATCGTGCGCGGCGTGCCGCCGTGGATGCCGGCCTTCGCTTCGGCTTCGTCCATCCGCACGTCGAGGAAGCGCTCGAGGCCGAGGCCCGCGGCGATCAGGCCGAACTCCTTGCCGGCTTCGTTCAGGTAGTTCAGCGCGGTCCAGAATTCGCTCGGCTGCACGTCGAAATCCTCGATCGTGTAGCACAGGTCCTTCACGATCCGGTTGACGATCGCGCGCACGCGCGGGTTGCCGGGCTTCTCCGCGGCATCGTCGAAGGTCTTCAGCAGCGCGTCGATGGCGTCCTTGTTCATGCGTGTCTCCTGTATCGGGTGTCGTGTGGGGATCAGCGGGCGTCGCGTCGCATCCGTTCGATGCGGGCCCAGTCGAAGGTAATGCCGAGGCCGGGCGTGGCCGGCAGATGCAGCTTGAAATCCTGGTAACGCAGCGGCTCGACGAGGATTTCCTCCGTCAGCAGCAGCGGGCCGAACAGCTCGGTGCCCCATTTCAGCGAACCGAACGTGCTGAACAGCTGCGCGGACGCCATCGTGCCGGCCGCGCCTTCGAGCATCGTGCCGCCGTACAGGTCGACGCCGGCCGCCGCCGCGATCGCCGCGACGCTCGCCGCGCCCTGTAGGCCGCCCGACTGCGCGATCTTCACCGCGAACACGTCGGCCGCGCGGTCCTGTGCGAGCGCGAACGCGTCGACCGGGCCGTGCAGCGCCTCGTCAGCCATGATCGGAATCTGCGCGAGCTGCGTGAGGCGCTTCAGGCCCGCGCGGTTCGTCGCGGCGATCGGCTGCTCGACGAGGCTCACGCCGGCTTCCGCGAGACGCGGGCCGGCCCAGATCGCCTCGCTCTCGCTCCACGCCTGGTTCACGTCGACCCGCACGTCGCCGCGCTCGCCGAGCGCGCGCTTGATCGCGACGACGTGCGCGACGTCGTCGGCCACCGCGTTCGAGCCGATCTTCAGCTTGAACGCGCGATGGCGGCGCGCGTCTAGCATCGCCTCGGCTTCCGCGATGTCGCGCTGCGTGTCGCCGCTCGCGAGCGTCCACAAGACGTCCACAGCGTCGGTCGCGCGGCCGCCGAACAGCTCGGACAGCGGCACGCCGAGGCGGCGCGCTTGCGCGTCGAACAGCGCGGTCTCGAGCGCGCACTTCGCGAAGCGGTTGCCCTGGAACAGCTTGCGCACGCGTGCCATCGCGGCGCCCGGGCGGGTGGCGTCCATGCCTTGCAGCAGCGGCGCGAAATAGCTGTCGATGTTGACCTTGATGCTTTCCGGGCTCTCCTCGCCGTACGCGAGGCCGCCGATGGTCGTTCCTTCGCCGACGCCTTCGATACCGTCCGAGCATCGAACCCGAACCAGCACGAGGGTCTGGCAATTCATCGTGGCGACCGACAGCTTGTGCGGGCGGATCGTCGGCACGTCGACGAGCAGCGTCTCGACGCGCTCGATGGTGGCGGCAGTTGCTATCATGCGATTCCTCCTGTTGGTGCACATGTTAGGAACATCCGCCCGGACGCGTCCAACACTCTTTCCGACTACTTCCATACTTTCGAGGTATGCAATGGAATTGCGCCAGCTTCGGTATTTCATGGCCGTCGCCGAGGAAATGAACATCACGCGGGCGGCCGAACGCCTGCACATGACGCAGCCGCCGCTCAGCCGCCAGCTGCAGGCGATCGAGGACGAAATCGGCATGCCGCTGTTCGAGCGCGGCGCCCGGCCGCTGAAGCTGACCGAGGCCGGCCGCGTGTTCTACGCGCAGGCGAAGCGCCTCGTCGACCAGGCCGACGAGCTCGGGCCGCTGACGCGGCGGCTCGCGCAGATGTCGGCGCGGATCGTGATCGGTTTCGTGCCGTCGACGCTGTACGGCGCG
>Ga0157367_1001053_pt1 | contig 12429 bp, 9 predicted proteins | sample AttbisABBM2_FD_113142 | JGI IMG/M metagenome (GOLD analysis project Ga0157367, IMG submission 113142) | Fungus gardens microbial communities from leaf cutter ant in Botucatu, State of São Paulo, Brazil - Atta bisphaerica ABBM2 | ecosystem: Host-associated > Fungi > Mycelium > Unclassified ...
AAGTCATCTTGTTTGATAATCGTTGTCATACCAGAAAATCTCTTGAGCGGGCTGTTAGCTAGCGGGCTAAATTATATGACAAAAAGACAAACTTGTGGGGGATTGGTTGATGTTTTGACCAAAAGTCGAATAAGACAAGTATTAAGTTATTTAAAAATAAGAAGCAAAGAATAATTGGCTGTATTACGTGAGAATAAAAAAGCCATCTGAATCGTTATCAAATGGCGAGAGGTAGAAAAAATTAAACTATATTTATTGTTTGGCAGCAGCTTGCTGTTCAGCCTGAATCGCTGTTAATGCAATAGTAAAGACAATGTCATCTACTAAAGCACCACGAGACAAGTCATTGACTGGCTTGTTTAGGCCTTGCAGCATTGGTCCAACGCTGACTACATTTGCGGCACGTTGTACTGCTTTATAAGTCGTGTTACCTGTATTTAAGTCTGGGAAAATAAATACATTGGCGCGGCCAGCCACAGGTGAATTCGGTGCCTTTTGGCGTCCTACACTTTCAACCGAAGCTGCATCGTATTGGAGTGGGCCATCAATCAGTAAATCAGGGCGACGTTGCTGTGCAATTTGAGTTGCTTGCTGTACTTTTTCAACATCAGCACCTGTGCCAGACGTGCCGGTTGAATAGCTGATCATGGCAATACGCGGGTCGATTCCAAATGCTTTTGCAGAGTCAGCAGACTGAATTGCAATTTCAGCAAGTTGGTCGGCTGTAGGGTCTGGGTTAATTGCACAGTCACCGTACACATAGACTTCATCTGGTAAAAGCATAAAGAAGATAGAAGAAACCAATGAGTAAGAAGGTGCGGTTTTAATCAGTTGAAAAGCTGGACGTACCGTGTTCGCTGTGGTGTGAACTGCTCCAGATACCAAGCCATCCACATGATCTAGAGCAAGCATCATGGTACCGAGAACTACGGTGTCTTGTAGTTGATCTTTGGCTTGTAAATCGTTGAGTTTACCTTTGCGCAGTTCAACCATTGGTGCAACATATTGGTTACGAATACTGTCTGGATCAATAATTTCCAAGTCTGCTGGTAGTTCAATACCACGTGCTTTTGCAACGTCTTGTACTGCATCTGGCTTTGCCAGCAAAATACAATGCGCAATACCACGAGCCTGACAAATAGCAGCTGCTTCAATGGTACGTGGCTCATCACCTTCTGGAAGCACGATCCGTTTTTTGGCTGCAATTGATTTTTGCACCAACTCATGACGGAATGCAGAAGGAGAAAGACGTGGTGTCGAGCCATTATTACTATGCTGTTTAAGCCACTCGACATCGATATGACTTGAAACAAAACGAGTCACTTGCTCAGCTCGCTCAGTGTCATCGGTTGGTATTTCATTACCAAAATCGGATAAACGCTGTGCGGTTTCCAATGTATTTAAACGGGTATGTAAAATTGGTAAACCTTGTTTAATAGCACTTTGGCAAAACTCTAAAAGCTCAGGAGCAGGGGCTTCACGTTCAGTCAGCACTAGTCCTGCTAGAGGAATGCCATTGCTAGTTGCCAGACTGCTTGCAAGTAAAACATCAGTGCGTTCAGATGCACTAATAATCAGTTCGCCAGCAATGAATTTATTCAGTTCATATTCAATGCTTGAGGCAATTAAACTTGAATGCAAAATACGACGTGTTTTTGCTTCACCTTGATGTACCCATTGCCCATCAATCACGTTCGCGATGTCTAAGGTTCTAGGTACACTTAAGGTATTACTAAATGGAACTAAACCAATAATGGGTAAATTGTTCGATCCAAAGTAGCGATTATATTTTTGCAGTTCTGTCGTAAATTTTGCGATGTCTTCAGTTGGACGTAGCGATGGGTCAAAAGCCACAGGAATTTGCGCTGTTTCCTCAGATAACCCACGTGTACGCATAAAGAGTACACCCGCAGTCCGGTTTGAGGTTGCACCACCAAACTGACGTAAGTGTGCTTCAACTTTCTCTGCTGTTTTACGTGGGTTTTGAATGTCTGCAGTGCTTACTAACACCACTTCTGCATCGAGAGCTTGAGCAAGGCTTGCATTCAGTTCACTGGCAAAATGATCTTGTCCATTTGGTAATAAGCCTTCGACAATAATGACATTATTGTCTGCTGCAATACTGCGATGAAGACTGACTGCTTCTTCAAGTAGCTCATCAACTTCACCTGACGCAATGCGCTCGGTCAGTTTTTCATGAGAAATGGATTGAACAGTTTTACCTTGAAATAAATGACCAAATAAAGATGTAGTTCGGTCTAAAGTTTCTTGATCTACCTGAGAAAATGGTTTTAAAAAGCCTGCTTTAATTCCATTACAATCAAGTGCATAAATCATACCTAAACAGGCAGAGGTTAAACCAACCCCTTCACCTGTAGGAATTAATAAAATTGTATTCATATAAACCTATAAATAAATGAATAACGTTCTTTGACTTCTGTAATTAAGCAAGGCTAACTTCAGGAGATATATTTTGTGAAACGTCTACAACCTGACGAGTTTCCTTGGCAATACGGCCTTCTTCGTCTGTTGGAATAACCCAGATTTGTGGACCTGTACCGCTATCGATACGACCTTCTGTACCGCGTTTTAAGTTGTTGTTTTGGTCTTTATCGAGCTGTAAACCAAAATGAGGTAAATAAGCTAAAGTCTTTTCACGAATATAAGCTGAGTTCTCACCAATACCACCTGTGAAGATCAGGCCATCAATGCTCGGTAAACCACAGCTTAATGCTGCAAGTGATTTGGCAAGGCGGTAGCTAAATACTTCAATTGCAAGACGCGCATCTTCGTTGCCATTTTCAGAGGCTTCAATCACTGTACGCATATCATTAGAAAGTTGTGATAAGCCAAGTAAGCCACTTTCGTTATTCAAAACTTTATCAATTTTAGCTAAATCCCAGCCGAGATTTTTTGCAAGGAAACTATGTAAGCTTGGGTCAACGTCACCACTACGGGTTCCCATCACAACGCCTTCAAGCGGAGTAAGACCCATAGAGGTATCAACACTTTGTCCATTCCATACTGCACAAGTCGAGCTACCATTGCCCAAGTGTGCTGTTAACCAGCCACCTTTTTGGAAATTCCCAGCCAGTTCACTGCCTCGGTCCGACACATACGCATGGCTTGTCCCATGGAAGCCATAGCGGCGAACGTTATGGTCTGTATATAAAAATTTAGGAATTGCATAACGATATGCATGCGCAGGCATGGTTTGGTGGAAGGCAGTATCAAATACAGCAACTTGAGGTAATTCAGGAAATAGGCGCATTGTTGCTTCAATCCCGATTAAGTGGGCTGGGTTGTGAAGCGGTGCAAGAGGAGTGGCTGCACGAATACGGTCTATAATTTCAGGAGTAAGTAATTCAGCTTTAGTGAGGCTTCCACCATGTACAACACGGTGACCGATTGCTTGAGGTTTATAGTTTGCAAGACGTGCAAGTAAAGTTTCTAAAGCTTTGGCGTGGTCAGCATAGGGTATGGAAAGCTCTAGTGGTTCTCCACCGACTGTAATCCCTTTAATACGAGCATCAGCTGCCCCTAAGTTTTCTGCTAAACCATAAATACGATCTTCACGACGATCTGAAACCAGTGCGTATTTGATAGATGAGGAACCGCAATTAATAACTAATACTGATGTAGCCACGTTGAAATACCCAAGTCCTGATATAAAAATAGTTTTCCTAACTTCCTGATCAAAATACATTAATTCCAATATGTACAAAGAGCAGGTTGTGATGTTTTAACATGTGTTGTTTTTCTGTCCAAGATAGACTTTAGCCCATTAGACTTAAGCACTATCGACCACTTAACTATTTATGAATAATATTCATTCAGTATAAAGCTTAACCACTGTATTCATTGTTTTTTTGTAGAGGAATTAACCGGTTTTTTGTATACATTTATAAAGAATGGATTTTCATTTAATGTAATTTTCAAATATTTGGTATAAATTTTTTAGAAAAAATAGGTGCTGTTATTTTAAGCAAACTTGAGAAATATATTACAAATAATATACGTAATTGAAATTAAGTTTTAATCGTTTATATATAGGTTAAAACGAATAAATCATAAACATTTTTAATATAAAACCCACTATAAAAAAGTTGTTATTGATACATTTCTAAAAATATTTTATTACTTTGATATTGTGGGAATTTTCTCATATTTATTCATGTTTAATATACCTGTAAATATAGTCAAAAATAAAATCAGTCTTTTGTCTAAAACTTAAACATTATTTGTCTTTAATGCTAAGGCCTAAAGGATTACTACAGCATTATAAGGGCTTGCATGTCGCTTTTTGCCTTAATAATATTGTTGATCTCTCTGCCAAATGATCGTGAAATATATCATTTGGTCTATTTCTATTTTTCCGGCTTATCCGGTTGTACAGGAGCGTCCTGCATGGACTTGCCGAATCCAGTATTGGCAAAGGTTACTGAACGTGTAATCGCGCGTAGCCAAAAAACTCGTTCTGCATATTTACAACGTATTGAACATGCGCAAGGCAAATTTCCAGCTCGCGGCGCATTATCATGTGCCAATCTGGCTCATGGTTTTGCTGGCATGGAAGATAATGAAAAATTAATTATTAAAGTTGGCCGTGAACCTAATATTGGTATTGTGTCTTCATATAATGAAATGCTTTCAGCACATGCCCCTTATAAAACCTTCCCAGATATTATAAAAACAGCTGCTCGTGAAAATGGTGGTGTTGCACAGTTTGCAGGTGGGGTACCGGCAATGTGTGACGGTATTACTCAAGGTAATGCTGGCATGGAATTGTCATTATTTTCACGTGAAACGATTGCAATGAGTACAGCTATTGCACTTTCTCATAATATGTTTGACGCGGCATTATGTCTTGGGGTGTGCGATAAGATTGTACCGGGCTTACTGATTGGTGCCTTACAGTTCGGTTATTTACCGACTATTTTTGTGCCTGCAGGTCCAATGAGTAGTGGTTTATCAAATGATGATAAAGCCAAAATTCGTCAACAGTTTGCTACTGGTCAAGTAGGCCGTGATGCCTTACTTGAAGCTGAATCAGCGGCTTATCATGGTCAAGGTACATGTACATTTTACGGAACAGCCAACAGTAACCAGATGCTGATGGAAGTGATGGGCTTACATTTACCAAGCGCTGCTTTTGTTCATCCTCACACACCATTACGTGATGCCTTAACTGCAGAAGCAGCTATTCGTGTACTTGATTTAACGGTTGAGCGTGGTAATTACACACCAATTGGCCATGTGGTTGATGAAAAAGCCATTATCAATGGCATTGTGGCATTACTGGCTACAGGTGGTTCAACTAACCATACTCTACATCTTATTGCGATTGCACGTGCCGCTGGCATCTTGATTGACTGGGATGACTTTGATGAGTTGTCTGCTGTTGTGCCATTGCTCGCAAAAATCTATCCAAACGGTAAGGCTGACGTAAACCATTTCCAAGCTGCGGGTGGGGTAGCATTCCTTATTCGTAACTTACTTGAAGCAGGTCTACTACATAACGATGTAACGACTGTTGCTGGTAAAGGTTTACAGCACTACACCAAAGAGCCGAAGTTAATTGACGGTAAGCTCACTTGGGTGGATGGTGTGGTTCAAAGTCTTGATGACAAAGTACTCCGTAGCATTGATGCGCCGTTTCAACCAGATGGTGGCTTGCGTTTAATGCAAGGTCGCCTTGGCCGTGGCGTGATCAAGATTTCTGCTGTTGCACCAGAGCATCGTAAAGTTAAAGCGCCAGCGATCGTGTTTGACTCTCAAGAAGCAGTACAAGCAGCGTTTGATCGTGGCGAGTTACACCGTGACTTTATTGCGGTGGTTCGTTTCCAAGGTGCTCGCGCGAATGGTATGCCTGAGTTGCACCGTTTGACTCCTGTGTTGGGTGTTTTACAAGACCAAGGTTTCCATGTGGCATTAGTGACTGATGGCCGTATGTCGGGTGCTTCAGGCAAAGTGCCAGCAGTGATTCATTTATCTCCAGAAGCGTTATTGAATGGTCCAATTGCTAAAGTTCAAACCGGAGATATGTTGGTGATTGATGCTGAGGCTGGTGTACTCGATATCGAGTTAGATGAGCAAACTTGGCAGTCACGCCCTGTTGCACAGCCAGAACATCAGGCAGAAAACGAAGTTGGCTTTGGCCGAGAATTATTTGGTGTATTCCGTGCAGCAGCAGCACCTGCTGAGCACGGTGCATCTGTGTTTGGTGCACTTGTGGGCGAAGAGCCACAAACGCATATTTGAGACAAAGGAATTACATAGTAATGAGCAAGATTGAAGATGTTGTCAAATTAGGCCCAGTAATTCCTGTGTTGGCTTTTGACTCTGCCGAACAAGGTGAACATGTCTCACGTGCATTGCATGCGGGCGGTGTAAAAGTACTTGAAATTACTTTGCGTACTGCTGCAGGTCTTGCTGCGATTGAGCGTGCAAGCCAGTTGGCAGATGACATTGTGGTGGGTGTGGGAACCATTACTAAACCAGAACATTGTGCCCAAGCCAAAAAAGCAGGTGCTAAATTCGGGGTATCTCCTGGTTTAACGAAAGATTTGCATTTGGCTGCACAAGATGCAGGGTTGCCACTTTTACCGGGGGTCATGACACCGAGTGATTTGATTCAAGCAATTGAACTTGGCTATGACATTGTGAAGTTTTTCCCTGCTCAGCAAGCGGGTGGCGTCGAGATGCTAAAAGCATTCTATGGCCCATTTCCAAACTTACGTTTTTGCCCAACAGGTGGAATTACAGCACAGTCAGCACCAGATTTCTTAAAGCAACCTAACGTGGTTTGTGTAGGTGGTTCATGGTTAACTCCTAAAGCTGTTGTCGCTACACAAGATTGGGCTGAGATTACTCGCTTGGCACAATTGGCTAGTCAGTTGAGAGCGGTTTAATGTAGTAAATATTTATAAAAAATGAAGTGCGTTTGACGTGCTTTAGAGTTTGTGTCGATATGGCCAGTAGTGATACTGGTCATACCTAAATATAAAAAAATGAGTGTCTCAACAGTAGGATTTATCCTGGTTGAAGACCTTTGTTTGGGCTTTGGTGCCTAAATAGTTACTCCAAGGAGAAATGTCACATGGAGACCGTTCAGGGTGGCATGTTGCTTATCTATACTGTAATCGCGATTATTGCTTTAGTTGTCATGATTGCGAAATTCAGAATTTATCCATTTCTGGTTCTTATTATTGTTTCACTCGGTTTGGCCCTCGCTGTTGGCATGCCAATGGGCGATATCGTTAAATCATATGAAGCCGGTACTGGTAAAACTTTGGGTCACCTTGCGATTGTAATCGCACTCGGAACGATGCTCGGCAAGATGATGGCCGAGTCGGGCGGCGCAGAGCGAATAGCCATTACTTTAATTAAATGGTTTGGTGAGAAAAATATTCACTGGGCGATGATGTTTATTGCCCTTATTGTGGGGTTGCCCGTATTTTTCGAAGTGGGTTTCGTACTCCTTATTCCAATTGCGTTTAACATTGCTAAACGCACAGGCAAATCCTTGCTGGTGGTTGGTTTGCCGATGGTTGCCGGTTTGTCGGTTGTGCATGGCTTAATTCCGCCACATCCAGCCGCATTATTAGCAGTACAGGCATATCATGCTGATATTGGTAAAACGATTGCCTACAGTTTAATCGTCGGTGTGCCAACGGCTATTGTTGCTGGCCCTTTGTATGCACTATGGATTAATAAATACGTCAAATTGCCTGAAAATAATCCGTTAGCAAAGCAGTTTGTTGATGCAGATACGACTAAGACCCGTGAGTTACCAAGCTTTGGGATTACCTTATTTACGATTATGTTGCCTGTCGTACTCATGTTAATCGGAAGTTGGGCTGATCTATTCTTTGCACCAAAGACTTTCGCAAATGATGTACTGCGTTTCATTGGTACTTCTGATATTGCATTGCTTATTGCCGTACTGGTCAGCTTTATTACCTTTGGTACGATGCAGGGCTTTAACCGTGAGCAAATTGAGAAATTCTGTGGCGGGTGCTTAGCTTCTATTGCTGGAATCATGTTGATTGTAGGTGCTGGTGGTGGTTTTGGTGGCATTCTACGTGACACGGGTATTTCTGATGAGATTGTATCTACAGCTTTAAAGGCAAATTTGTCACCGTTATTGTTGGGCTGGTTTGTTGCCGCATTGATTCGCTTGGCTACGGGTTCTGCAACGGTTGCTATGGCTACAGCTTGTAGCATTGTTGCTCCAATTGCAGCTACGGCTGGTGTGGCTGTTAGACCAGAACTTTTAGTTCTTGCGACGGGTTCAGGTTCATTGGTCTTTTCACATGTAAATGACGCAGGATTCTGGTTAATCAAAGAATATTTCGGTATGACAGTTGGGCAGACACTCAAAACTTGGTCGGTGTTAGAAACGATTATCTCAGTGTTGGGTTTATCTTTCACACTGCTGCTTAGTGCTATTTTATAATTAGAGGTAAGTAATCCATGATCGTGATTGCAATGGGTGTCTGTGGAACAGGCAAAACACTAATTGGCGAGTTGCTATCAGAGCAGCTAGCTTGTGAATTTCTTGATGGTGATACGCTTCATTCGGCTGCAAATAAAAGCAAAATGAGTCAAGGTATTCCTTTAACTGATGAAGATCGTTTGCCTTGGTTGCAAGCTATTCGTAAGGCAATTGAAGAAAAACAACAAGCAGGTGAAACGGCTGTATTTACTTGTTCTTCACTCAAACGAGTTTACCGCGATATTTTACGTGGTCATGACCAAAATGTGCAGTTTGTCTATTTAAAAGGTTCATATGAGCTGTTGCAGCAACGCCTTGCTGAACGATCAGGCCATTTTTTCGATCCTTCTTTATTGCAGACTCAACTTGATACTTTAGAAGAACCTGATGTTCATGAGGCAATTACGATTGATATCGCATTGACACCTGAACAAATCGTTGTGCAAGTCATGCAGAAACTAGGGGTAACTGACAGCGTGTGTCGCGGTTAACCTCGGTTAGAAACAAATATACAAAGCCTTGAAGGCTTATAAATCAAGAAAAGTGAATACCGGTATTGGTACTGGTATTTACAAAAGAAGCCCGATCACAACGGGCTAGCTTCAAATATATAAATACATAAATTATAAATAACCGGAGATAAGAACAATGAGTTATTCAAATAATTTGCAGCAGAAATTTCCTATAGAAGACGGTATTCCCGATAGCATGCGGCTGCCATCTCAGATTCATCAGCGTGTCTCGTTAGTGGATGGTGAGCTGAAGTTGTGGGCTGGAGCAACAAGGAAAACCTTATCCCCAATCTGGATTCAGCAGTCTGATGGTAGCTTGCAGCAAGTTGAGCTTGGCAGTTATCCAATCATGGGTGAGAAAGAAAGCGACGAAGCGCTAGAAGCAGCAGTACGGGCCTACAATAATGGCCGTGGCGAATGGCCAATGATGAAAGTTGGTGAGCGTATCGCCTGTATGCAGAACTTCATTCAGCGTATGGTGGAGCAGCGTGACCTCATTGTTAAACTGATCATGTGGGAAATTGGCAAGAGCTTGGCTGATTCAGAGAAAGAGTTTGACCGCACTGTGACCTATATGCGTCAGACCATTGATGCTTTGAAAGATTTGGATAATGCCAACTCCCGCTTTGTGATTGCTGAAGGTACCATTGGTCAAATCCGTCGTACCCCATTGGGTGTGGTGTTATGTATGGGACCATATAATTACCCATTGAATGAAACCTTTGCTACCTTGATTCCAGCCATGCTGATGGGCAACACGATTATCTTCAAACCACCTCAATTTGGCACCTTGTTATTTGAACCGTTGCTAGAAGCATTCCGTGATTCATTTCCGAAAGGTGTGATCAATACCATTTATGCACCAGGTTCATTGGTGGTACCACATCTGTTGGCATCTGGAAAAATTAATGTATTGGCATTGATTGGTTCTAGTAAAGTGGCCGATCATTTGAAAAAACAACATCCTAAATCTCACCGTCTACGTGCAATCTTGGGACTGGATGCAAAGAACGCAGCCATTATTCTTCCTGATGCCGATTTGGATTTGACGGTGAAAGAGTGTTTGCTAGGGGCATTGTCATTTAATGGTCAGCGTTGTACTGCGCTCAAAATGCTGATGGTGCATCGCTCAATCGCTGACGAATTCGTTAAGCGCTTAACGGCTGAACTGGCTAAACTGAAAGTAGGTATGCCATGGGAAAAGGGTGTGTTTATTACTCCGCTGCCTGGTATGCACCGTACGACTTATATGACCGAAGTCATTGAAGATGCCGTGGCTAAAGGCGCCAAAGTTGTTAATCCAGAAGGTGGTGAATTCTGCAAAACGATGTTCTATCCTGCGGTAGTTTATCCAGTGACAGAGGGCATGAGATTGTATCGCGAAGAACAGTTTGGTCCAGTGGTGCCTGTTTCTGTATATGATGACATTGAAACTGTGCTGGAATATGTTACGACTTCTGATCACGGTCAGCAGGTGAGTATTTTTGGCAGTGATCCTGAGCAAATTGGTCATTTAGTCGATACACTTGTACATCAAGTTTGTCGTGTAAATATCAACTGTCAGTGTCAACGCGGTCCAGATGTGTTTCCATTCGGTGGTCGTAAAGATTCTGCGGAAGGTACACTGTCTGTGCATGATGCGCTGCGTGCATTCTCTATACGCTCTATGATTGCTGCTAAACAGACTGATGATAGCAAAGGCATGCTGGCCTCAATGGTGTCTGAGCACTATTCTAAATTTGTGAATACCGACTTTATTTTCTAGTGAATATACGATTAAAAAAACCAGTCTTTGGGCTGGTTTTTTTATAGTTGCTAATAATTCCCATAATAAAAAACGCCTGACATTCATCAGGCGTTTTTTGCAAGAATAGATTGATTATTGACGAATTTGACCGTCACCTAACACAATCCATTTTTGAGAAGTTAAGCCTTCTAAACCAACTGGACCGCGTGCATGAATTTTATCTGTTGAAATACCAATTTCGGCACCTAAACCATATTCAAAGCCATCAGCAAAACGAGTTGATGCATTAATCACGACTGAGCTTGAATCTACACGAGCTAAGAACTGACGCGCCAAAGTGTAGTTTTCAGTCACAATTGCATCGGTGTGATGTGAACCATATTTGTTGATATGGTCAATTGCTTCATCAATGCCGCTAACCACTTTAACAGCAAGAATTGGTCCTAAATATTCGGTATACCAGTCTTCTTCTGTCGCAGGTTTTACAGAGATACCCAAAATACGACGTGTTTCTGGGCAACCGCGTAGCTCAACTTGTTTTTCAGCATACAGTTCAGCAATACGTGGTAAGAAAACCTCTGCAATTTTTTCATCGACGAGCAGTGTTTCCATCGCATTACACACACCATAACGATGTGTTTTGGCATTTAAAGTAATCGGTAATGCTTTTTGCAAGTCTGCTTGTGCTTCAACAAATACATGGCAGTTACCATCAAGATGCTTAATCACAGGAATACGCGCTTCGTTGGTTACACGCTCAATTAAGCTTTTGCCACCACGTGGAACGATGACGTCTACATATTCAGCCATAGTAATGAGGTGACCAACCGCAGCACGGTCAGAAGTTTCAATCACTTGTACTGAGTGTTCAGGTAAACCAGCAACTTTTAAGCCATGTTTAACTGCTTCTGCGATTGCTTTATTTGACTCAAGTGCTTCTGAACCACCACGTAAAATAATGGCATTACCCGATTTAATCGCTAAAGATGCAGCTTCAAGTGTTACGTTTGGACGTGATTCGTAAATCATACCCACCACACCTAAAGGCACACGCATTTTTCCAATTTGAATGCCTGTGGGGCGATATGCAAGATCAGTAATTTCCCCAATTGGATCGACAAGCGCGATCACATCTTTCAAACCTTGCAACATCCCTTTAAAGCGTGCGGGTGTAAGTTCAAGACGATCAAGTAAGGCACTGTCAAGCTGGTTGCTACGGCCTTTTTCCATGTCGAGTTGATTCGCCGCTAAAATTGCTGCCTGATTATTTTCCAAAGCAGTATAAATAGCAGAGAGTGCATGATTTTTAAGTGAGGTAGAAGCACTTGTTAGGACGCGAGACGCCTCACGTGCTTGTTGCCCGACTTTTTGCATATATTGTTCAATTGAATCTTGCATAGCATTTTTTAATCATTTACCAATGATTACGATAGTAGCAGTCAAATGCGGAACAATGAATGGCTTTTTTTGAAAAATGTGACCGCTATAAAAAAACATTTAAATATTTTGAAAACTATTAGCGGCTTAAACAAGATGAGCGGTCATTTAAGCGATTGCGTATATTTCAGACAATTGTTTAGAATGGACTTGTGCAATACAAACTAATACAAATTTTAAAGATTTGTGCATAAAAGATTACATGTTCAAGAAGGAACTCTTGCAGCATAAAAAAA
>Ga0157367_1001056_pt1 | contig 12418 bp, 23 predicted proteins | sample AttbisABBM2_FD_113142 | JGI IMG/M metagenome (GOLD analysis project Ga0157367, IMG submission 113142) | Fungus gardens microbial communities from leaf cutter ant in Botucatu, State of São Paulo, Brazil - Atta bisphaerica ABBM2 | ecosystem: Host-associated > Fungi > Mycelium > Unclassified ...
CAAGTTAGACGCGTGACTCACTAGATTTCTTGTCCTATTACCGTTTTTCAATGTTTTTTGTTTTGTTATGTGGTTGACGATGTACTCATACCAGAATAATTGATATCTTTTTGTATCGTATTCGAGCTAAATCTAATCCATGTACGCCACGTCATAAATGGAGCGTCACAAAGGTCGGACTGTCAAAACAGTATTAATTAGCACTCATGTCCTTTCTTCTCCCCCTTTGACTTTGTATTTTCATCCTTTCATCACCCTAGGGCTTAAAATGTTGAATCCATGGATTATGTGGAGTGCGGTTTCTGGAACGGCGAGGTATGGTATATGTTATACTGCCAGTGTGGTCAGTTTGTCCTCAACAATTTCAGGCTCTCAACCGTACTCCAAATTCTTATATTTCTTCCTCTCACTCTTGCAACACTCTCAAAACAAGCCTTTCTCCTCCTTTCAATACTACTTTGTATTCATGCATTCATTCACGGGACTCTGGCACTGTTGTGGGGGTCAGAAGCCCTCTCGGTTCTGCAGGTACCGATACACCCTTTCCTGCTCCTTGTCTGCTTCAATGTCTTTTCTTCTTCTGTGAACCCATATCTCGCTCTTGCGGTGAACTGTTGGGGAATGGCTCTCAGTTTCTTCGGGCCATTGTTTATTGTAATGGAGGGTCTCTCGAGTCTACTCGTGGTGCAGAAGTTGGGGCAAGAGGGAAAAAAGTTGGTATATAAAGGAGAGAGCTATCAGTTCGTATTTTTGGTAGCTGCTGCAGTGGCGTATGTAGCTTCTGCCTGGTGGATTGTCGTAGTGAGTCTGGTCGCATGGCTTAAAGATTGCTCATTTAGGAATGAATCCAGTCATATCCAAATGCCGCCTCATCGCCACTATCATCCACCCTTCTTGGAGTTGCACTCACAGCATTTGTCTTCTTGACATTGATTGGATTCGTTTCACGACGGACGAACATCATAGAGTCATCTGGCTTAGCGGTCGTGCTGGCTTATAATGTATGGCTCTGTGGTTTTGACCAAAAGTCCTTTGCCGACCCAATAGCTTCCTAGTAAGTTGTACATTGTACGGGTACCTTTTCCGTCAATTCACATCTGGCTCAGTGTGCCCTTGCTTCCAAACATATACCCACATTTTCAGACTCTGCTGAACTTTATGATCAACACGTTGCCAAAGCCCGTGCTCATCGCCTTGCTATACCGTCTAACTATTTTACACCTTGCATCTCGGATCATACCCACAATTGGTGTAGATACCTGGGAACCAGAGGAGGGTGCTGATGACGGATGGACCGATTGTCCAGTAAGTGTATGTACTGGAGTTACACAGCTTTCTCTGAGGTTATTTACAGACGTCGATGCTCACTCGTGTGCTCCTGACGTATCGTCAATTGATTTTCATCACGGTTTACTCCCAACTTCTCTGTATGTTTCATGTGTTTGGGTAGCCTTCCACTCTGACCTAGGGTTGCAGTGCTGGATCATTCATCTCAAATATGGTGGAGGTGGATGAACATTTTCTTTACTCTTGTCATTTGGTCTGTTGAGCTCTTTGTTGGCTCCGAGGATGACATTGTCACAAAAGACTGGAAGATTGATTAGCACGTCTACTTTTCCAAATGGTCTCATCATTTTTATCTGGACGAATTGGATCTTCAGTGATTTTCCTTCCATTGGGCAGTACTTTCATCCTCCCCTTCATAGAATTCTTGCTTCCAGATCTGTGCTTTTCGTTTGACGTCTTCCAGTATCTTCTCGCACGCCAGGAAGGACTCCTTTCTATGTGGAGACGAGACGGCGATGACTGTGACACGTCCATTAGTCGAGCGGGCTTCACAGGCCAACAATCGAGCACACCGATGGATGGCTCTCCAACAGGTACTATACCGATTCGATGATGGACCGCACAGCGAACAAGAGGCGCCACATATGGTGAAGCATGCTCTGATCGTGTGATGGAGCTAGCGGTATCACGAACGATATCAGTGATAGTCTTGAGTGCCAATTTTGTGTATGCTTGGTATTCTAGCCTTGCTACAGTCTTGCCTTGGCAGAATGTTATTCATTGAGCCCGGCAATTAGTGCTAGGGCGGACCTTGAAAGGAATTGCGTGTAGTACCTTGTTTATCACAGTGTCAAGTCGACGATCATCTGGTTATGTTGGGTCCAACATACCGATAAATACAGCAGTTGCGCCAGCAGTGTCATCTTGTACTGATCTGATGATCTCTTGTATGTCGAGGGTGTAAGAAATAGAAATCGTTCCTTCCGGGATCTTGACTGAGCTCTCGGTTGATGTAGCAGGACGTAATGACATGAGAACGCGTGACGATGTGAGCTTCAGAATCACTTTGACCCTTCTATCATTGACGCAATGTTATTGTTATTGGCACGTCGTGCGTATTCTACGCACAGAGGTTGGGCAAGCAGCCTGCGACGTCGTCTCTCACGTCTTTCCGTTGCCGAACGTTCCAATGCTCCCATCGACGTTCACCCGGGAGTTGAAGAGGCCCTTTCTTCCGGAAAACCTGTTGTATCCCTTGAAACTACCCTTATCACTCATGGTCTGCCTCACCCAACCAATCTCGAAATTGGTCTCGAGCTTGAGCAAATTGTACATTCGACAGGGTCAATTCCCGCTACCATTGGTGTGATTGATGGAAGAATAAAGATTGGCTTAGAAAAGCATGAGATCGAACGACTTGCTGATCCAACGAGAAGGAAAGCTAAACTGTCCAGAAGGGACATTGGTCCAGTACTTGCTATCAAGGCTGATGGAGGTTTGTCGATTGAAAATAGGTCGTTGTAGTCTTGACACTGGATGTGCAGGTACAACTTGTAGTGCTACGTTGATTTTCTCTGCCTTGGCTGGTATCAAGGTACGCCTCAACCATCTGTATTTCCAGCAACAGAATTTACCCTCCTGTTTACAGGTCTTTGCAACTGGAGGGTATGTCATCTCTTCTTGAGAGATAAGGGCATACAAGATGAAGTACGACTTCTAGTTTGGGCGGTGTTCATCGCGGTGGAGAAACATGTGAGTTGGTAAGAAACTGAGTGGCTTAACCATCAATTTATGGTGTTCAGCAATGGACATATCAGCCGACCTCCATGAACTAACGCGCTGTCCTGTTGGGCTGGTGTCGGCTGGTGTTAAATCAATTTTAGACATCGGAAGGTATATGTCCCCCAGCTCCAGAGTTGATCAAAGCATTTATCGGTCAACAGGACATTGGAGTATCTTGTCAGTCACAGGCGCTTAGTCTTCTTTTCTCCATTCATACATTCAAATCTCTCTAGGAAACCTTGGGTGTGCCGGTTGTGGCGTACGGAGGAACTCGGGATTTTCCAGCTTTCTTTTCACGGAAGAGCGGCCATACTGTAAGCGGCTACAATCTTAATTGTCCTTTCCACACCTCATGGGTGTAGGTTCCCTGGAATGTAGAAGACCCTCTACAAGCAGCCAAGTTACTTTGTAAGTCTGATATTCCACCATCACCATCAATACAGTTTTCATGAACGTCGTTCAGTCTCGCAAAGGCAGCTAGGACTGGAGAATGGTGCACTTTTCGCCGTCCCTATTCCTCGCGAGTGCGAAAAGAAAGGGGTAGAAATCCAAAGGCTAGTTGAGCAGGCGGTTACGGAATCGGAAGTTAACGGGATGAACAAGCGCGGGAAGGAGGTCACTCCTTGGCTCCTGGCCCGTGTGGCAGAACTCACAAAGGGAGATTCAATGAGCTCCAATCTTGCTCTTCTGAGAAATACCGCTAGTGTCGGTGAGTGGTTTTTTTTGCCTTAATGATATCAATCTGAGCCTACCATTAGGCGGTCAAATTGCCGTTCAGTATGCTAAATTGGCCAATGGTTATGATGTATGGTTTGCGCTTGTTCAAATTGGGTTCAAATATCTCACCCTGGGTATTCTAGGACCATCCGAGTATCACTTCGTTTATTCCACAATTTGTTGAAAGTGATGGTGTCGCAACAACCACCAGTCCTACGATTTCTATGACTTCGACCACCAAAGCAGGTGATGTCACCTTGGTACGCAGTCCGCTTTTTCTACAAATCTGTTGTTCATTCTCGCGATTCAGCCACCCGCAGACCTCATCGTAGTTGGCTCTGCAGCAGTTGATATCACTGCTCAAGCGGATCCGAGCACTGATCCCTCTCTGGCGAAAAATTCCACGGCTCCTGGAAAGGTTTCGCTGTCCATAGGTGGTGTAGCTCGCAACATGGCGGAAGCGGCTCACCGTATCTTGGCCGCACAAGAGCTTCAAACCTCGTGTCTGTTGGTTTCCACGGTCGGTGAGGACGGGTTCGGCAAATTTCTAGTTGAAGAAACAGAAAAATTGGGCATGCGAACCGATGGCCTTTTGAGAAATGATCGAAGTACAGCTGTCTGTAATATGGTCATAGATAGTGCTGGAAACCTAGTCGGAGGGGTGGCAGATATGGAAATCACTCATGCACTTATTGACGAGCAGGTATACCTTCTCTTCCAATTAAAGACGAGTTCATTGAACAAGGGTAGATTATACCTCAGTTACGAAGGCATATTCCCAAAATTGTGGCTATTGACGGAAATTTGTCACCAACAGCTATTAAAGGTGTGGTCAGCTACTGTGACAAGCACAATATTCAAGGTGTGTTCTCTTGATTGAGTTGTCAAGCTACTATATTTACAAATTACAGTCTTCTTGTGAGTACAAGTTTGCTATCCAGATGTATCCACTTTGTTGATTCCAGTGAAGTGAACCTACTTCCGTCATGAAATCTACATCCATATTTCCTTCCATTGAAGCTCTTCTAGCTACACGAGACATTTCTGGACCTCCTATCGCCTTCTTTTCTCCCAACATTCTCGAACTCATCCATGTATACAACTCAATTCAAGTCGAGCCCTACAACTTCCTGTCCAGCCCGTACTGGTGGTCCTGTATCGATGGTATGGGACTTAACTCGGCGTTCCGAATGGATTTGGAACAACTTGCGAGAAGAAATATCACAGACCTTGATGTTGGTAAGGGCACGATGTCCTTCATAATAGACCAAGGAATCGCTCAGATGGCCATCCACCTTCTTCCATTCTTCCAACATATAATCATCAAATGTGGTGAGCGCGGCGCGATATGTGTTATGCGCATTAGCGCGAAGGATGCAACTACCTCTCCATGGGGCAGGGAACGGAGCAACCCACAAGCTCGTTACATTGTAGCACAGGGGAACAACAAGGAAATCATTGTCCTCCAGCATTTCCCTGGGTTGGTCGTCGACAGTGTGACAAGTGTAACAGGGGCTGGAGATTCATTTGTTGGCACCGTCCTTGCATCACTGTCTCAAGATCTTAAAGTCTTCCACAACCCCAGCGATCTAGAGCAAATGATTACCTCCGCACAACAGGCAGCAATCTTGACTCTCCAGAGCAATCTGGCGGTCTCACCATTGCTCTCCGATGTCCTGAAGCTCCAATCCTCGGCAATCTAAATTTATCTGGTATAGAAGTATAGTATAGTCTAGTATACAAGAAAAATCTGAGGTCTAATTTACGATGGGTCCCACCTGCACTTTATACTTTGCTAGCCTGGTTTGCTCACTCTGACTCTTCCTCAATTCGTTCATTTTCTTCGTCATGCGAGACTAGATGATGTTCAATAACAAGTCCTACGCAAACTTTAAGTTGCTTACCTGGGCACCGTGTTTCAACCGTGTTATTATGTTTGCTGCATCTCCTTTAGTCAGGCTCTTTATCCTCTTTTCCATGTCTTCCTTTGTCATGTTTTGCATATTTTTCCACTTGGATGAGACGAATTTCTTTTGGGGATCTGTTGCAGGATCCGATCTCCACCTTGCTGTCCGCAATACGCTGAATTCAGAGCTTAGAATCATCAATAAAATCACTGATTCAGGAAACGCTTACCCACGGCTCAACTTGCCTTTGAGCACTTGCTTCGCTACATAAGTATCACAGCCCTTGATTGCCTCTTCAAGAGTTTGAGCTTCAAGTATATTCCTTCTGCGTAGATAACTCGGAAGACTTTTGGTCTTGGTCAGTTTTGGTCCTAGTTGAGGAAGAAAGTAGCCGCTGAATTTCTCCTGGTCTGAATATATCAATAATGTGACACTGAATACACGGCAAGCAAACAGATCATTTACCGTCTTTATCTTGTATGAGCTGAATCCTGACATCTCCATACTGTAGGCATGGTAGAACATATATGTTGTCTCCGCACCCTACCCAAGCATTGTGACTGATCCTGAACATATTGGGAGCGCTGAACATGTTGTCCATAAGTAAAAATGGATCGTTGAAGTCAGTATAAGTGACGGATTCCAAACCCGCATGTTGGGGGTCGGAGCCAGCCATAGGCATATTTTTGGCTTGAGACTTGGCTTCGAGAGTCTCTACATTCTCTGGGTATAGAGGAGGTGAGTAGGGATAGTATGCGATAGAGGTCGATACCTTACCTTCATCCTCTATCTCCGCAGGGTCTAAACCAAAGAGGCTGGGCAATGAAACCACATTCAACCTGGAAGTAACATCTACAAAGTCCATAATGCGGCAATCTTCCTTTCCAGTGGAGGGGGATAACCGCATTCCTCGTCCAATCTTCGGTATCGATCAGCCAGCCGTATTGTAGTATTTAGTGGAGTGGGACTTACCATCTGTGCGTATACATTTGGCGACCGCGTAGGTCTTGCAAGAACAACACAGTCAATATTCGGTATATCAGTACCTTCAGTCAAGATGGCTATTTTCTTGGTGAATGGACAAGAACAATCCGACAAGGGCAATGTGGACAAACCGCAATTAACCAGTATTGGAAACTCTCCTTGTTTAAATTGCGAAATAAGTGATTTGCGTTCAGCAATACCTGTTTGCGAGTCGATGCCACGTGCATCTATGCCAAAGTTCCTGAATGTTCTCGTCAAAGCATGAACATGATCAATGTTGACACAGAAAACGAGGGTAGACTTCCGCTCCGCTAAGGAAATCAACATAAGGAGTTATGATGATGAAAGAGAACCTCACAAGCTCGATCAATCCAGCTTTTGACAACCAACTCGCGCAAGGGCTCGATATTAATTTGATTCGCGAGGCTTGTCGTATTGAAATCTCCTGTCTGAGAATTCAAAGGAATTGTGTCAAGTCTGAGATTCGCTTTGACACTGGTGAATCGAATGTCACAAAGCCTAAGGGCATGTTGGTCAATGAGCAGGACAAAAGGCAATCTTTGAACTCACCATTGGTTTCTGATCATATCCAGAAAGTCCTTGTGATACACGATCTGATCAAATACCGAGCCCAACATTAAACCATCATGACGACTGAAAGTGGCAGAGAATCCAATGATTGGGATAGGGTGTGAGAGGTGGGTCTGGATAAAGTGGTCGGGGTAAGTAATATTTCGGTCGAACTGAGACAAGAGTTTGCGGTAGCTGACCAGCCATCAGCGAAGATCCAACATTTAGATAAGAAAACAGCATACGAAGGAGCGGCAGAGTGATGTGCTTCGTCAATGATGATTGCCTTCAAGTAGTTAGGATCAAATTTCTTAGACCTATCCATGCGTGTCAAGGTCTGATAAGTGGCGACAGTACTTGGTCATGTCAAACAATTGGACCAGAGACAAGTGATGGGGCGTACACATCCGCCAAACCTGTGGCACAATGCTTGGTTCCCTGTTCAATCTCAACGGACCATTTGGGGAACAGTCGAGCTGCTTGCTCTGCAGATTGTCTTGCAAGTTCAATGCTGTTGACAATGACAAGCGACCGCGTAGCATTTGGATTTGAGGGGGGTGAAGGGATCTGAGAGAGCAAAGAAAGAAAGACAGTTGTCTTTCCTGAGCCGGTTGGTAGAGACACGCCAATTCTAGTGATGCCCGATGCGAGAGCCTCCAGGCAAGATTGAATACACTCATTTTGGTATGACCTGAGAACGACAGGGTTCGCGTTGACTTCTGCAGGCGTGTTCAGTGTCGCATACGCCCGCCGAAACAGGCATAATGGACGGAATATATAACGCATGCCCAGTCAAGCACTTGCACAGTTCATCAATAATCAGAGCCAACCACAAATTCTCACGAGTTACCTGACATTCAGAACGACGGAAAACTCTCTTTGGATCGAGCATAATGACAAAGCCAGGCCGACATCACCAGAAGAGACTGAGGAACAAAAAAGCAAAGCCAAGTATTATCTACAATTTGAAGACAATTGTATACCAAGTGGCAATGCCAAGTACCTTGTTTCCAATCAACTAGCTTGACCATTTATCTCTCACGAAAGAGGGCAATTATCCGCACTAAATTCAAGTACTAACTTTTATCAGGGTATAGTAGAATACCCAAGGGGTGATAAAAATGACAGTCTATGCGCAGTGTATATATGGAAATAGCAACCCAGTGAACCGTTCACCCAGAACCTCCCTTGTAGACCTTGCCGAACAAGACTTCTTGAAGTTTGTCGTAGAGTGAAAGGACACCAGCACCAGCAACACCACGTAGAATGTTGGCACCAGCACCCTTAAAGAGAGATTTTGCACCTTCCCTCTTGATGATCTCAGAGCCAGCGTGAGCCATGGACCTGTAGTTGTGCCCGGTTCCAGAAGTCATCATCATGCGACGACTACACATCTATGAGCAACACTGACAATAGAAACAATACAGGCAACGTACCGAATGGTATCAAGAGGATAGGAAGCAAGACCAGCACCGACGGTGACACCCCAACCAAGGAAAAATGAAGCCAAGAACGAACCCTCAAGAGCACCGACGAGAACGACGGGCTTGAGCGAATCATAGACACCAAAGTACAGACCACGGTAAACAACGATACCGACGACGGAGGGGACGAAACCTCGGTAAAGTCCGGCAATACCATCGGAAGCCAACGTCTTCTTGTAAACATCAACCAAACCGTTAAACTGGCGTTCACCTCCACCCTTAGCGGATTTGGCATCGTTGGCGAGACGTGTACGAGCATAATCTAGGGAGTAAACGAAGAGTAGGGAAGAGGCACCAGCGGCACCACCGGAGGCGACATTGCCAGCAAACCATTTCCAATAGCCTTCATTCTTTTTGAACCCGAACATAGCCTTGAAGTAGTCCTCTGAAGATTTCGTCAACAACGAAGACATTAACATTGGATAACGAAAGAATCACTGAAAGCAAAGTTAAGGGCCTGAGTAGGGAAGTAACGGATAACGTTGGCAGTATTTCCCCTCCAGAAGGCAACGGCCCCCTCGCTCCGATAAGTACGAACAAAGGCGTCACTGACACCCTTGTATGGCTCGGAAAGACGGCCCTGCTTGATCTAAAAGACATGTGACAAGTTAACATAAAATGAAAAGATATGAAATGCCAGGTCATACCATCTCATCCTGGTTTTGAACAAGGAGCTTGATACGCTCGATGGGAGCAGCACTTGTTTTAGCGACAGCCTACAAACAATGCTTCAAAAGACTCGCAGGGAGGAGTAAATGCTAGTATATTTACAGCAGAGACACCACCCATGAGGAAATCGGCTGCACAAGACAGAAACTGCTCAACACTCCTTCATGATATTTCCAGGAACTGCCCATACTTACTTGTGAATTCCTTGGCGCTCTTACCCTGCTTGACTTCAGCCATTTTTAAGGGTTAACGGGAAGAGTGAGTAGAGGTGAAGGTAGGAGAGGTGAAGGTAGGAGAAAGAGTAAAAGGTGATGAGTTGTTAAAACTTCGCATGTCAAAAAGCACTCGGGAAGCACCGGGAGAGATTCAAAGTCCGCTGGTTTCCCGGCTAAGGCGACCCTAGAGCCGATCAACTCGAAACACACCGCCACACCGCCTTCAGCTGTAATCATAGCATTACAGTCAAAAATCCTATTGTGATGCATAAATTACATGGGCGTGCGCATTAGGCCATAAGTAAATTACGTCAAAAGCTAAGGTGGTGCGAGCGAAACTACGGCCAGCGAGGTTGACCACTCTGGCGATGGGGAGGCAGAGGCGGTAGCTGAAGGGGACCGGGTGTAGGGCCATTGCCACGGATTGGAAGATTGTTGTAGAGGGGAGTAGATGTCGTAGAGGTCCCCGAGTAATGAGAAAAACGTGGAGGGGAGCCAGGGTTGACAGGATGAGGTGGTGGAAGCTGATTACCATTACTTAACGCCGATTGTCGAAAGTGCGGACTCGATGCCGGGTTAGGGAGTGTTGTGATGGAAGGAAGTTGATAATCGAATTCATGGCGACCTTTTTTCCATATTGGCTCAGTTGGTGAAGTGGGCCCGAGTGCAGCCTCAGTCATCTTGCGCTTTCCAGACTGAGCGGGAGCAGGTTCATCATCATCAGAGTCCAGCGTCAAGTCAATCACGTTGGGTGCTTTGTCCTGACCCGGTCGCTGAGGAGTCGAGTTCATAGAATGATCGGCGCTGTAAGACGTTGAAAGCTCCTTCTGAACCTCGTCTTCATCATCATCCGACAACAAGATATAAGAAACATCCGTCTTTTGTTGACCATTGAGTTTACTCATGCCGACTTCTGGCTCAAGCTTGACGGGTGGGGGGCTCTCCTCTTTTTTCAGCATTTGAGCAGGTATGATGACAGAATTCTTGGCTCTCCAGGCTGGGCTGCCATATCTGTTATCTGCTGTATGCCATTCGCCGTCAGCTTCCACAATGACGTCTTCAATACTGTCAGGCACTGTCTTGAGAATTTCATCAAAGTAACTATCAGTGTGTAACGTCGTTCAGTCACGGGAAAATAGAAGGGAAAAACTCTCACCCATCGATAATAAGCTCCCGATAGTCCAGTTGTCTTTCGCAAACAGGACACAGCCAGGTAGTCGTTTGCTCCATCATAGAGTACCAAGATGTGACGTCAAAACATTGAGAATGTACACACTTCAAGGATCGACATGGAGTAGCCACCCGCATGAAACTCAGCTAAACCAATGATCAGCACATATTGACCTAAGGCTTGGTATACATACTGGGCACTTCAGCGACATCTTGGACGGCCCAGCGACAATATCGTCGTCAAGCATCGCTGACTCAGCCACTGAATATACTCCCTCAACAAACGATCGTCACGAGGAATACAATACAAGGACGTACTCTTCTGCTTGATATCTTCACTTTTTCGGTAAGAAGAGGACTTGAGTCTCTCGACAAGCTCTTCAACCCCTGTGTATTCAACGAGCATCACAACCATATAGTATTTCTGATGTTACAATTACATGAGAATAGACCCGCCATGAGAGCAACAAACCCCGAACCTTATTTTGCACAGGCTGTTGGCTGTTCACATAAACGAGTTCGACCCTATTGGGAGTACCGGTCAAGCGTGCTAACTTGGTGATATCTGGGGGTGGGGCTGTTCCGGGTTTCTTCTTCAGACCTTTGAGGTTGGCATTGAGTTGCACGTTGTTGACACGAACTTCACATGTGGGTGGGAACTCAACCAAACAGGGGACTGAGCTTGAGCTGGCTGCACGGAAGGTTGAATGGCCAGAATAGAAAAAAGAAGAGGTACAAAAAAGGCGCAATTGGTACTTTGAACTGCTAAAAAATCAGTGCACTCCAACGCTCGAAACAATCGGACACACCCAGGAGCTCGAAGTTTGTTGATCAATTCCGCGGGAAGGGTGAAATTAACATTCTGTTGCCGACGATCAGTGGAACTGGCCGACTCTAGGGAAAGAAATAAGTATGCCATTGTATCCGCCTCTTAATGCCTACCTGGACATTCAACAACGCTAGACAACATTTGCTCTATGTGGAAGAACGGAGATTCTTTGAATCGAATCGCTGCAAAAAGTATATCAGAAACATGAAGCAGAAGCTGCGATTCATAGTATTATACTTGTGGATTTCTGGATTGCCGGTGAAGGTGTACTGGCTGCAGGGGGAGCGGCAGGTCGGCGTGGAGGAGCATATGGATCATAGCGTGGAAGAACACCTGTACCGGAAGTCGGGGATTGGTAGCTGGGCTTAACAAGATTATTCGCGTGATACAACGAGTGCATTGGTAGGTTTGAAGCAGGGGTAGATGTCGAGGCCATCGAATGTGATTGCACAGAATACCTGGAGGAGTAGATCAGTATGAGATTTGCGAAGCTCACTAGGGATAAATAATTTCGGAAGGCACACACGCGTCAATGGCGAGGTGAGTTTCAGAAGAAAACACGTACGTTCCAGTAGACCTGACTTGGGCAATGACGGCCTTCGCCTTCGACCACTTATCGTCCGCTTTATTGTTGTGCCATTGATCCAAGGAAGAAGTGGCCCTGTCTATGAGATCCTGCTTTTTTCCTGAGCGATTGTGGTGAGTGCCACACTCGTCATTGAAGCCTGTCAGAATTTGCTTAAGCTTGTCCACTGTGTTGAGCCTGATACTGTGCCGGATCGCCTATAGACAGTTGAGGAAAAA
>Ga0157367_1001057_pt1 | contig 12411 bp, 6 predicted proteins | sample AttbisABBM2_FD_113142 | JGI IMG/M metagenome (GOLD analysis project Ga0157367, IMG submission 113142) | Fungus gardens microbial communities from leaf cutter ant in Botucatu, State of São Paulo, Brazil - Atta bisphaerica ABBM2 | ecosystem: Host-associated > Fungi > Mycelium > Unclassified ...
GGCGGAGCGAGCAAACCGGATAGCCCCACAGAGTATCGGCGACGATTTCCCGCATACACCGAATTCAACCGGGATGAAATTAGGAGAAGAATTCGGCATAGAAGCGACTTTGATCTTCGACGAGAGGAAAATAGAGCTCTTTTCCATAGCATTCTCCACGCACCCACCATGAATTAGCAGCGACCTTACCACACATCATTACCACCAACCATTTCACTCGAATCTGTAGCTTTGCTACCTTCACAACTAGGGGCAATGAAGATTGTATTCCTTTATTTATCTTTCTTAGCATCAATAAAAAAAAGAACCATAGGTGCACCAACCAAGGCAGAGATTGGAGATACTACGATTGGAGTGCAGTGACCGTACCCGAGATAGATCTGAACCGGCGGTTGCGGGGAATAGGTAGAACGGTCAATCTTGGGAATAACGAGAGGGTACGTAGGGAACATGGCTGACCAAGCTCCTTTTTCTAACGATTGCCAAAATTGGCCGGTGTTCTTCCCAACTGCTCCAATAAACGTGCGTGCCTACACCCCATTCCGTCTAGAAAATGATATGATTGACCAATAGTACTTATGAAACCCGTCACTGAACTAAGGGTTTGATTTGCGACCTCCTGAACTGTTCGCATTGCTCTCTTCGGTTCAAGGCTAAGATGAGTTCATTCCACTAAAATACCTTTGAATAGCGCTGGAGATATCATTGCTATAAGTTGAAAGAATAGAGTGAGGAATGATGAGCTATTAAGCTAGATTGATGAGCTATTAGGCTAACCATACCTAAAAATAGGATAACCTGAAAAATCTCGTGGATAGAAGGAAAGGAGAGATAGCCTCTCTCAACCTATTAACTTACGGATTTTATCCTACCAGCGTTTTTTTTCATTTTCTCTTAGAGGGAACTGTCCTTCTGAACTCGTCATGAATTGGGTTCGAACCAATGTCTCACTGCGACTTTCCTATTAGTCGATCATGACGGGAGGATTCCCCGTCACGGGATCCCGGCACCCCTCACACCACTAAGTGTGATATTTGCCTGCCTTACCTTATCCATCATTCAAAAAGAAAGAAGAGAACGAAACCCCAACCCCTTTCACTACTGGTTACTCCCGATCCGAAGCACCCCTTTTCCATTTAAATTCAAGGAGCTTGGCTAGATGCAATTCATGTAATTTATTTTGAGGAAGATCCTCAACTCTTAGAGTGTTAAAATCTTCATTAGGTATGCTATCCATCCTTGAATTTATAAATTTGGAAAAATAGGGACTTTCTCGCCCATTTTGCCGCAAATTTTGGAGTATTAAATTTAATGTTCCAATACTATATTCTCCCCCGGTTTTGGGGTTTCGGATTGTAATGCCCGCCTGATCCAAATTTGCAAATAGTATTTGGCCACTAACTGGGCCAGTTAAACGCCTAAGCTCCTCAAGTACGGAATCTTTTATTTCATAGGTTTCATTCGTTAAGTTGATAAGTTCTTCTGGGCTCAAGGGCCCTTCTGAATCCGTTATCGGATATAAGGTGCTAAGGTTGAGGTGTATCCTCTCCTTTTCGCTCAGAGGCCGTGGACTCGATGATTCCCCCCCATCCCCAGTGGTGGGGGTCAACCGTTCGCCCTCCTTCGGGCTAGGGGAGGGCGAGACCTCAATCAAATCCTCGGGGCCGCGAAGGGTTGGTGGCCCATCTATTTCTAAAGGAGCCTTTCCCTTGCGCCCCTCCTGGGGTACCTCCATAAGGAGGGGTTTCCCCACAGTGACCGTCACCGGTTCTTCCGGCGCGGGGCTTTCCCCCTGGCCCATTCCCAATTCAAAAGCTTCCCCGTATATCCGATCCAAAAAATCCATAAATTTTTTTACTTGGCAGGAGAGCTTGGATGCCAGAGTGGACCACATCTCCGAAAGTAGAATGCCGAGCCAAGATAAAAAGGTGGATATTAACTCCGCCAGTGCTTCCGGAGAGGCGGTCGGTGCCATGTAATAAAAAAGTAAAAAGGAGGTTATTAATAACAGAAACAGGTAGAAAGGGGTCCTACCCCCCCTAGGGGAGCCAGAGGTGGAAGAGTATGAGCGAGTACCCATAAGTTTATTCTTAGTAGGGCGTACTATTATTGTCCTCCTTTTAGGGATAAAGCTATCAATGGTGAATCGAGCATTCGCTCTCCTTTTTTTTTTAAGAGCTTTGAATGGAAGAAAAGTAATGAAACCTGCGATGGCTACTGAATAACCTCCTTCGATTTTATTAATTTGAAACCCTTTGACCTTTTTCTTCGTTCGCCAAATCTTCTTCAGTTCTATCCAAGCTCGGTTTTGTCTGAATCTTTGTGGAAGAAGAAGCGGTTCGCCAGCCGTTACATCCAGGGATCCCACAAAATCATTAAACCTGGCGTCTGCTCGCTCTTTGATCAGTGATTCACCGGCCACTAGATCGATGAAGAATCTCTCTTCAATCCGCTTTTTGATCAGTGATTCACCAGCCACTACATTCTTGGATCCCACCTTATTCTCAAACCTGGTGGCTCGCTTGATTGGCAGTCCTGTAAGCTCATCTTGCATACAAATTTTTGGGGTACCAAGGCCTGCATCCACCAAGAACATTTCTTCCCTTAAGCGTAAGCGTAAAACTGAAGATTGTGAGGCGTTTCCACTACATAATAAGAAACTCGAATTAGATCTTGGAAATGATCGACTCCAATAGATGCTCATCATAAGATAAGCTTTTTTTTCCTCCTATTCCTATTGATCAGAAGTATCCAGCAGCGCCACGCCAGAGTGACTTCCGAAGCGCTACGGACGGGACGAAATCCGGCAGCCAGTTGCTGGCTCTGAATAACCAGCCCAGCAAGAAGCTAAATTCTTCCATAACATAACGGGGCGGGGTTGCGCGCGAGCCGAGTGACGTAGGTGCACAAGAGTACTTCGCGCCACAACCATCTCTTTTTTATAGGTTCTACGGACCGATGCCTCCTGCTTCATCCGGTATAAAAGAGTCATAGATATGCCTGTAATTAGAAGGAAGAACCGCCATAAAAATCTTCCTCGTGTATCGTCTTTAGCAGAACTATGAACGGGAGCTAGCAATCCGGACCGTATTGAAAAGGTTCCTGAGACACAGCATGGAAGAGTCAAAATATTAAGAAGCGAGGTCCAATAATGAAGAAGGGGTAGAATTACTGAATGAATACGAGCTGTGGCTAATACCCGAGGCATAAAAGACGCATTTTCTACGGGATCCCGAAACCACCAGCCACCCCGACCTAATTCATGATGAGCCCACCAACTTCCTGGCGAGATGCCTACGGTTAAAAACAACCAACATGTCAAGATCCAAATTCGAATTGGTTCCTGGTCCTGGTCAGAGACCACTGTGTTCGCGCCGGCGGTCCAACAAAGAGGCGAAGTAGTGGTGTCTTTCTTTCCATTACGAACGACACGCTTCGCCTGCTCCCTCCCCGTGTCCATTAGCGCTCCTGTCCAGAGCGAAGAGAAGGCGAAAAAGCGCCGCCGAAGCAGCATGAGCAGGCTTCTATTGCTACGCAACAATAGAGCAGGCGCGCCGCCCACAAAATGTTTGAATGATCGGGTAAAGAGCGAGCTTCTTATATGGGATCCGACGCATCCAGCAGAGCGAAGCAGCGTTCCATTCTTTTCGGCGGCATCCTTCCGCATTGGCGGCGAGTGGAGTGCCACAATCCCATTCATCATTTTTGATCTACATAACCCAAAGCCCATAGCACTGGCGACGTCTCCGGCATAAATGCAAGGAGGATGTATAGCTGATATAGGATCTTGTGGAACAGGATTTGATTCTGCAAGCGGTTCGGTACGAACGAAGAAATTTCGAACAAAAGGATCGGAACTCGCTGATAGGAAAGGAGAGAAAAACAAAGCAATGCCAAGAGCTCCGTCAATCTGCTGTTCATCGATAGACGAAGCTCTCTCTTTTTCATCTCGTGCCAGATGTAACAAAAGATTAGTCCTTTTTCCTTCCCGCGAACCACGGGAGCGCCCAGCGCCCAGAAGAGCAAAGCTCATTTTCAAAACTGGGTCAAGCGGCGCATTAAAAAGGGCTGGCCCGTTAAAAGGACGCTTACTTTGCGAACGAAGTTCAGAATCAACAAGGGTTCTCCGAACGAAGGGAGTGTACAACTGGGGCGCAGCCCCACTTTTTTGTTGGAGAGATAGAATGGAGTTCTTCACGAAGTTCGAGACAAAGGAAAAAAGAAAAGTTTCTCTATAGCCTCTGCGTTTTGAGACATTATGGCTTTGGGGTCGACCCCGGTAACAAAAAAGGAATCCATAAAAACTTGGGATCCAACACCATGATAAAATACTACCCTCATGATTAGACCATGTCCCTGAGATTTGATAAAAAAAAGGTGCATTAGCGGTTAATACGTTGTAATTAGATAAGTTATTTGGAATATGACGGAACGAAAGACCAAGGAAAGAAAGAAGAATGCACCAAAATGCGGGTGCAGCACCAAACGCTGGTGGTTGTTTCTTGTTGTAAGTGAATGCAACGAAAAGACCCGGAAATAAAAAATAATGAGAAAATTCATTTATAGACATTTCGTGCTCATTTCAAAATTTCTGCTTAGTTATTCCCATCATCCGGTAACCACAGGATGATCCCAATCTCCTTTTAGTAATATATCTTTTGATATGTCTCAGTCTCCGCGGCAAGGAAGAGAAAATGCATCGAGTCGTTTATCAAGAAAGTGGACGAGCATGGTGGTCCCTATATCTCAGAGGGGTGTACCACTGTTTTTTTTTCAAGTCAGCTTAAGAGGTTCAAAAGAGAAAGTCACTCTCCTTATTCTTAGCTAGTGGAATGGAAGCAAGACTCTTTCCTATCCACTTTGCCGAGGGGAGAGAACTAAAAGATAACTCAAGCTAGACAGAAAGGTGCAAAAGTCCAAAGTTTCTTAAAGATCCTGTAAGCAAGTAGGTTCAGATTGTCATTTAGCTTCAATTTCTTCAGTCTCACAAGCGGGTCCGCATGCAACAAAAGAAATTGTATTTGCCTACTACTCCGACCTTGCCCTGAAAGGATAAGGGAATTGGATAAGAGCGAGAGCTAGACTGACTGTTGGTCCAATGCTAGTGGAGGATTCAGACTGAGGACCCCTCCCCCCCCCAGCGGCGGCTACTCATAAGAAGATGAAGGATTGAAAGAGGACTGATCACCCCTCTGATTTGTGATCTTTTAATAGAAAGAAAAAGCCTTCTCTCAGACTTCAAGGTCAATGAAAGCGGGATTCAAAATGATTGACAGGTACCAAAGCAAACATCCCTTTTCCCCTTGCCTGCCTCCCCATGACGAATCCTTTGTCTACCTGGATCTTCAAAGAGCCTCATAGCATAAAATTATCAAGCAGAGAAGCCATTTCTTTCTCTCTCTGATACAAATTCCCATCTCATGAAATTTTCGAATAAATTTCGATTAATAAAATATAGGGCTGGCCTTTAAGATAGGATTCCATAATTGCCAATTTTTTTGAGGACTCAAAAAGAAAGCAATTAGACTGAATGAAAAGTGGATTTTAGACCTGGCTGACTGACATGTTTACGTCTCTTATTGGCTAATGTATTTGGAAGCCCTAGGAACGTCTGTCAAATCTTATTAAAAAACTTTCCAGGGTGGCTGCTGAAAAAAGAGCTAAGAATATGAGTGTTGGTGGTAGAAATAAATAGAATCCAAATAAAATACCAGAAAGACAATAAAAATAAGCGCATTTGGGAGCAAATCAAATATAGTGACCATTAATGAGAGTCAGGTTCAAACAATTCAAGGATTGTAAAGACCATAACATCAAAGTAGAATGCACTGAGCCTATTACCAGTTCCAGGAAGAGCACACCAAAAGAAAGAAACTATTACTAAAAAAAGCGAATCACATCTCGATCCACAAACTGCCAAAAGCCTTTATTATTCCATTCCCAGTGGAACGTCAACCTGTTTAACAAACAAAAAACTTGCTGAATTTTAAAAGAAACAACCTTATTTTCAAGTGACAGGCAATATCAATTTCAACCTATTATGAAAGATAAATGGGTTAACTGCACAGCTAATTGAATTCCTTTTCGAGGTTGAGTTCATCTTGAAACCGCATTTGCTTCCTAATTAAACTTAGACTAAATCATAATATTAAAAAAACGAAAGACTCCACAGAACATGAATGAATTAAGGTACATCACATCAGGCTTATATGTGCCGGTATCATACCTGTTTCAAGATTCTTGCTAAGCCCTTCTTGTTGCAACATATCCAGTTTCTTCTAAGGTTTCTGGAATTGCTCAAGTTCCTGCTCAACGCTTCTTGTCTAGCTCCGGTCTAGCACTTGTACCAGTCGCCTACCAGATCACGGCTTTGCTCCAATTCTTGCAGTCTCTCCAATTATGCAATCCTCTCCAAAATTGGGGCTTTTCTTCACTTCAGCACTTCCCCTCGCAGTGGATTCCACTAGGTTCTTAACCTCTTCCCAATTCTTAAACTGAAACCAGCGATGTCTAATCCAACTCGGCACCTAACCGGCTTGTCAGCATCGTAAGTTTGCCTCAACATTCCCCCTAGAATAAGAATGTAAATCTACTTTCATTTATTTATTAGGGATGAGACTTTCTTTTTTTTTCTAGAACTAGAATAAGTAAGTATGCTCTGGAGTAAAAGGATTCGAACCTTTGCATGCCGGTACCAAAAACCGATGCCTTACCACTTGGCTATACTCCAAACGGTCGGTTCCTGGGGAGAGGGGGAAGGGAGAAGCAGGGCTCGAAGAAAACGAGCCGTGCAAGGACGCGGGGATATAGCAAGTAAGCTGCAAGGTTTTCCCTTTAGGACCGACTACAACAAGCTCGCGACTCTAATAGAAACTAAGGGTCAGCTCTCTGCTCTATTTGCTTGCAATGCGTTGCCTATCAAAGTCGGCGAACGCTTCCACCCCCTCTTGCCCTTGTTACGCAACACGCCAACAAAGAACCTTGGTTCCGTTGCGCCCTGTATTCCGAGGCCACCATTTCGCGCGGTTCGATCCATTTCCCGATCCGAAAAATCCGATAACGTACCTATATGAGTGGGATGGATGGTAAATCATTTGCAGTCTTTTTCGGCAGGACCTAGACACGGAGGTTCGGGAAGTAGCGCATGACAGCATTCACTGGTGAAAGGACTGGCAGCAGCGAGAGCATCATAGTTGACATGGTCGGAGCTACAGTCCCCATATCCGTCTCTACTCTTTCTGTAATTGACTCCCTCCCGCTCCCAACCAACCCTTTCCTTTGAAAGGTCTTCCACTAGTGGTTGAGGGATATGAATCTGGATCCCGATCTTGTCTCACGGACTGCCCCGTAGTGGTTCTGTGACCGTCAATTGGATCTATTTCTTTCACACGGTCAACTGGCTGGCTGCTATTGATTGATATAAGAGCCCGAGCCTTTGCCCCTTTTTGCATGGTCAACGAGTTATGGTCCACCTCCTATCGGCCACTAAAGCCCGAGTACAAAACTACTGTAAGCGGAGAATACCTCGGTACCTGCTTGTTGGTGCTGGCAGATCGACTACTTGGTCTGGGGGGTTCCGTATCAATCCATGGGGGCTTTAGTCATAGCCCCCGCCTCTGCTTTGTTCCCGCTCTAGGCTTAGACCATCCTTCATCAGTGCTTCCTGCGCTTCTGATTATGGAGCTGTACGACCTTCCGGGTCAACGAATGAAATGAAACAACTGCCTCTCCCTCTCCCGTCCATCAAAAAGTGTTATTTCCTCCAGCTCCCGACTCCGCTTCTCCCTCCGATGCCGGTAGATTAATTCATTGACAAAACCCATTGATTCCAAGCAAGAAAACGGATGCGCGTTAGCGCAACGGCTTTCGCGCTAGTTGCTCAATCCGTTGCTTGTTTGGTGATAAAATCGCTGATGCGAACTCGGTAGTGCTACTGAAACCACTTTGTGCATCTTCTGTTGCCAGGAAAGAAAGACGTGCTGGGTCAGTCCGGCACGTCACGCTTGCTAATACGGCCCGGCTGCCCCTATACAGAAATAGTTTAATCGATTGACCGACTTAACATACGCGTTTTCGTTATGGACAAGCTCCCCTTCAGTGCGCATCGATCGACCGACGTAGGGATTTGCATGGGGCGTTGCGCGTCGCGTCGGAGATTGTCAGACAATAAACGTTTCAATGGGTGTAGGTACAGGGGGAGGGGGTGTGGCGTACGCCACTGACTTTCTGGTGTGCAGGATGCACTTCCCACATGATTGTACAGTAGGCGTTGGAGCCCTCATCTGTAGGTACATGGAGGTGTGGTGATCGCATATGCGGAGCAGCTTCCTTCAAGATGCCTTTGACCCGGGACCTACAGTCAGCACGAGAGCGTTAACATCAAGGACGGAAGGATTCCCATGCATGATGCGTACAACTCTAATCGCGAAGCGAAGTAAAAAAAACAAACCGATGAAAGGTGAGAATGCGGGAGACAGAATGATGTCGGGCCAGCACAAGAAGTCAGACTAAACAACCCATTCGACGCGTCGGGGGTACTCGACCACCGGGAGATAGGGATTTAGTGACTTACCAACCAACCGGACATTGAGGGCAAGACATACCATACAAATCACGGCTTCGGCTGCTGTAGTCCTCTAGCCGAGCCACTACTAGCGTGTGTGTAATTCATGGCAGTTCACTATTTTGTTTGTTATGGAGCTATTCTCTTTCTTTTATTTTTATTTTTATTTTATTTTTTATAGTATAGAGCGGTAAGTTAGTGCTGTTCTAAGGAAGTGGTAGCTGTTCCAGTACACAAAGAAGGGAGATTTGTGTAACCCGAGCTCTTTGATCAAGACGGTGTGGCCGAAGTAAATCCTTTGAGAAAAAAGTCATGTATTTTCGTTGGCTATAGTGATCAGCACAAGGGGTACTGCTGTTATGATCCCCGCACGCAGACTCATCTCAAGACATGTCACATTTGATGAAACACGATTTGCCTCGCTACCCCATGCGCCTCTTCTCGGGGAGAGATACACACACGCGCGATGACTGCTTTGCCACCGCCCACTCTATGTGCTCCGATTAGCGTTCCGACGCCTGGCAGTGCACACGGCTCTGATTCGGTTGACCACGCCCACATCCGCTTCTGACATAAAGGACCATTGAGGTCCGGCCCTATCGTACTGGAAGTCCCATGCTTTTCGTTTTTCTTCTCGTGCGTTAGGATTGAAACCTAAGCTAATTAAGCTACTATCTCTGGAGAATGGTATCCGTTCATTTCTGCCTGTCCATAAGCGTATATAGGATGAAGTCTAAACGAATGTGCCACTCCCATTACGGTTAAGGCATTTGAGAATATTAGCATTGGGCACTCTAACTCGAAGGAAGAAGCCGAAGCCAGCCCAGTAGCTCGAACTCGGACTATCTACGAAAAAGATGGAGTGCTTTAGCCCTTAATCTGCCTTGTTTTGAGAAGCGGGGAGGTAGTTTTGTCAAGCTCGTTAAACGCAACGACAGTCAAGGCTAGGAAGATTTTCCAGGCCAGCCAACAAAGTGGGATATTCTTTGGAAGAAAGCCTGTATTGTTTGACAAGATCTTTAGGTCGGTCTCAACACGTTGGCATCTTCTATTCCTGACTCATTGGGGATATTATGCCTTTTGCTTGTCAGAAGTAGACCGACGATACGGACTAAAGTAAGTCAGATCTAAAAATATTTCATCATACTCAGTCCTGAAAGAACAAGCAAGGGATGAGCGCACGCTGGTAGTAGAAGGAAGCGGAGATGGAGGCAGCTAGGCATCAGTTTGAGTTCGAGATCGAGACCAGCTTCAGCCACTATTGCTAGGACGGGCTTACTTAGACTGAGAACAGAGATTCTTTTCTCTGCTATGCTACTTTCCTCTTTCTTCCCTGAGGGCATTCCTTTCCTGAACATAGAGCCAAACAGTCTTGCCCGGAACTCTATCCCCCCGATTCCTTCCCTTCTTGAAGAAAACGATACCGAGAAGGCAATAGCACTTGCAAAAATGAAAATACCATCTGCGTCAGAAAATATTCTATTGCTATTCGGGAGAACACAGGCTTCGAAAGCTTACTGCCCGGCCATGCTACTCTGTTTTGGTTGAAGTACCTTCTTACACTGCTGATTCCATCTTTATATCGTTCGAGCTAGCCCCATGACTTCTTGGTCGAGCGCAGCTCTTGTTTGATTTCTCTTTCTTTGATCGAGCGCAGCGAGAAGCAAGTCTGGCGAACCTTGTGCTAAAATTCCTTCTTTTCTTTCTTTCTTGGTTTTGGATCGGTTTGTTAAAGGTGGGAAAGGTTTGTTTACAAAGGCATGACTCAACTGCTGCAAACTTATCAGGATTGTACCTACCGTTAAATTCGTGCCGCATGGCAGTCTTGCATGTAAAAGGGCCTGTGGTGGTGGTTATCTATCAGGCGGGAAGCGCCAAGCCTATCACGCGGGAAAGACCCCTAACCAACCACCAACTTACCTTCCAACCAAGCCCTTCGATCCCGCGCTGCTGCTGGGTATATAATCTCGGTCCTCCCCTTACTTTGAAGCCTACAGCTCCACAATTCGTTTTCCTGTAATTAATGGCAAGAATCCAAAAGATACTGTTTTTTCTTTTTCTTGTCTTTTTTCTGCTTTTTCATGGCATCGAAGCTACGCGAGGGAAAGCGATGCTGCCCACTCTGCCGCAAAAGGGGGCGGCTTTCTTCTTCCCCAAAATGACAGTTCCACCATCAGGGCCCAGCATGCAGCAGAATTCTGTGGAGAGGCTGCGTTTTACACTAAATGATGCAAAGCGCCTTGTGCCATCCGGCGCTAATCTTCTACATCACTAGGTTAGCGGGACCTGAAGAAAGACTAAGTCCGTCTGTCGAAAGCTCAGTTGTTGGTTTTTTGATACTAGTGCTTTCTAGTGTTTGAGTTGTTCAGGAGTCGTTATAAGTCAGATTACCTCATTGTAACGCAGGTGTCCCCTGCTTTCCTTATTTCCTTTTTTTTTGTATGAACTTTGGCTTTCTTAATAAAGCTGGGCGTCTATCCTGAGTGTGAGCATTCATAGTTGTGAACTTGTGATACTATTGTTTAACTTGCTGCAAAGACGACTTTTACTTGCATTTCATAAAATGGTCTGGTGCTTTAGGGGGTCTGCTCTCACAATTACTTAAGATCTAGTGCTGTTCTAAAGTCTAAACCAAGGAGCAAATGAAGAATTATCTGTAGTTAGCAGTTGTGTTTTGAGAAGAGTACTTCCTTATCTGGAGATTCTAGACATTTTTTATCTGGGGAAGTTCACTAATGAACACAGAAAAGTGATTAACCTAATGAGTATTCTTATATCCTTGGTTTGTTAGCAGTTCTGGATTTTTAAGCCCGGCACTTATCTTAAATAAGAAAGGACTACTTGGAAAGCGACACAGACACTGGTACATCAGGAAAACCTTTAGAACTCACCGTTCAACTTGATCTTCGCAGGAAAAAGCTTCTTCTGTATTAAGACCTAATATCAATAAATAGACCAGCCAGCCGAGTGAACAAAGCCAGCCACAGCTTCTCTCTTCCTTCTAGCTCACGGGGAAGGAAGATAAGACTTTTCTTATTCCAAGCCAGCTACGGGACAAGTGAAACGGGCAGTTAGTTCAGTGAGGACAGCAGTTCCAGCAAAGACAGTGGAATGCCTTGGTAAAGCTGTTCATTCTCAACGGGAAAGGATTTCTCTATTGCAACGGGGCTAGTTTCAACAAGGTGAGCAAAGCTAGATACTTAGGCTTGTCCAGTTGTTCCACCAACCCCTGCTCCCGACCCAGGTACATTCTTCTTGGCAGCTCAAGACCTTTCTTGTTCCTTGCTCCCGTGGATCGATACTAGTTACTTACCTTTAATCTTAGCTTAGTGTCTTTTACCTAACCTACTCGCTCGCCGAGCTTTTTTTATCTTGGTTATTGGCTTTTTTACTCAAGTTAGAGCTTTTCTTTCCTGGCTTTTTCACTCGAGTTGTTTAATTGTTCGCTTGGCTTTAGCTCATTTTTTTGTCCATTTCTTCTCTTTACAGATCCCCTCGAAGTAGGAAGAAGAATGGCAATGAAAAATAATAGCAATAGTCGTCTCGTAGGTGCGGGTGCTGGTGAAAGAATAGCTTATGGGGCTGGAGTCAAAGGAGCTTTCATAGACATAGAAATCATAATAGAAAGAGCAGGCCTGCGAGCAGCGAGTGCCCTTTGTAAGTTGCGAGCCTGTCAAACCATAGGCGCCTTACCGCCCCCCCTTAATTTTTGGAATTAGAAAGAAGGGGACGGGGGGATGAAAGACAAAGAAAGAGATCAGGTTATTTATGATCGGAGAAAAGGAAGGGGCGTGGTTGATGTGTCACTGGGGAACCCGTAGGAAGGGGAGACGACCGGCCTCATTCAC
>Ga0157367_1001058_pt1 | contig 12410 bp, 14 predicted proteins | sample AttbisABBM2_FD_113142 | JGI IMG/M metagenome (GOLD analysis project Ga0157367, IMG submission 113142) | Fungus gardens microbial communities from leaf cutter ant in Botucatu, State of São Paulo, Brazil - Atta bisphaerica ABBM2 | ecosystem: Host-associated > Fungi > Mycelium > Unclassified ...
ATACGCTGGGACAAATGGGAGACAGCCGGCTGTTTAGCGTGGAAGCGACGGGAACAGGCTGTTCCGTCACGCCGCTGCGGGACGTTTTCGCCCATGCTAATCACCTTATCCACCCTCAGCTTGCTGCGGTTGAGCAGGTGATCACTGACAGCTCCCGGTCACGCCAGCAGAGGTTAAACGCCTGGCTGGGGACGCAATCTCACCTTGATGGTGCGGCGGCACTGGGTATTCTTTCAGACCAGCATGATCCCGCGCTCCCGATTTATCGTCTCTCGCCAAACGATCCTGATGAAGAGAACACGCTTGCCACCGCCATTTTTACCCTGAGCATGTCGGAGATAAAATGGCAGATATTCACTCACGATCGGCAAAAACCCGCTTTACAGTCTTACTGAGCCGCTTCCGCACGTAATGCGGCCTGCACCGCTGGACGGGCATTAATTTTATCCCTGTACGCCAGCAGCGCAGGCCAGGGGCTCAGCTCGATGGAGAAGAACTTGCACCACCTCAGCACGGTAAAAAGATAGGCATCTGCCACGCTGAAGGTCGATCCTGTCAAATAAGCGCGAGTGGAGAGCGTTTCCTCAAGAAAACTGAACGGCCTGAAGAGCTTCTCACGAAAAATGGATTTGACCTCTTCGGGCAGCAGGCGGTTGAAAAGAGGAGCCGATCCCGCGTGTATTTCACTGGTGATAAAGTTAAGCCATTCCTGAAGCCGCACCCGCTCCCAGCTGTCTGCGCGCGGTGCCAGCCCCCTCTCCGGCTTGAGGTCAGCGAGGTATTGCAAAATCGCTGGCCCCTCGGTCAGGACATTTCCGTCATCCCGTTCAAGCGCGGCGACATAGCCTTTAGGGTTAATGGTCAGGAAGTCGCGCCCGTCAGCGGTAAGCTTGCTCCTGTTGTCCACTTTAACCAGCTCAAACTCAATCGCCAGTTCGCGAAGCACGATATGGGGTGAGAGTGAACAGGTGTCCGGGGCGTAATAGAGTTTCATAATCTCTCCGTTAAAGCTGTGAGTGATAAACATTCGGTTTGCATTCACTGTGCTTAAAACCGTTATCACTGTAAAATTAATGATTCATAAATTAACTATTAGCTGAGCTACTGATACCCATGATGAATCTGTTGCACTGGCGCCTGATGGTTGCCGTGGCGGACGCCAGTAATATTTCGCGTGCCGCTGAAGAGGTCGGCATGACGCAGTCGGGTGCCAGCCAGGCGATCGCTCAGTTAGAGGCTTCATTAGGATTTGCGGTATTTACGCGTGAGCGACGCCACGTCGGTGTTACAGCCCTGGGCGAGCGGGTTGTCAAAGAGGCAAGAAGCATGCTGGCACGGCTGGACGCCATCCGCACACTGGCGGATGAGAGCCGCGGGCTGAGTGGCGGGCGCATTCGACTTGCCAGTTTTCCGTCAGTAACGTCCACGCTTTTGCCGGGGCTGCTGCGGGACGTGAAGCGCCTGCATCCTGAAATAGAGGTGGTCGTACTGGAAGGCACGGACCAGGAGGTCGAAGAGTGGCTTGCGGCAGATACTGTTGATATCGGTGTGGTCATGAACCCTGTTCCCGGACGCGCGGATGCGATCCTGGGGCAAGATGCATGGGTCGCAGTGTTACCAGCCAACCACCGTCTGGCTCGCTATGCACGCACGCGCGGCATCACCCTTGAGGAACTGGCAGACCAGCCCTTCGTACTCGCCACAGGCGGTTGTGCCGTCAATGGAAAAAGCCTGATGGAGCAGACTGGGTTGGAACTGTCTGACGTACAGGTGACCGTCCGCGACTGGATCAGCGCCTGCCTGCTGGTACGCGAAGGCTTGGGCGTCGCACTGATACCTGAATCCGCTCTGCCGGATGAATTACGCGGTTTGTGCGTCGTGCCCGTGACGCCTTCGCTGTGCCGGGAGTTTGGGCTGGTTTGCTCCCAGGCGGGCAAATCTTCCCGCGCGACGCAGACGTTATTAGAAGGATTGATCAAAATGAAAAAGTCTGCGTAAAGAGTAACCGCGGTACAAAATGTGCCCGGCGGCTACGCCCTTCTGGAAGCCGCCTCGCAAACCTGCAAGCAACCTGATGTAATTCATGGCTATCCCTTTTTTTCCCTTCTTCGCGGTCGTAAAGTGCCTGCGTTGCGGCACATCCGTAACCGGGCGTAGGAACCCGTTAGCATAACATGACATTTTTTTGCACAACGAGGATGCTAAATGGCTACTCCCCCTGAATTTTCTTACGCGCTCTCTGCGGAAAGCGCTGTTTGTCACCTCATCAACAATTCAATTTCCGATTCTGCGGATCTCTTCGAACTGGCCGATGCCTGCACCGCCTATGTAAGCGTATTGGTGGAAACTGACGACGAAGTGACATACACCACGCTCTGTAAGCGGTTGCTGGCTGCGCTGAAGCGACTACGGGAGTGCTGTGATGCTGAACTCCCGCCGTATCTGGTTGAACAGCTGATTGCGGGAGAAAAGATGGCTTCCTGCGTGCCGGACTGCTGGCAAGAGACGACTCTGCAGGTGGACTATGCCGTGGCGTTAACGCTGGCGGTGATGGGCGGAACACTGCCTGCGAGCGTGGCGAAAGAGCTGACCGGGCTGCTGCATGATATGGTCTGGCTAATGGCGGAGTTTGTGAAGGAGCCGTATATCGCGGCGCACTGAGGCGTGAGATGGGAGGCCGGAAAACTGTTGAGTAAGAAGCAGGAATTTCGGCCTTACGCAAAATACAATGTTGTTTGTCGAATGTCCCTTAAGAGTGAAAGCGGACGTTATTGCGTGTATCTACAGCACGCACTTTTTCGCCAGAAACTTCATTTTTTCCATAAATAACATATAAAATAAAGGGTGTTATTGTTGCAATAAAGCGTCTTAAATATGAATCCCTATGAAGAAAAATACAGACAACTCATAGCGAATGGGGCTATAGCTTGGGCTGATAAAGGTTATTTCAGGGCAAAAGAACAGCAAGAAAAAATCTTTCAGTGGCTTGATTTTAATAATTATTTACCCCAACCTGGCGCGCCAATACTTGAAATGGGATGTGGTAATGGAGCGATGGCTGCGCAGTTTCTTGCTGAACGAGGATATTCAGTATGGGGTGTGGATTTTTCTGAAACCGCTATCAGATGGGCTGAAAGGCGTTTTCAACAAGCGGGCCTCTCCGCTCATTTTCTTGTCGGAAATGTTTGTCATATTTATCAATGCAAGGACTCAATGTTTGAGCTGGTTATTGATGGTAGTTGTTTGCATTGCCTGATAGATGATGACCGAACTCGCTTTTTCGCAGAAGCGAAAAGATTGCTCAAACCCGGCGGACGGCTTGTGATCAGCTCCATGTGTGGAAGCCCCCGTAATTCTGATGATATTAGTGTTTTTGATCCTATAAGACATCATTTACTGAAAGAAGGTCACCCCTGGCGTACCCTGAAACCTCTCCCTGCATTAACAAATGAGATACAGGAAGCACAATTTAACGTACTTGCAACAAAAGTTAATACCAACGAGTGGTGGGATCATGCCACTCTGGTATGTTCTTTGAAATAATTATCGGCTGATTGCTCGTTAAAGTTACATCCGCTTCAGTCATCGAAATTAGATGCTAGTCTGAATTCCGCTTTTAGCGAGGAGCGGAAGATGCCGACGCACATCAATTGGGCAAGAGATCGTGTGACAAACTAAAAAATGGCTACCGAAGCAGTGGTGATTCAGTCTGACATTGCATGGCGCGCTTGGGTTTGATACAACGAATAAACCATGTCGCCAAAAACACATACGAAGATGATTTCGAGTCACAACTTCCTGGTCCCGTTCCATGGCAAAACAATTCATGCTGAAAGCACATTTGGGCGCAATGGACATGTTCTGATGCTTCATGGTGGCGGCAAAGATCGAACCGTTTTCTACAAATACCGGGATATTTTGGATACCCTGGGTTTTGGAACGACGGTATTTGACTTTATAGGTCATGGTGAAACGGGGGGAGACATTCACGAATCTTCTCTTTTTAATCGTACGATGCAAGCAGAGGCGGTTATCGCTTCTCTGGGGCAGACGCTTACAGGTTGTATGGGCATCAGTATGGGAGCCTATAATGCACTTCAGCTTAGTAAAGCGATGCAATTCCGATCTCTCATCCTTATGGTTCCAGGTGTCTACTCAACACTTGCATATAAAGTTAAGTTTGGCCCTGATTTCTCTGCAATAATACGCCAACCCAGGAATTGGGAACATACAGATGCATGGAACATTGCTGCTGAGTTTAACGGGAATTTACTGATTATTGCTGCCGAAAATGATGCAATCATCCCCTCAGAAATACCAGAAAAGCTGCTGTCTTCTGCATCATGCTGTAGTCAAAAGCAACTTCTGACCATTCCCAAAGCTGGACATAATAATATTTGGGAAAATGTCATGCTCTCACCTGCGCTATACGAAAACGTAAGATCGGCCTTTAAGCATTGTTTATCTGATTAAATCAATGACCGCTCCTGGCACGCAGCAGACAAGCACCATCTATTCCTCCCGCAACGAGGCCGTAGTCTTTTTGAAATGTAAGCAAAGAAAACAGTGGCTTATTAAAAACCCAATTAAAAATCATAGTTGACATATTAAACTTTAACACCCGTCTTTTTGTTAACACGTTGACTTGAAAATGTTTTCATATTGTTAACATTGTGCATGCATTAGTTCTGTTTTTTATATTTTGATAACATCAATTCTGTTAAAACCATCACCAGGACAACTTTTGACTCATTAGTGGATTCTGTATCAAATTTTGTATGGAATAAATTACATAGATTAAATAACCCCATTTATGTTCCAGGGATTTTTTCTTTGAGATGTGTCGCAATATAAGCTTGTCTTCCAGAGTGAGAACTGGAAGTGAAAGGACAAGGTGTGTATAAATGAGGTGTTCTTTATATAACACTACTTGCTTATGGTGATGTAGTTGCATCTGCTGAAAAATTGATAGATGAGTAATTATAACGCCTGCTCTCAGTCGGTACTCTGGCCTTTTCATCCGGAAATTATGTTCAGGCTACCACTCTGTCTGCAAAATTACCCGGTATGTCGGCTACGATTGTCATGCCCCATGATGCTCCAGCCAAAGTATCGGCGACAAAAGTTAAGGCATCTGCCTTTTATCTAAGGAATAAGTCATGTTCAAGCCTATAAATCATCCTGTCGCGTTTGCGCTAACACTAGTATATGCCTCGCTATTTACTCATGGTTCTCAGGCTGCAACGGCCTCGCCGTCATTAACGACATATAGCCAAAAAGCGACTGAAGCTCTGCCTAAATTGATGATCCTTGCTACCGGCGGTACCATTGCTGGACAGAGCACTGGTGAAGACTCCAGCTCTATCGGATACACATCCGGCGCCATCAGCCCAAGAGTATTGCTTGCAGCCGTTCCAGGATTGGATAAAAAAGCCCAGCTTAGTAGTGTCCAGGTCGCATCCATTGGTTCTCAGGACATGAATGATAAAATCTGGTTTGATCTTGCCCAGAAGATCGACGATCTGTTCAGTACAGGTGCCGCTGACGCTATTATTATTACCCATGGCACAGATACTCTTGAAGAGACAGCTTTTTTCCTCAGTCTGGTAATACATCACCCCCAGCCTGTTATTATTACTGGAGCCATGCGACCGGCGACAGCAACTGGTGCAGATGGCCCTGCTAATTTGCTTGAATCTGTGAATACTGCTGTGGACAAACAATCGAAGGGACGGGGAGTAATGATTGTGATGAATGACACTATCCAGTCACCGATTTGGTCCACGAAATCGGATACAACCGGAGTGGCTACTTTTCAGTCACCTTACGCCGGCCCACTGGGTTATGTCGATGCGGCAGAAGTTCATTATATTACCCCGGTGCCGGCAGAATCTCGTCTGTCTCTACAATTACCTGCATCCCATAAACTTCCGCGGGTTGAGATCATTTATGCCCACAGTAATATGGACGATGTCCAAATCAACAATGCGGTGCGTGATGGTGCAAAAGGAATTATTCTCGCCGGCGTGGGAGACGGAAATACATCCGCCTCAGCGTTAGCTGCGCTCAAAGCGGCCCGGGAGCATGGACTTGTCGTGGTCCGCGCATCGCGCTCCTATACAGGAGCAGTAAAACGTAACGTCGAGGTCGATGATAACAAAGCCGGCTTTGTTGTTTCGTCGGGGCTGAATCCGGCAAAAGCACGGATCCTTACTCAGCTTCTGCTTGCAAACGGAAAGACTTCACCAGAAAACGTTCAGGCCGCATTCTGGTCAGTTACCGGCCATAAAAACTGACGTAAAAATACCCGTCGATAAGAGGCGTTTTCGATGCTTTTACAGATAATTTTTTATCTGGGGAAACGCCTGTGAAATATGGTGATCGGGCGGTATACCATAACGCATAGCCATGATCCGCGCATGTTCACGTTTGACAAAATCAAAATTGACGGCAGTTTTGTTAAAGATGCCGTCGTTCGGCCGGACTGTGCCGCTGTCGCTGAAGGTGTTGAAACTCAGGAGCAATTTGATCGTATCCTTGAGGAAGGTGTGCAGAGATACAGGGTTATTTTTACGCGCCTCCCGTTCCGTGCGAAAGAGACGTTATTGCCGTGGAAAGGTTAAACAAACTCAGAGCAGGTTCCTCTGCAGCGAATACGGAACATGGCTGCAACTGACTTCCATCCAGAGCTCAAACCCTTTCTTCTGATGGCCAAACTATCATAGAGGTACATCTAATCCCTTATCAAAGGCGATTTTTCAGTGGCGTTTGGGGTTGCAGACATTGTGAAGAGTGCGTGGGAAAAAGACGTCTCCCCAGGGGAGGAGACGTAAAGAATAAAATGCTAAACAACAACGCCATCACAGCGATAGATAATGTGTCGAAAACGGTTAAAACCAACGAAACCGTTTGCGTGGGTTATTTTCTCATAACCGCTCACCCTTAACAGCTACCAGAACGGGTAAAAACGACAGCTTGCATTTCCGTTATCCGATGAGCAGTTCTCTGTCTAACGGTTCGATCCGGTTTCTGACGTCATCAATAGTGGCGAACGTCATTCTGTGCCCCCTTAAACTGCTTCGATAGGGTCACGCTAAAGCGCAGAGCGGAACTGATAAGCCTACTGAGATGAAGTTCCGCTATGAGCGAAGAGCAGACATCTTTAGTGGGTTGATTTTGGTGTTCTTACCTCTATGTAGCCATTTTCTATGGCTACATTTATACAGAAGTAAGGATTAGTCTTTTCCCGGACCATAATTAAATTTTGTACCTTTGCCAATGGCGTAAAACTGTCCGCCAGCTACGTAATGGACAGTACGTAGTTCATCAGGCGCATCATCAAAAATCCAGTGCCCATTCCTGAAAACGCGGTCATCACTCCATGCTCCGATAATTTCCCCCATGAACAAGTTGTGCTGCTTTTCATTTTCTTCATTGGGTATAACCTTACAGACTAGCCAGCCAGCGCAACCTACAACTAAAGGCAGATCAAACTCTTTCTGATAAAAAAGTGGGATTTTATTGTTTTTTTCGGGTATGTCAGAATAACTGTGACCGCCTGCATATAAAACCATTTCCATCTGATTTACTACTGGGACCTGGACAACGTAATATCCACTTTTTTCGACAAGGCCGCGTGTAAATGCCTGTGGACCTATAAAAGCCATCACTTTGTTATTGCCTACTAATCCCACCCAGGCAGCTGCCATGACATTTTCAATACCATTATTTTTAGCCGATATCATCGTCGTTGGCCCGACCTGCAATAAACGATAGGCTTTGTTTAATTCTACTGGTTGTATTGCCATAAATTACTCTTCAAAGTTCTGATAAAAGGATACGATAGATTACTTGTTTGATGGTTTGATTATACGACTGGAATAATTGCAAATTAATTGCTAATATCAAAAAACATTATTGCAACTTTCACAACAATCATGAACAAACTTGATGCTCTGAAGTTTTTTATCATCGCCGCTGAGACCCTCAACTTCCGCGAAGCCTCTATAAAGCTTTCGGTTTCACCATCGGTTGTAACACGAACAATCGCTGAGCTGGAGAAACAGCTTGATGAACCCCTTTTCAGACGCAATACTCGCTCGATCTTTCTCACAAGCTTCGGTGAGCTTTTTTTACCTCAAGCCAGGCGACTGCTAGAGGATTCGGAAAAACTATTTCAGACGGCGAAAGATGATAATGAAATGAAGGGCATTGTCCGTATCACGTCGCTTCGATTTCCAAAGCATGAACAAGTATTATATGAACTATTGACTGCGCTACGCCCATATCCTGAATTATTTATCGACTGGCGTTTAGACATGATGAAACTTGATACTGTCGAGCATCGTATCGATATAGGTATACGCGTCGGGCGAGAACCTAATCCAAACTTTATCATTAAAAATATCACGCAGGTGGAACATATTTTGGTAGCATCCCCAGAACTCGTTGCGCGCCTGGGAGCTCCAACGGATTTAGAAGATCTTCGGCAACGTTATCCATTCAGTGGTTTACTTAATCCTGAAACGGGAAAAATCTTTGAATTTATGAGTGACGCAGTGAATACCTTTGTCCCTCGTCATATTGAATTTTATACTACGGACCCATACGCAGAAATTCAGGCCGCTTTGGCTGGCAAAACGGTTGTACAGTCCAGCGATTTTATCTGTAGAGAGTACTTAGCAAATGGTCAACTCATAAAACCCCTGCCAGAACTGCGACAGGAGAAATGGCAATTTTATTTATATCGGCCTTATCAGACGATTACTCCAAAAAGGGTCACAGTAATTTTTTCACTATTAGAAAAAATCTTACGCAAACATTTCGTATCATAACTAACATACCGCGCAACGTCCGCTGCTGGCACAAAGCGGACATATCTTTCGCTTTCACCTCATACAGTGACGTAGCAATCCTATTCGCCGTTAAACGTTGGCTCAGCACATGTGCCCTCTACTCGAAATGTCCCGCCTGCATCTTTTAAAGTTCGGGTGCTAAGATAGCCATGTAGTAGCTAAAACCTTACGGTAATTGTAGCGGCACATCACTGCCATCAAACATTTCTCTTAAATACTTTTCAAGCGATTTAAAATCTTTTGCTGCAGGAATGACCACGCGATATTCGCTGATGCCAATTTTTTTTGCGGCATCATCATTAAGCACGATCACAAGTTTGCCATCTGTGAGTTGAACGGAACGAATAGAGTCTGTTAACTCATATTCCGTTGACTCACTCTGAAATCCAATGCAGTCGTTAATAGGTAATTCATCCTCATCAAATCGTCCTATAATGATAAAGTTTTTTGGATCATGAGTGTCATCTCCTATTCCGATAGTGAGAACATCATTTTCTTCAAAGCAGTTAATATACGCTGCAATAAGATTTTTAACATTACTCATCAGTTGTCCTTGTCTTGAATCGTTTTGCTCCTGACAGATTTTACCGAAAGCATGATATTCATTAACATGTTAGTATCGTAAAAGTAGTCGAAGATTGCATCCGCACAAATATTTTTATATATTGCTCCTGTTAAAAGGCAAAGTATATATTTCCGGCATAGCGAAGCGGCTGATGTGCCATCGCCATGCGATTCACAACACATGGGAAACCTTGGCTCCGATGACGTACCTCGCCAAAGCTGCAGAGCTGGCCGCTTCTGCGCACTTAGCCGCATTCGTCGGTTATCTCGAAATCGATTTGACTTCTTCGGGCAGCACGAGGTTGAAAAGAGCTGTACATACAGCGTGATTTTAAGATGAATGTTGACCTTATCTGGGATCGGGATATTCATCCTTTGGTTATGCGTCTATTCACTATGTCATTCACATAATGTTCCATCGAAATATTGTGTTCCCGATTAATTTTAGAAATGAATGCGCTAAGATGCTCTTGCGATGCATGAAGGGTAGTGACAATAAGGTTATCAAAATCGTTCTGAGTAAATCGTTTATGTCCCTTCAACGTCGAGCGCTGGAGCAAAGTGTGTGCGGACACTTCCAGGACGGCCCGCCGGTAATAATCGGACAGCAGGATGTCAAGATCGATCTGACGAATATCAAACTCAAAATGAAAGCTGACAAATCCCGATTCGACAGGTAAGGAATAAATCAGTTTGTCACCTAATTGCTCAACGTAAGGTTCATATCCTTCTCCCATTACTCGCGTAGTCTGCATATAATCTCTTTCCTTTCATGCATTAGATGAATTTATCTTGAATAAATACGCAAGATTACTCTTTTAAATCTTGCTTAGAATATCATTAAGAATCACAGAGAACATCAACTCGCTAAAAAATAATATTATCGCTGCGCTGGCTTTCTTTGAAATAAAACAATGTGCGCTTTCCTTGTTCACTATAAAAAACACACCATAGCCATCCATTGAGGATCAAACATAATGTCTCATCCTCAACACCATCAATACAGTAGCTATCTCTTGATATGTTTAATTTATACAACTCATTTTGTAACTCTACTTTATCCACAAGTTAAGCCTTGCATTTATTTAATTACTCTCAAATATCAAAAATCAATATAACTCTGCACAGATTGTTAAATCTCATATTGAGTGCCCGAACCGATTCACCAAACCAAGGGGAAGTTTTATTTTCCTGTATGTTTGGCACAGGCTTCATAACCCCATAAATAATATAAGGTTGCACATCAGTTTCTGGAAGCAAAAACGTATTGGATCTGAAAAATTTAAAAGTTGTCGTTCAATATTAATAAACCCGGCATAAGCCGGGTTATAAATCTATAAGCTTTCAAATAAATGACTGAACTTAAATATTTTGAACAAACTCTACTTTGAGTTTGCGTCAACAGCAGCCCCACTGTCGAGAATTTTAGAAACTGCCTCTTTACTTTCAAGCAAACAATTCTTCTAAAAATTCCGAGAACGAATCGGCAACCAATTCAACCTCTTTATCATCCATCAGAAAAATAAAAACCTTCCCTAATGAATCATCAGGTTTGAGAGATAGCAGAAAAGAGTTCCCGCCTTCATCATAGGCAAAAGGAACCATATTCCTCAACTCACCAAACGACTCAATAAGGTCGCGATAGAGTTGCTCAATCGGCAGGTCACCATATTTTATAGGGTTAAAACCACCAAGCATAAAAGGATTACCATCTTCATTATTATGAGGATACCCACCATTATTTTTAAGATAAAAATCAAGAAATGACGCAGGAAGATGATGATCAAAGTACGCATTGAACGCGTTTATTTCGTCAACAGTCAATTTATTTTCTGAATCAGTAAGATACATTAGCATTTTCCTCCAACGGATCTGCGGGTACGGTTTCTAGCTGGATGAGTATAGGCATTTCCAGTGGCAGCCTTGTACTGACTAACGCCACCAGTATGCGAAATTCCCTGATGAGCACTTTGTTTAACCAATTGCATAGTCCCTTTGTTAGTTTCAGGATTATAATCATCAAGATGGTGCCAGACATAACCACTTGGCGTCGTTTTTTGATTCAATCCAGCCTCTATATTTGCAGCATGGAAATCTTGCAAATAATCTCCGGTATATTCAATAGAAACAACAGGATTAATGCCAGTTTTATTATACAAGGCATTACTCCCAGAATAATCCAGCCCGCCAGTAGGGGTTTGAACAACACCGCTGTATCCACGCTCACTAAGCTTGGCAATTGGATCAACGGCAAGACCCAGCGGATCAATCCACCCCAACGGGTTCGGCGCATACTGATAAAGGTTCCACCCACCATTCAACCCAATCGGATCCTGCACAATAAACCGCCCGACCTGCGGGTCGTAGTAGCGGAACAGGTTATAGTGCAGCCCGGTTTCACCGTCAGCGTACTGCCCGGTATAGCGAAGCGGCTGGTGTGCCATCGCCGTGCGATTCACAACCCTTGAGAACCCTTCGCTCTGGTGGCGCACCTCGCCAAAGCTGCCGTACTGGCCGCTCCAGCGCACCGCGCCGCGCTCGTCGGTCACTTCCAGCGGCGCGCCGTTCAGGTCGGTATTGAACCAGTAAATCTCACCGCTCTTCTGGTCACGAAGATGGTCCACCCGCGCCAGGGGGCTCCAGGCTTCATTCGGGTCGTATACATAGGTGCTGCACAGCCCGCTCTCCTGCTGCTCCTGCAGCAGGCGGTAACCCTGCCACAGGAAGCGGGTGTCGGTGGTGCCGTGCGCCGTGGTGACGATTTTGCGCGTGCGGCGGCCCAGCGCGTCGTAGTGATAGCGCGCCTCAAATCGCCCTTCCGGCCCGGTTCCCCGGGCGGACACCAGACGGTTCTCGGCGTCATAGGCGTAATGCTGTTCATACAGCCCGTTGCGGCGGCTGACCAGGTTGCCCCAGTGGTCGTATTTCATAAACAGCGCCTGCCAGTGCTGCAGGCGGTTATCCGTGACCGGTACCGCATCGTCACTGGCG
>Ga0157367_1001063_pt1 | contig 12392 bp, 10 predicted proteins | sample AttbisABBM2_FD_113142 | JGI IMG/M metagenome (GOLD analysis project Ga0157367, IMG submission 113142) | Fungus gardens microbial communities from leaf cutter ant in Botucatu, State of São Paulo, Brazil - Atta bisphaerica ABBM2 | ecosystem: Host-associated > Fungi > Mycelium > Unclassified ...
AAAAAATCATTCTAAAGATGCCACCGCACCGCACGTCCATCAGCCACAAAACACTAAACTCAAGACTCCGACTCAAGACATCAAATCACTGTCCCAGCCAAATCTATCCAACATTCAACTCCTGTTACAATTGGAGCGCACGGATAGTAAGAGGTACTAGCAACCTTAGGAATCACTTAGTGAACTGTGGACAACACAACTTACAACTTACATACATGTGATGTACTAAGTGAAACACAATTCTGAAATTAAGTCCACACCAACTATGATAAGACTGAGAAGATCACTTCTAACAACTCCAAAACCAGGGAATCATATTAAGGATTTGTTTTCGGATCGCTCTTTTTTCCAAATAGTTAAATGTAGTGACTCAATAGCTGGAAAAACTACAGGAAAACTTGACAACATCCAAAGTAACTAAACCACCAACCACACACGATATTGGTAGTGACAGATGCTGGCGTTAATAACAAGCACCAAGCTACATCTGTCGCACACAGATGGAGAAACAACATACAAATATTCAACTGAGAACACAGCAACTGAGAACACAGCGCCATCAATACCACACCAGCAGATAAAAACAATTGCTCCAAAAGACAGGGTCATACAAGCTCGGGTATCATCATTCCTGTAACTGGGCATTCTCTCTGGATTCAGCTGGCTCCTTTCAAGCGATGTGAAAAGCTCATTATTCAGTACACGTATTCAATGAAAAAGTAGTTAGCACTCTTGTTACGCTTTTGTTACGTGAATAGTGTATTGTATACAATTGCATACAATGTGCAGCCCGATCTCACGCAAAAAGCAGTAAAACTCAGAGAGCGATAAGAATTCAACAAATCAAGCATTTCAATGCAAAGTCGCCTTCAACCTCTTATCACGGCTGCTAGCACCAATAGTCACACCAATAATTCCCTGCGGCCTCCTCCATCCCTGTGCGACAACATCCCAAATGCTCAAATCATACCTTGACAACATCATCGTCACTCGCTCTGTCTGACCACTGCTGACAACAATGGAGTCAAATCCACGTAGTACAGCAGGGGGCTCTCCAGAAGAACTCGGGAAGTTGAGGTATAGTTGAGGTGACTCGGCGCCCGAGAGGCCCCCAATGTTCTTGATAGAGAAAGAAACCTGGTATAAGGGGCGGTGAAGCCTCCATGGAGGTGTTAGAACACGACAGTATGATAGATATAGAGATGAACTTACCAAGCAGTGGCGGAACCACCTTCGACTTGAGGGCTAGCTTCCCCACGATCCCAAGCACGAGCAGCGGCAACATCACCTCCGGTCGTAGAAAGCTCGGTGATAGACAGCCTTGAATACTCAAATTCAGTATAACTCAGCCCAAAACCGAATTCGAAGCGAGGCTCGATGTCATGCTGCAAAGGGAATCAGTCCCCGGTACTTATTAGGGGAATCTAAAGCCCTCACAGCGTCAAAATGCCTGTAATCAATTTCAAGACCCTCGGTATAGGGAATGGAGATGATTCCTGGGATACCAGTTCCAGGTATAACCTGTGCAGGATAGTCTTCAGGACGCTTGGCTATGGTATAAGGTAACCTTCCGGAAGGGTTCCAGTCTCCGTACAGGACATCGACAAGCGAGTTACCAGCTTCTTGACCGGGTGCACCAGCCCAAAGGACCTACAACAATGTCAGGGATTTGATCAGAGAGAAGCAAAGGCGAGGTATACAGCTGTAACATTAGGGTGTTGAATCCAAGGTTCAAGTATGAGGGGGCCGACTGAATGTACGACAACAATGGTATTGTTGTTCTGGGCAGCCACAGCCTGAACGAGTGCATCACCACCATGCCATGCAGTCAAATTTTTTCTATAGTCAAGTTCTCAGTAACACGAGTCCGACAACGACCATCATACAAAGACGCACCTATCGCCCTCATTACCATCAACTGTGATGTAGGCCTCTCCTGAGTCAGCGGCAATGAAAACAAGAGCGGTGCTCTTTTTCCTTGCGATATTACCGGCCCTAGCAAGGTTAAAATCGTCGAAAAACCAAAAGACACTCGTATGGTCTTCTCGCGCGCGCCTTTGGATCGCTTCATGAGGCTGAATGGAGTCAGTGAAGTCAAGGCTCAGGACCATGCAAGTGTGCGCACTGTGATCAGATATGTCAAGTTGGCGGACCCAGATCCCCATCCCATGAAAAGAACGCCATCTAGGCCACCTTGATCAGGAAATTGATTAGGCCCGGCATGGCCTGGACCAGCATCACTGCCAATGAGCACAAGACTCCGTGGTTTTCTCAGAGGAAGAGCTCCTTTCTTGTTCTTCAATAGGACGATGCTTGCAGCCCCGATTTCGCGAACAATCCTATCGTGGTCAGCTTGAACGTCAATATGCTGATTAACAGAGTCATCGTCGGTCCTGAAAGCGTCGAAGTTGGTAGTTGGGTAACTTGAAACGTCTTGGCGAAGCAGGTACCACGCGGCAAGAATGCGAGTAGCTTGGCGAGATAGATCAGTGATGGGTGATCATCTAATCAAAACTCATACCCATGTCATCAACGCGTGCCTCGGGGATAGTCCCATTGTTGACGTAGGCCGTAAGGTTGCGTCCGAAGTAGGAATCCCCACTTTGAAAGGTAATATCTCCGGGCATCGTCATCTATTAGTCATTAGATATAAACACAAGATAAGGAGACAGTCACTTTACATCGAGACCAGTAGCAGCAGACATGGTAGACATCGTCCTATTGCCATCGTTGTGGGCTCTGCACCTAGTTTCCCATGAAAAGAAGGAACTTACGCTGACCAATCAGACATAATATCTACAGATATTTATGAGGAAAATAAAATCTAGGACACAGGGACTCACATCCTCGGAAACCGTACTCAGCCTTGACAATATCGTTCATGATTTTTTCATTTTCACATGCATATGTACCGTTGACGAGGTCTATCCTGCGTTAGCAAATCCATAGCACCTTATCTATGAACAATCTACGCACTGTAGCTGCACATAACACTGGCTACGCCGGCCATTATACTCCTCAAGAATGGATGGGTATAGATCTCATGTTGAGTCCGGTCATCAACGTTTGAGCTCGAGGTCATTCGCTTGTGCTCCTGCTCACTAAATTTGGGTCAGTATGCGTTTTCGCACAACCTAATGCCTGCACTTGCTTATTTACCAAGTGCTTAGCGGAGGCTTGTACGCCAGTTTGTTGTATTCCGAGTATGGTTTCATAGGCGACTTCTCCAGCCAGGTAAGGATCTGCGCCGAAACCTTCCCAATTTCGGCCACCCGCGGCCACGCGACCTAGGTTCATCATGGGTCCGAGCGCAACATTAACGCCTTTCCCAAAGTGCTCCTGACCCATTCCCGTACCACGCGCACGGATGAGACGCCGGTTAAAAGTGGCGGCAGCGTTTACTCCCGTTGGGAAACCTGTAACAAAATCAGCGAAACGAACACCAAGGGGGGAATCCTGATCAATCATTGATGGGTGTAAGTACTGAGTATTGAAGTTGATTTTTCAAACCTCGAGACATAAGCCAGGCCACCCTCGACCATTAGTTGGGTCAATACTAGGGATATTGCCCTTTGGATCAAAAGTCAATTAGACTTTGGCCTCCAACTATATTTCAGATTTACCACACAACGACCATTCATCCATCCCACACCTGTGGTAACGCTAACCTTCTCCCCTAGTGAGAACGAAGAAATCTTTCAAGGAAATCAAGCACCAGTAATGATAATGGTCATGCGCCTCACCTTAGATTTGGCTTTCCTGTATGCGGCATCCCATGCTGGACCGAAGTCCGGGATCAGGGATGAACCAACCTGTGATGCATTTGGTCATCTCCTTTGCATTAAAGTTTGAGCATTCTTACTGGAGGTGGCTGGCTTGGATCTGTGACTTCAAAAACCCCATTAACAGCTTGCTCTGATGGCACAGGGAAAGGAGTGAAGGTAGTTGGAGTAATAGGGGGCTTGATGACGGGTTGGGTTTTGGGGGAGTTTGTTACAGTCGTCGGCGGGATCGAAACCACACTTGATACTGCTGACGGCGCGCTAATTACGACTAGACCTGATACTACGGAAGACGATGAGGTTGTCGCTGATGTGTGGACACTCCTGGAACCTGTAGAAATTGCAGGTAATGAAGCTGAAGACAACGAAGTTGCAGATAGAGTGGCATCTCTTGAAGAGCTGTTGGTCACAGCGAGGGCAATCGTAAGGAACGAGAACCACAAAAGCTTCATCACTTTGCGTTCAGCAAAAGAACGAAGCCGAAGTGTGGAGCACACGAACCTACTTCTTATATACACCTTACTCGTATATGCCAATATGATGATGTCTTGTGACTGATCTAAGGCGGAGAATGAATTGGCGGCAATGCTGAGGCTATACGAAACGGGCTGCGTGGTTGTCCAAATTTATTGGGATCTGCAACCTAGTATAGGTTATCTGGGTTGAGTGTCAACGGTTTGATGCCGGAAGAGTTATCGTCCCACCACAATTCAAGCACTTGGGACTCGAATGATTTCCTAAAAATCCCATTTCTACATTATTTTTCCGGAACAACCGTCGAACCGTTGATTTTGCTTATTCGTCCTCTTTTATCCGGTAACCAGAGAATTTCGTTTCAAGCTTGTTCTGGAAACAATCGTGTGTCCATGGGTCATTGTCCTACAAACAAATTGTGTCTGGCTCACAAGATCAGCGGCGCCTCACTTACGTTGTTTTGGATTAGGGTAAGGAAGATACATCGTGAAATCACGGACGTGATGCCTGTCTCGATACAGTGGTCATAGAGTAACTGTGGAATACTTTGTCAGCTGTGACCCCCACGTTGCTGATAACACTGGATAGTGTTTCTCACCACCGAGCTTTTCTCCAGATTCAATGATCCAGAACCAAGTCTGTCCTGCCTAATGTCGATTTTCCCGATTAACATGTTCACAACAGATACTGTGTAGCCGGAGAACTTCATCGCCCTTGCGCTCGAGCGCGTTGACGCGGACCTGTTACCTAATTTAAGATTCTTTCATTCGAAAGACCCAGTCATCGACAGCTTGTAGAAATTCCAAAGGAATAATTGATTTTCTTTGATCAAGACCTTGGCTTTCCGAGTTGTTGATTCACTATTGGCCCGTGAGTTCCTGGCCCATATTTCCTTACTTATGAGAGGTGGTGTGATGCATTTAGCACTGAAGTTATACTTGACACTTCCCCCTGAATGTTGAACCTTGAGACACATTTTCATCGCTGGATTCTACCTCGCATTTTCCTGGGAGGATTCGCCTTGGTTGTAACTATACATGGAAGCACTCGCTTAGCGGGAAGTGTAGAAACGGGTCCGTCGTTGCTGTCAGGGTCAATGATACTATGATCGATGGAGATTAATTCTGTTGTTTAGTATACCCAATTTTGGACAATGAGCTTCGGACGTTCGGACTTGAGTGCCAAATCTTACTCTGCAATTAGTTTCGATAATGGTGCGGTTTTTCAGTTGATAATTTGCACGGATAACTGGTCTCAACGTTATCGACCCATTAGTCGAAGTTCTCCCTAGATAGGATGTCCATTCTTCATCAACCACGACTGGATTCGGAAGTTTCGCTTATTGAAGTTTCGCTTATTGACCAGGCTCCGCCTCCTGGCCTTTGATCTGCATCAGACTCCCTCAATGCATCGCCAGTAAATATTGTCTTGATACTGTGGTGAATTTTCGAAACAAGACCCTGACAATTCCCATCCATACCGCACGCCGAGATTTGTAGTGCAATCAGTAAGACTGTCACGCGCCTAACTTTTTGACTGTAGACGAATTATCGTGCCCGGGCACATCCGGTGGGATCTTCTATTCTCAGTGTCATTGTTGCCATTTTTTTGCTCGGAAATGACTTGGTCAATGCATACACTGCGCTTGAATTTTCCAAACATTGGTACAGCGTTTATCCACATTTAGTTTGTATCCATTCCGAGTCGATTCCAGAGACCTCCCGATGAAGTAAAGAATCACCTGTGGCCATTCTCATGGTCAGATAATGCACAGGGTAATCTGCACTTATGGTGGCGTTTTGGGCCGGTGATCCATGATGATGTGTGTCTAGTCATTTGTGTGACACAACATATCGACCACGGTGTACGAATGGGGGAAATCAAAATCAAATAACCGGCATCAAGGGTTATAATGCCCTCGTGTTTCCTGTGGCTCAATCCCCTTGTTTTTTCCCCACCTTCTATCTCTTCCAATTCATCCAATTCATCTTCTGGTTCCATTGATTAAATTTCCCTGCTATCCCGTCTTCCTATGGATCCCTCCGTTCATGACGCTGGATCGGGTTATTCAAACCGGTCAAGGCTCTCCAGGCTTAGCAGAGAGAATCCCAGCCAACCACCTCACTTTATAGTATCATCAAGGCTACAGCGACATCACGCCCCTGAAGTCGAGGCACGAGCTGTACAAGCTGAGCAACATCTCGTCAGTCACTACCCCTCGCCCTGCCCCAGACTTCCAGACTGATGTTTGCCCAGGAAAACATCCCGGCGCTGGTGTCTCCATCAGCTAATTTTCTGAGTACATCCAACTACACGACTGCCATATGCCCACTGGTAGGTTGATTTTGCCACATTCACCACCATTTTTTACATTTTTCCAGCTCGAGGCCAGACATTTGCAAATCAACCAGACTATGGGACCTTCTCACCTTCCAGCACTGAGAGAATCTGACTCACTGACCCATGACTTTGTCAACCGGTTTCCCTTTGATCTAAGACATGCCATCACTCCGCAGGCTCCTGTTCATACCCAAGTTCGTTCAGACTCGGTTCTGAACCCAGCTTTTACCGCTCTGTCTCATCTCATCCCGCATCAGCCCATTCGTCTACCCAAAACCAGATCATCTCCTGCATCTCGAACGTCTTATAAGCAGGCTGAGTATATTACCACACCTTATACCGTCACTGTACCTCACACCGCCACTACACCACATACCGCCACTGCACCATATATCATTCCAGACCTCTTTCCTTCCATATCAAGCTCATCTTCAAATAGCACAAATAGCTCCGATCTATTTGTTAACCCACACACCAGACTTTTCACTATCTCTAACGACATTCCGCCGCGAATTGCAGAAGTCAGAATGTATATCGCTTTCATGAGAGTGCGATTTGGCTGCTGTATCACTGACAATCTGATCAAGAGGCTTATCAATCCCGAACTTCTTGCGAAACCCCTTTTGTCTTTCGATGACAGTCAGTTGGAGACTTATAAAAGGCATGTGCGATCTTGGACGGCGTTGACAACAGGAACGACCATATTTAAAAGGTTACGAGTTGCTCTCGAGCCTGGTACCTACTTCAACAATGAACGATACACTGTTCCCTACTTCTGGTTTGTGCTCCTCGTCAGGGAACTTTTGATCGACAATAGCTATGCAGTGGGCTCGGGAGCTCTTACTAGACTTGGTGCTCGCTGCATGGATCCTTGCAATAGGTCTTTTCTTTTCTTCTCACTTGAGGCAGCCATCCGTCAGCTGCTAAAAGAAATTGACTCTAAATCCCATTTCAATTCTCGTGATCCTACATCGCAAAGGAAAATAGTTGGAAAATGCCATGGTGATCACCTGCATATTGCCACGTCAAGTATGTGTTTCATCAGTGGTCTCTTTTGACGAAGCTCATGGTCCAATGAATAGATCAATTACTCTCCAACTCGTCTTCGCCTTACTCAAAGCCCAGGTTTGATAAAATTGATTATCAAAATGAATTGAGGGCCCGATTTGTTAAGCTTGTTAATCAGTGTGACTCATCCTCTGGATTTGTAGCTTTTGTCTTAATAAATTTCATGGGCTTGGAGAAATAGTGCCCACTGTTATTGAAATACCAATGCCTGTCTGTAAAACTTTGTATCATGTCTTTTGTCTCTGTTTGCAGTTGCTTTCTCGTACTTGATACTTTGCTCATTTTTTGTGGACTTGATTCATTCATAGTTACTGACTCCTTGCTGTTTTTGCTACAGACATAGTATTCTTACTCCTCTAAATTGATCCACTTCACATATTTTTAGTTAATTGCAGAGAGGTATACCCTTGTAAACTTACAGTCCGATTTCATACTTGATCTTGGTGAAGCCTGTTCAGATCAAAATTTGGGTGAAGCTATTAGGTCAGAAAGCACACTTTTAAGATCAAAAGCCAGTTAGACTAAAACAGATTATGGATACAAACATATATTGACAAACAGCTATTCATACAGATGAGAGTCTGGCTTCATATTGTAGTTTCTTTGATTTTTAGGATACTAACCAGGTGAAATACTGTTGGCCAGTCGCAAATCAATCACAATCACAATAAATAATTTCTCTATCATGATCAATGTCTTGTGAAACATAAACACATAACTCTAGGTGTCTGCTCAGGGTTCTGTGGAAATCAGACCACCTGGGTCCAATTTGTATGAATGGGAGCACCAACAACCTTCACAGAGAACATTTGTTGTCACATAGTCACACATGGTCACTCTAGGATTTCTCCGATTCAAATTCACAAGGTTTTAGAGAACGGAGATTGGAAAACAGCACTGTACATGACATCAAGCTGTGATAGGTCTCTAGTCCAAATCAGTTGATAAATTAGATGACATCCAACCTTTGTCCACTGGATTAGTCGCTGCAGAAATTGTTATGAGGCTTTCATTGGAGGCCACCATAATTTTATCAACAATTGCTGCTCGCTGTCAAGCTTTCCCTGAAGTACCGTAGGTGCCCTCGGATCCTTTATCCCACCACAAGATAGTGAATATAGGAGTAGCATTCCTTTCACCGATGACAACGTCAGTCATGATTGCATGGCTCGCAATGTGGAGCCAATTGCAAATTCGAAGCTCTCTGGAGATGTTTTAGCCGACATAACATGACACTCTATGTGGCCTCCTCTTTCAGCGACATCTAGGCAAAGGATGGGAAACCTATATGAACTTCTTTGTACCTCCTCTGCCAGCCGCCCTTGGGAATTTGACCAAGACTAGTCCTCAACAATATAAAAGTATTCGCCTGGACCTGCATCAGCTATCCCCTAGACAACGGCATTCCACATATACTCCTTGCTCTTTGCTATCGAGTATGAGGACTTCTACTTTCATAATTCTTTGGCTGCCATAGCCAAAGTACATGCTATTCCTGCTGGGATAAACTATGGAGTGTCATCCACCGGCATTGGTCGAGGCATTTCATCCATCATCGCCAACTGGTAACGCCATTTCAGAGTAAGCCCTACCACAACTTGTGGACGAATACTAATGATTGATATGCTCGATCAGTGGTGACGAGCTCCCTATTTCGGTTAAAACACATTTACATCTAGATCCTGACTTTAACCTTGATTCTGCTTCCGATTTCGATTCCAACTCTTCTCCAGAATCTAATGATACTGAATCCTACACCACTTTGTGTCCGGTCGCGATCCTGGTTCTTCTAATGACCTGGATGCAGGCTTAAATTCAAAGGCGAAAAGAACAGCGTTGCCAGATGATGGACATAACTCTGTTGTTGTTTCTGACGGTCCTTCAACGGACACCATCGACGATTCGACTACCGTATCCCCCGATAACGCCTCCACTGCCATCGACGATACACCTGCCATTGCTAAAGTTGCCCCAGTCTCCGTTGATCTGATGACCTGGTCTGTCTCTGCTGCCACAGGGATGACCCTTCCTGTTACGAAACTCCTGGGAACCAGTGTTTGGAAAAGCGAAGTTTGTTTATTAGTGACCAGACACACGATCGCCTTGTGTGACTTGCGACGTGACGCGCGCCTCCTATTCGGGCCTACTCGAGCTATACCAATGAAATCGGAACACTTCCCAGGTCTAGTCCGCCTCCGAGTCCCCTGGCCACAATAATGCCACTCACTACTACCGTCCCACGTCTCTCTGTTATGCCATCACTCTCAAATCCCACAGGCAGTGGCGCTTTCAGAATGAAGGTCATCGCACGTGAGGGAGTGAATTACTGATTGTTCATTGGTGCCATTGCCATTTCTTGTGATAGATATCCCCCAGACTCTGGGAATGTCATGTATACCACTATGTTCTCGGCGACATACCATCGATGTGCACGTAATCAATCTTTCTTGATTGTATCTAATACTCAGTATGAAGTGAAGCGACTATATGGAGGACATTAAGACCAACTCAATGAGAAAGCCACTCAAACTAAAATTGATCCTTTTCCAGTCATCTTGGTTTTATTTTGAGATTATGGTTATCTATAGAACTTGATAACGAGAGGAAACAATGCTTACATATCTAATACTCAGTTCACTAAGTTTAACACCATTCCTCTCCCCCAAGGCGGCGTCCGAGAGGCCTGTGAGAAAAATATGACTCAATCACATTTGCAGTCGCAGCATACTGCCATAAATTGCCAGTACAGGGTCCTTTATAGTATAATTGCTTACTGCTCTTCAATAGTATTTTCTACGACTAATTGCTTCACGAATACTTCTTTTTGTCGTCCAATACAATGGTATCTGTATTCACATCATCAGTCTTAACAAGTTTCTGATCGATCGGACGTGCTCACCTACAGGAGGGAGCAAGAGCCAGTCAGGCACGGTAGCAAGGAGATGTTCGGAAGTACAACATGTACTTGATGGCACGATTGGCGATAACGAGGTTCAAGCTACAGTAAAAACTATCCTTCAGCTATCTACCATGAGCATAGATACGTACCTAACATTCCCACACTTAATGTTATGTTTTGATTACTATTTCAGATAAGTATGACATTCGGGCAACCGAGCTGCTTGAACTGGACCAAAACTCTATCTCTTGATGACTTGTCCATCTTGCCATCAAATCTACAAAGTGTCCCACATGGTGAGAAAGGACGATCTCAATCAAGTCCAGCACGAGGTCCCTGATCGTCGTCCGGAAATCAGTGATTGATCTCAAGGAGACAATCAGGGGGTACTCACATTGTGAGTAAAACGATGGTTTTATCACTAGCTGATTCCCATTCTTTCAGAAGGGTTGGACTCTAACCATCTCAACCATCTTAATACTATGGATCATGTCATCATTACCGCCACCCCACTTCTTCAAAAGCAGCGGCATCACCGTGAACAGTGCCATCATTGATTTTCCTATTTGGCAATCCAGGTGTCAGTCCTTTCTGCATGCCATTCTTTGTTTTGGTTAGGGCATCAGACACACTACTCACATTAGCCGACGTTGCTTATTACTATGTAAGAGCGTTCAATATGGAGATATGAAAGAACAGAGGGAAATAGTTTGCAGTCTTTTGTCGTCTAACTAATACATTGAAGTCGAGAAGGTCATCCTCAGAGCCCAAAAGTTCTAGGATATGTCGGCCCTGAAGAAGCAACCAGGGAGCTGCAGACATGGGAAATGACATTGTTCGTCTGGCCAATGTCCTGTCGTTCTGTCTAATCAACTTCTTGTTTTTCTTCCGTGACCGTACATAATTATGTAATTCTTGGTCAGTGGGTTCAAACGTCCGAGGTTACACGTCTTGCCCCAGGTGTGTTACCTTGTACATTCCAGTAAGTGCCATGATGTCCATAGGGTTTTTTACATGTATGCTTGCCAGCATTTGGTCGAAACAGCCTTCTTGGTTGCAGTGTTCTGCCCCTTGTTACCAAATCCATTGAACAGATATATGAATAAATGCTCACCATAGCCAGAGAGAATTCATATACAAGATGCCACTGTGATCAAAGAGTGAGTTCTTAATGAAGGGTGGCAGGGCAGTGACAGACAACATGCAGGGCAGGTCTGGAGTTTATAATAGAAGATATATAGTACATGACATGATGTTATAAGCCTAGAATCTGGGAGAAGAACTGGAAAGATAGTGTCAAGATGTATATTAATGGTATATTTATCTCATAGATAACATATAGACTTTGGGATAGAGTATTTATTGCTAGCATCAACTATCTATGTATTGTATAAATAGTGTAGGAATGTGTTGGGAACTCCTTGTTGAGTTCTCTTGTGACCTCCATAAGATACTCTGCTTATAAGTTTACTTAGTGATACTATTAGTCATCTTGACTAGTAGTTGTCACAATATTATATTGTGTAACAAGCTCCTTTGGAAAATCTAGTGAATAGATTGCAAAGCTCCTTAAGAGCTTCCAACAACACTATCTATTCTAAATGATACATCCTGAAGGCATCTCTCAAGTCAAATCTTACAACTAAAGATACCAACTAATACTCATCTTGCCAGTTTTTTCTAGGCTGCTAGAACTCTCCAAAACTTGTCTCAAAGTAATAGAAGGTACTAACAATACTCACTTAATGTAACGACCTTAAGCTTGAGCTCAGGTTGCAACTAAGGCAAAGACTTGAGAAAGGATAAGGGAATTGTAGAATTGGTAAAGC
>Ga0157367_1001064_pt1 | contig 12390 bp, 6 predicted proteins | sample AttbisABBM2_FD_113142 | JGI IMG/M metagenome (GOLD analysis project Ga0157367, IMG submission 113142) | Fungus gardens microbial communities from leaf cutter ant in Botucatu, State of São Paulo, Brazil - Atta bisphaerica ABBM2 | ecosystem: Host-associated > Fungi > Mycelium > Unclassified ...
AGAGTGAATTGTCCTCGAAACTATCACTCTGAAGAGTTTCACTCTTAAAGATTGAAAATTGGGTTACTCTTTCTCTTTTCAAAACTAGCTCAATATTCGCTCTTTAAAATGAGATTCCACTCTAAAGAATTATAGAGCAATCTTTTTGTTTCTCTTTCTCCACATTCGTCACTCCAACTTCCTATTACATATTCCGCCCCTATCATTGGCAAACGCTGTTGCTGCTGCTGCCGCGCCGTACGAGTAATTTGTATCTCGAGAACAATGTTTGTAGTCGAGCGTGTATCGGTGCGCTCTGTCCGCCCGCTCCCTGCCGCTTCTAGTCACGATTTAGTCAAGGATACACGGAGATCGTTATCGAGGCTACGCTCGTAAAACGATAGTCTCTCTCTAGCGCGCAATGCGGACCTGCGCTCACGGAAAAGTGTCAGCCGATTTCGCCGCTGATCCCTTCAATGTAGACCTCTGACGTTCCCTTTCGTAACACGGAGCTCCTCGATCCCTAACGATCCCAAAATGCCAAAACATCTAGAGAAATCTGTACCACGATTACACTTGGAACAACCGATGAAACTTCAATCGCTAATTTATTCTCTAAATCTGAATCATGAATTAAATTCCTAACCTAGCTAATCTTTATTATGTGATATGTGTTATTATATGATGTGTGTCTAATTAACCTTGTTTTGTGCTTAAATTCAATGAATATTGGAAGATTGAAATTAACATGTAAATGTCAGTATTTTAATTATATAATGCTCAAATATTCTTCCTTTTTTAGTTGAACTTCACTGATTATCAGTGCCAAGTATGCCATTAGGTAATTACTGACTATTTACTGATTCAAATTTAGAGAGTAGATTGTAAACTAAAAAAATTGTTTATCTCCCCGGAAACAATTAAGAATCCTTTTCTGGAGATCGCATAATTTCTAATATGAAAGGACTTATAACGATTCACGCGACAGAATCGATAGATCGATCGAAAACGATTTTTCAAAGTTTATTGTCACTGCATTATCAATCGGTCATGACACGCGACATCGAAAGAATAAGTAATTATCGTCGGAACATCGAACAAATATAGATGTATGTAGGCGAGCATTGTTGATTTTGTTATTCCGAATGAAAATCAGCTTCTCAGAAGCCATCGAGTGACAAAGATCGTTAAAGTATCATTAATCATCTAATGCTAATTTAATTGTTATTCATTTAATAAATAGCTTGAGAAGATGATTTTAATATCAACGATATGAATATCAAATTATTATATATCTAATCATTGATATAATAATTAAAAAAAAACTAATTATTTTCTTACGATATCAATAAGTAAGATTTTCTAGAATTAATTAATTGCTAGAAATTAAAGAAATTTTGTACGAGACTTCAATTTAAACATTAAGATGAGAGTTATTCAATTGAAATATCGGAGTTCTTTTAGCGGGATCTTCGGGTAGCTTCATCTAGAGAGAAGTGCAAACATTGCGTATGGTATTAGGATTATCGAGAATCTGATCATTAATCAGTATATCGAGTTAATTAATAATGTGTAATGGCCTAGTCGGCAGACACGGAGATCGTGATCTCACGCAATCGTGTTGGTACTGGTATCGATAGCTCTATATTCTCCAGGCGATCTTTTTTGTTTTATTTTTATTTTATACAGGATTAGCGCATTAAGGATATCATGATAAGCGACAGCATTTCCGCTTCATCTCGTAGTGCCACATTTTTATTTTTATCAAACATGTTATTTTTTTACCAGACCACATGCGCGTAAAAAATGACTCCAAGATATCTTCTTTAAGACTTTGATGGTTTTTAAGACTATTAAAAGATATCGTAAAGACATTCTCAAGACCTTCTAAAAGATCTGAAAATTATCATTTATAAGATATTTCTTGGATCGAGCTGTTTACATTACTGAATATTTATTGATTAGAATACATGACGTGACCAGTTTGAATATAGCTTTTATTATCGGTTACATCTTAAAAACTTGCAATATATCGTATAACGTATTATTAGCGATACATATGCATATGTATATAAATCTTTCAATTATTTTTTAATTCATGTCTTAATGATGATTATATCTTAATGAGAAATGCATATTTATCTCAAAACTTAGTCATGAATGTATGATTGACCGTCGAATTAGCTGTCGGGCCGAATGTCGAAGCTGATAATCCAGTTTTCAATTTCGAGAGAATGACGCGTTCCTCGAGTCGTCTTGCTCATTCCTTCGTTCGAAGAACTTCGCACGAAGACCGAAAGGCAAATAAAAATATGATTCGTCGAGAGAAAGAGAGAGAGAGAGAGAGATCTCTTTCCCTCTTCTTCATCTCCTCTTTTTCCTCCTCGAGACGTTGAAGTGAGTTGATGTACGCCGTTGGGGTGGCAACGAGGGGGTGAAACAAAACGAACGAGGGAAACGTGAGGTCGAAGAAAATAAAAAAATAGAAGAGGAGCGAGGAAGAGAAAGACTGACGACTGTGGCTTCGAAGCTAGTGGGAAAGGAAGGAGGAGCGGGGTGTAAGGGTAGCGGCTACGAGGAAAAGAAAGCAAGAGAAGGGAGATAAAATAGGAATAAAGGGACGAGAGAAACGTAGATCGCCGCGAACTTCAGAAATGTCATATCCGTCAGTGTCCAGAGCTCTACCTTCTGGAGGCAACCGGTTCCAAACGTACCCGGCAGCGGATGATAAAGTATTGTCCGCGCTAGCGCGAGTCCTCGATATGCACACAGGAGCAATTACCGGGAGCTCGTCCTTCGCGGGATATACGTGCGAGTTAAATAAATTTCATATGGACATATGCGCATCTTGTTCGCGAGGCTCCCGATATGAGATCGACGTCGACGTCGACGTTTCCGCTGGCGAGGATCATGCGCGAAAAAGAGACTCCTGTCCTGCGAACGGCAGGGACAGGACTTACCGTGGAGAACGAGAATACTTTCAGGGATCTAATCGCCCAGCAATGCGTGCACGATCGTGCCGCCTGACCAGTCAGTCGCTCTCACACGAAAGAACATTCGGATGCTCGACAACGAGCGGTCGAGCCAGCTGTATTTCGAGATCGTGAACGAACAGAAATAATTCCGTGTCGTAACAAGCGATTTTCAACTTAAAAATAAATTCAGTCAAGTTAAATATGTCTTGACTAGAAACTCTGTAACAATCTGGTGAGCGATTTTGTCAGAGTTCTGCAAGAGAGAAAGATAAATCATTTTTCTCATGAGATAGTATATATACTATCTCATTCTAACTTATATCGTTTCACTTTATATTTTAACTTTAATTAAGATTATATAGAGAGACAGTAAAAGTTAAAGTGAGAGAATACCTACATATACCTTTCTCTCTCGTAAGATTTTGACAAAACTACTCATGATTAGACTCTGATTTAAGATTTCTACACTTTCAGGGTTGTCAGACCTGGAAAACCGGGAAAATCGGGAAAAATCAGGAGAAAATGTAAAAAAGTCTGAAATTTCAAAATTGCTCACAATTTCCTTAAACTGTTCCCTTTCCAAATAATTGTTATAATTTTTTAAAATATTATATCTGACAGTTCAAAACTTGCGCAATTTAAACGATTTTAACAAAATTAAAATTTATATTTTATTCAGTATTTTTATTTGATCTCTCTTTTTCGTTGTAACTGCATTCTTTTCTTTAAAACTGATTTATTTTTTGCTGGTTTGAATTTGCACCAAAAATTTTACCATGCTACTAAGCTTTTTTTTGCATTTTTAATAATACAGCTTTCCTATAATTCTTGAGTCTAAATGTTAAAATTTACATATTTTATATTAGTCGTGGAAAATTTTCCATTTTCATTTTCATCTGAAAAACCTGGAAAAATCAGGAAATGTTAAAATTCATTTTCTGTGGCAATCCTGACTCTAAAAAATGTCGATGTAGATTTAACACCTCTAATGTAGATTCAACATTCATGCGATATATAATTTTCATATTAAAATACCCAACATAGTGTGGATTTGAAACTCATATTTATATCAACACCACCATCATGATGTGGATTTAACACCACGGCTGTGTGAATTTAAAATCCATAATGTTAAGTTCACATCGCTATATTTTAGAATGTAGTCTTGACTGTTTAGAAAAATAAATTTAATACCGAAATAGTTATATTCTGAATAAATTCAATCTCGCTTTTGATGATTCCACTCGAAAGAAAGGGAGAGTTCATGAAAGCCGTGTTTCTCGTGTACGCCATGATACTGTGTTTCACCGTCGTCGAATTATTCTCCATTTGCTAATGATCCCCTGGACAGTCGGAACCCGCTCGTCTAGAAACTCGTCCTGCGTTCCCGTTTAATAACCATTAGCCGCGCGATGTGATGGTCGGTAGGTGTCGGTCGGCGATTTTCGGATTGTCCCAACTCTCCGCCCGAAGGGGCGAGGGTGTCAAAGATCTAGAACAGATAGCGGCGCGGCTATATTGATGAGGTGGCTCTCCGCGTATTGATTCCAGGGCGGAGGGCTTTCCCCGCAACGAGCGCACCCCCGCAGACCCCTTTTGCTACGCGCAAGGGTTGATAAGATCCGCCAGATAAGGCATGATTACACACCGCACCGTACCTACCTTCTCTCTCGTCTTTCCCCGGACCTCCTTTCTGTGCCTTCCGACCCTTGCGCGCTCCATTCTCGAGGTAAACAAGGGTCCGTTCTCCACGATGGACGTCAGGACAAAAATGGATCGAAGAACGATAGATTTTACTGAGGCAGCATAAATTCATCATGCGTCAAAAATAGGTTAGCAATTAAGGGAAAAAAATATATGTGTATTAAACTTATATTAATTTAACAATCTTCATGGAAGGATAATGGACCTCCTCTTTGCGACATAATTGCGCGCGGCAGTTGCCGCTTATCCCTCGATCTATGAAATTTTTTTATGACATGCACTACAATAAACAGGCACGCATGAAACCCTGAAAATTGCAAACTCTCGATCACGCACTGATCCGCGAATTTGTCCCTAAACATCAATAGAACGCGAGACTGCGCTCGAAAGAGAGGTACTCGAAAAACGTTACGAGAAAAAAATCGGAGACATTCGATTGGTACTGTCTCAGAGTTCGCATTGTGACGCAATGTACAGGGAAGGCGGGTCAATGGAGAGCAGTTTTATGTCTTGCATAGGGGACACGCGTGCTATCCCTCTCGCTCAAAGAAATTTCAATAAGCTCGCTATTATGCGAGTCGGCGGGCGGGAGGCTCCCCTGTATTTTGTGCTTTCGCCGACAATGATGCAGGTATAGTTTCGCTCGACAGTGCCCTGCCTTTCTGAGTGCCAGGGTGCAGTGTCATCTTGGGGGGAGGTTAAGTGGTTTGTGAGTAGGGGGTGAACAAGGGGCGAAAGTGGAGGGTCAAAGGTAGGCGCCTTTCGTAAAAGAAACATCTTATGCGCGCCGTCACCGCCATTATCTTGGTGATCGATTTTGTTAAGTATATTCATCTTATCAACTATATGTGCTAAGTTTTAAATATATGATGTATACATACAAATAAAATATCATAAATTTGATATTATTATTTTGTACGAGTACGAAATGTCAAGATGAAAATTAATCAGCATAATTAAATGCATACAATTTAAATAATAATTATTGCAATTATTATTATTATTATTATTATTATTATTATTATTAATGTACCAATTAATATAAATTTCAAGTAATCAAGATGCAATCCTAACGGACAATTTATCATGTTGAACACTTGACAATAATGATTCAAAGCCCATAATCTCGAAAGAGCTAAATAATATCATTCATTAATTTGTTTCGGTCAACATCCATTGCGCGATGCACAAAATTTACCTGCAGCGCCGAGTTTTCGGTAACAGTATCATCCATTAACGGTTAAGTGGTTCAACAGGAAGAACCAGAGAAAGAGGGACGGGGGTATAGAAGAGTGAAAGGTAGACATGCGTCGGGAAAGGATCGACGAAGGCATTTTATAATACGGATCCGACGGCGGCGGAATACCTGCTCCCGTTCTCTCTCTCTCTCTCTCTCTCTCTCTCTCTCTCTCTCGTTAGAGAGTGCATTCGCGCGCCGCGGCGCGGCGCGCCGGTTCGGGATGTGAGGAAATAAGCCGCGGTTAGTCCCCGAGGGATAAAACGGATCCCGCTCCTTTTCGTTAAGTGTTTGCCACTCGCATGCCGTTGAACGAGGGTATACAGGTGTACGCGGGATCGAGTTTTTGAGTTTCCCACTCCGTAAGAATAAGAGACGCTTTCCGACGATAAGCTTCTTGTTCTCCTCGCTATCGGTTCTTCTCTTTCTTTCGAGATACGTCGATTCGGCAGGCAGGCAGCCAGCCGGGAGAGATTTTGAGGGGTTGATGTGTCACGCTAACCCGCGTCAAGCTTGTGGCTTTTTGATTCCACGCATAAGCCGATGGATCGAATGCACTTCTGGCGTGGGAGTAAACGGACTCGAGCATGCTTGAAAAGAGTATTTTATTTCGTCGCGCGTTTTATAATCCTTTCTCGCGTAGTGCGAGTCTAATCATGATTTCCATGCGCCGCGTGTTTTTTGAAACAATTTGTTCAAAGAGCAATTCTTTTAAAAGAATGATATATGTGCGTGATGTAAGATAAGAATGTCTTTGGTTAGGTTTTCAATGTATATTTATAAAAATTGATGTACGTATAATTTGACTTCTTAAACAGAGTGGCTTATTTCGAACTAATAAATAGATGACTTAAATTAATCAATTAACATAAGATACAATAAAATCCAGTATAAAATTCGAAAAAAACGGAATTATAAGAGAGATATTTCGGTCAAAAATAGTTCAACTTGAGAATCCAATTTGTCCAAAAACAGATTTGAATCCATAAGATTTTGATAAATTCCTGATACAATATATAATAATAATTATTCAATATATATAACAACAATAATTCTCAAATCTTACGGATTCAAGTGATAAACTGGATAATTCTAGATTTCAACTAAGGAATTTGGCAAAACATTTTATACCCATGGACATCAAGTTGAACTATTTTTGACCGAAACGTCTCTCTTCTTATAATTATTTTATTGGTTTCAACATGCACTATGTTTTTTTTTATATAATCGACACATCGCCACTGATGCTATAAGTAGGTATAAGTAGGTATAAGTAGGTATCATATAATTGTTATGTTGCATCGTCACATTGTATTTACTGAAGAAAGCTTTATAAGCCGAAACGTTGGTTTTATCAAATTATATTCAGAATTTTTATTGTCTCATGTTTACATATGTTTATTTATTAATTTCGTTTTTTCAAATTTTATACTGGATTTTATTTGTACCTTTTAATTGATTAATTTAAGTCATGTATTTATTAGCTCGAAATAAGCCATTGAACTCTGTTCAATTTGCGTTAGCAATAATATGAATCTTTTTATTCCAAATCTCACTTCTTTTTTTTATAATTAGTAAAATGAAAATTAATCTAATTACTTAATAAATCTGCGCTTTCAAATATTTAATTTAAATGATAATTTTTCCTCATCATTTTTCTTATAATATTTTATCAATATTTGCATACGCTAAGATAAATTAATTAATTAAATTAAAAAACTCTTATCAATTATCGATATATAAACAGATCTAACCCTGGAAAAGAGATAAAAGAGAACATTATGCTCTCTAACATTTTATTGCTTAATATTTACATTGCATAAATATACTTAGAACTCACTTTGCGACGCTACAAAATGGTCTGTAAGCCCGCGCTTTAAATCACAATATTTATCTTGCAATTTATCTGCAAATGAAGAAAAAATTTCAAACGCAAACGCGTAATTGTAGGTATATGGTATTATATAGTGCGGCAATCGAAGTTACGAAAAGTATCTTAATTGCTTGGGTTAAATCTAATAGGCTTCCTACAGTAAGCCATTATTTATTATATAAGCTTAAGTCTTAAATCGTAAGAAATCGATCAACCACAGTCGATTATTCTTCTCATATTCGACCGTGATTGGTCAATTTCTTATTACTTGAAGGCTTAAGACTTGAAGTTTAGATAATGGCTTATTATGGAAAGCTCATAAGACGATCGCGCAATCTAATTAACGATCGTCCGAAACGCCAACGTGATGACGGGTGTGATATCTGTGCCTTTTCTTTTCCAAAACTGTCACTGCAGAGTGCGGCGAGACGGGCGGGCACCAGCTGTGCCAACTGCAAGACGGCGACCACGACTCTCTGGCGGAGGAATCAGTCCGGTGAGCCAGTCTGCAACGCTTGTGGGCTCTACTACAAGTTGCACAACGTGAGTAACACTCATTAATTTATTACTCCCTGACCACGATATACGGCGGTGCAGTGCGAAATCGGGGTACGACAGTTCCATACAATTACCTTTTTGAAACAGAAGCTTCTTCTCGATACGTTGTTCAATGAAACTTATCAGGTCAGCAAATTTCACGCCGACTTTGCGGCACGCTTCGTGTGTAATTAGTCGATTAATTGCGACGGAGAAAGTTATTCTTTAGCGCACCGCCGGTAGTTTCGAATTAATTCACAATACTTATCGCGGACATCGCGGACAATCGCTTATTAAACGTTTATCATTTTTATATCTTACGTAACACAATCGAACAGATAATTTCAAGTCACTTTCCTTATTATATTCGATTGATAAATCGAAGCGTTTTATTCGCATAGTAATTATCAATATTTTATCAGCAATCTTACGAATCTAAAATATTGTATAAGATAAGAGAAGAACTAATGTGAAGAAATCTTCGCCTATAATAGGTTGTGTTGCTTGCACTTTTTACACTCAGTATCTTCGCTCTCTTTCTCTTCAACTCTCGAATATATATTTATTTCGTTTTAAGTGCAAAAATTTTGGTGGATTTCAAATATGAATAAGCCTAATGTTATTCCCGTCGGAAACAACTACGCGGGTGGCCGTTTGCAAACACACAAACTCACACACACGAATGGTTCCCTCGAGACAATGAAAGCAGCGCCGCGGAGGGGAAATACCGGTGTTGTACCAACAATTAGGATGCTTTCTGGTTTGCCGGACGTGGTCCTTACACACGTACATAGGAAGCCGTCTGGAAGGGGTGGAGCGTGCTCAACGGCGTGTGACACCGGAAGTGCCGGAAGCGAGTGCCGCGGCGACGAAGGGGAGGGAGACACGATAAACGTAATCGAGACGGAAGGGGGAGACCTAGAGCGAGGAGAGTATCGCTATTTTTTCTTTCCTTTTTCATTGAAGACGATATTTTAAATCCGCGATGCACGACGTTATACGTTGGACTGTCGCTCTCTCTTGTTGTCGATGGACTTCCGCAAAACGGAAATCTCGAAAATGACCGAGGGCGTGTAGGCGACAGCCTTAATAGGCGAGACACGCGTCGCGACGGTTTCTAGCCGAGGAATTTCACCGAGTTAACGAGTTCACGAGATAAAATGCACGCGCCATTTCTCGCATACCATTGTTTTTCGGATAAATGCGCCATCTGACTTTTCAAGCTACACGATATTTGCAAAGAGAGATACACACACACACACACACACACACACACACACATACACACACACACACACACACACACACACACACGCACACGCACGCACGCACGCACGATTTTTACATCTGTGGATTTATCATTGATTTGAATTTGTTGCAATAAAAAAATTTCGTTTTAGACAATATACCGCTCCTCATTCTGATATTTTCAAGAATATTTTATCTTTGCGTAATTAGAAACAGATTTTTGTATAGCATCTGCATTCATATAGAAAAAAAGTCCCTATTAGTGAGATACCAGTTCATTTTGGATAAATGCTAGGCAGAATTTAAAAAAAATAATAGGTTATTTTGAAGGAAATGTAATAAGCTTTAGGATAACGTTATGTAAAGTTTAATTCAAATTCTGTTTTTAATTAACAAACTTTATTTAATGTTTCTGAAATACAAATAAACATAGTCAGCGTGCGCAAAAAATGAGCAAGCGATGGATTATATCAGGAACTCGCTTTCAAGTAGTTAGAACCAACCACTGCAGAAATAGGCACTCGATTCATTTCGATTGTCCTTTTTATTATTAGTACAATAACATTTTAGCAATTATTTTCACTATAACATGGGAGCATAGGTTATTCATGTTAAAAATACCCTGGATATCTTATATTACGATTTCTTCCACGCCTTACGATTTTACGATCACCATATCTAACTTCTGTAATTAAGCAATTTAATATATCCCGTTTTTCTATTAGTACAATCTTACTCTATCATTACATGAAGAATTTATTACCAAATATTTACTTATTAAGTAATACACAAGATTTAAAGGCTCAACTCAAACTTGAAGACATCCAAATTCTAAAATTTTTTTCTACAATGATTACAGGCATGATCTGAGTTTTCCACTAAAGAGTTAAATAGTTCCAAGAGCAATAAATTCATGGTAAAACCAATAGATAGCCAATAGATATTTATTACTTCAGTAGAAACGCCGCTATCTCATATTAGGCGTCTATCTCATAATAGGGGGCTTTCCTCTAATATTTTCGAATGCGAAGATTTTTAAAAAACGATTTTTGCAGATTGAAAAACTTTCAGATTTCATTTTATAATTTTTTACATATTATTTATACATTTGTAATTGGTACTTTGAAATCGTATTAATATAGGAATTTAATGGCAAATTTTCATATTTTTTACGCAGTTATAATGACGCCTTAAGTATTACAGCGTTATTACAAATTCCTCATCCTAAAATTCCGTAACTTTTCTCTGATTTCTAAACGAAATTTCATGATTTTCTCTGACTTTCAATAATATATTTCATTTTTTGTATTTTCGTCCTGATTTGGAAGCTGTTAAATATTTTGTTGAGAGATTAATATAGCAATGTAAATTACTATTAATATTTCTAACACTGCTTGCATTTTTAATTGTTAAGTTGGTATATTATTCTCCAAAAGATGTTATACACATATTAACCTTCTCTAAAATCAGAAATTTTATTTTCTAGAAAGTTTTGCAAAATTCCCTTATGTTTTCCTAATTCTTTTCAATTTCCTTATAATAATTTCTTGACTTCTCTGATTTTCAGTTTTAAGGCAACCCTGTGTATTGTTTGTTTTTTATTTATAAAGATCTCGCTTATTAAAAGAAATTTTCTTCTTGTAAATCAATTGATAAATACACGCGATTATTATTAATGTAATAATTCATGGATAGTCTTTCGATCTCCCAAGAAGTTCTCGGTAGCAGCATCGGCATTATCGCGACGAGATTAAACGCGCGATAACGGGAGGAAGCGAGTAGATGGAAGGAAAAAGAAGCTGCGTAAATTCGGACGGTCGATTTGCTCGGCGATGGACCCGCACAGTGCATCGCCTTGTTTCCACGTCATGGCGGGGGACTGGTAAGACAGAAAGGCTCCACTGTGACGGGGGCAAACGTGACGAATGTCTGTGGCGCGGTGAGGTCCGCTCGCGCAGAGAAATCGCGAGCCAATTAGCGCACGCTGCAAATGAATCCTCTTTCACCCGGATCCCCCCCCCCCTCGCGGGCGCACGCTCTCCGGGGCCCTCTTTCCCTCGGCCTTATCGCGATTAGCTTAGGAGAGATTGCGCCGACTGGAAATCAAGATACGTAGCCAGCTAGACACGCTGCCACGGATATGCCCCTAACACGCGGAAAGGAGACAAGAGGGTAGGACGGGAAGAGAGAGAAAGAGAGAGAGAGTCATCAGCCCCGTTTCTTGCGCCTCTTCGAGGACGACGGATTTCTATACTTGTCCTGACATCCGCCGTTGCCCGATGTGCAAGAAAGTGAAAACTAGTGCGCCACCGAATTTCAGAAATAGAAACACATTCGTGCAGCCGTTGATGATTACAGCCTGTCATTACGTGCGCGCGTTTTTCACGTTTGATGCAGGTAGGTTTGAATATTAAAAACTTAAACGGAAATGCTAAATGAAACAGGTGAAAGCGCGATGAATTACTTATAATTTAATAGGTATGTACATGTATTTTTTTATATAAGAGGAAGAATACGCACTTTGTGAACATTATATATTTATTATTTGCGTTGCGAGTTTCTACCTTTCATTTTCGTTCGGATTGATAATGAAAATTAGCATTATAGATACAGATTTTTATACAACGTCCGCATTTATTAATTATCGTAATATTAATTTTCGTAAATTCTAAGATTTGTGAAAAGTGATTTTTACCGATCCAATAAATTATCAGATTTCGTAATTACCATTTTTGCTGTATACATTTGCTGTGTTACATTTTATGGTACTTGTTGCATTGAAACTGTATTAATGTATGAGGAATTTAATGGCAAGCTTCCGGCATCCCGAATGCGTG
>Ga0157367_1001065_pt1 | contig 12384 bp, 11 predicted proteins | sample AttbisABBM2_FD_113142 | JGI IMG/M metagenome (GOLD analysis project Ga0157367, IMG submission 113142) | Fungus gardens microbial communities from leaf cutter ant in Botucatu, State of São Paulo, Brazil - Atta bisphaerica ABBM2 | ecosystem: Host-associated > Fungi > Mycelium > Unclassified ...
GCCACAATTCTGAGATTGACTGGAGAACAGGAGATGATGAGGTGCCCAGAGAAGTGTGAATAAAGTCCACATGATAGAACTGAAAGATCACTTCTAACAAAATCCCACTTTCCTTTCCCCCCTCTACTCCCTCTCTCTTGTATTTAAGTAGTCTGCCACCACATACATGATAAACTGCAGATTTAAAAAAAGGATATGGGAAAAGCTTTTCTTTTGTGAGTGAGTCTGAGTCCAAATTGGACACGAACTCCACCAGTCGATGTCAATATAACTGTATAAAAATATCAACACCTTTGTGACAGTGGCATGGGCGGTGTTTGCATGGGCGGTGTTTGTAATACAGTCGATCAAGCCCTCCGGCGTGTGAAGTAGTACTACTCTCCCATAACACCTTTCGATGTCACTCGCCTCCGAGAGGTATGTCTGTACACCACCTTGCTATACCAAACACCTATTTTTCTTAGGAACTGGCACATTACGGGTGAGGAAAATGGGCAGAGTTGTTTAAACATTATGTCAAATCACCCACAGTTGTGCGCGCTCACGGCCTGCGATTGATGTGGCCAGAGAAAAAATGGCGGCCAATAATCAGGATGGAGATTGACACCCATCACATCTACGAAACCGTCCTTGGATGCGATGGACAAAACGTGGATGCGACTAAAACGTTCTCCTTGTAAAGTGAAATTTAGTCCTCAGATTAAGGACTCCTAGGCTAATTTCTACCTCCTACAGTGAAGATGCGAACGCCAACTCTCTGTTAGATATCCGAATTTTCTACCAATCACAGACAAAGAAGAAACGGAAACGGAAAAAAGAAGTTGCCACAACATTCGGACATCCTTTGGGTCGCCTCGTCAAGACTCAGATACTGGATCGAAGTGGGTGATATGGTTTTTACCAGCTTTTGAATTAGCTCACGTCTGTGGAGTAGAACTTGAGCTGCGCCTTCAATGCCGATCACAAAACAAAAATGCAAGTGCCAGTCGAGGAAAACCTCAAAACGGTGCCTTAGTCGTTCTTCGGATTCAACCTCCCCCGTCATTCACCTCTTCCTCTCATTTCCAAAAAGAGGGAGAGGAGGAAAAAGTGTCTATAACTTGTACTTCTGATAGTGAATCCTGTAGGTCTTACCGAGTACAATTCGTTGTGCAGGCTGCTGATATAATAGACAGCCCATACCCTTAACGAGATACTCCCTACTCCAGAGGACTCTTCTCCGCTATCGCCAGTATCACATACGCCTCCTCAGACCCTCCGCCGTCGGGTGAAAGGATATCAGATATATTCTGATGAGGAGCTTTGTTCAAGTGGTGGCGAGGAAGAAGAAAATACCAAGGGACCTGCGAGTTTCGCTCAAGTGGCACAGGAGCTTGACCAGGATACTCTTCCGATCTCAATATCCGACCGAAATAACCTCACCGAGACATTCACTTCCATTCACTCCTGGATTTCAGATTCATTGTTACCAGTACACACCAAGACAGTCGCAGTTCCTCCATCTTCCATGAACTCCGCCGAACGCGCAGTGTCCTCTTTTACACTGTATAGCGAACTTAAGGAAGCCGCGGAAGAATCAGAATACCAAACAATCTATGAAAGACTGCAAAGAGAATGGCAATACGTGGGCGGTCTCGTTAGTCCTTGTAGAGTCTCCTTCATCTCGTTCCACTAACCTATCGCCCAGCTTGTTGCGCTGGCCGCGGTGAATGCTGCGGTATTCGCCATCTCTCCCGATTCCCTTTTTCAGATTCAGCCTTACGCACTGAGCGCCATCGCCGCGAGCAGCATAGCCTCGGGACTTGGCATAGCAACTGATGCCTGGTTCCTCCTACGATACAATTGGATGAATCTCGAAACTTTTATTGTAAGATACTCCCAACCGCTCCTCCTACAATGCATGTTTCTGAAACTTCATCGTCCAGTACCGTGCACGAGACGTCTATGGATCATATTTCTTTTTCGCAGTGTGTTCCAAAGTGCCTATAGTGTGCACGTTCGTGTCTGCTATCGCTTTGATGGCTTTTCTCGGTTTTGTTGCCTTCAAGGTTTGGCCACAGGGCGTCTTGGTCGTATGCTTTCTTGTGGGATTTGTCATGACCATGCAATTCCTTATCTTCGGTGTGCACTGGGGCATAAATAAGATCATAGGTTGTGGGAGAGCAATCAAGGGGGCTGTGATGACCGTTGTTCGAAAAAAGACTTGAACTTGGGTGACTTGAGCGGTCGTCACTCTACCGTGGTTATAGGTGTTGTGAATAATACACCCGGTCTCTAACTCTTACATGGCGACCATTCGTCAGACTCCATTGGATTAATGATGAAGAGTCGATTACTATGCTGACGTCATAAGCATCAACACAATCTTCATGGATTATGCCATGTCTGCCGTTCTTTCTTCATTTTCCAATTGTCCGTATTCATGGTCTATTTCCCGTACTTTTCGGTTACTCGTTCCGCTCCCGTCAATCGCCCAACCTTGCCATACTGTTGTTGGACTCGATCATATTCGCTCTAATCCGCTGCCTATGGAATTCGAAAGAAAACCAGACCAAATGATATCATCACTCTCACAATGCAGGTCCTCACCTGGATTTGTATCTACATTATGTTATGACAGTTCGTGTGATTCTCTTTTGTCTACGATAACTCCCATGGCTTTTTCAGAATCTTTGCTCGTGGAAATAAAGAGAAGTCATCACATGATACCAGCACTTTGTCCACCGTCCATTCTTTCTTTACACCTACAATGGTGTCCAGCACTGACGTTCCCGACTATGAGTTGCCCTCTCTGACTAGTCTCAGTGCGACAGTGCCCCCTGACTTAGATATCAAAAAAGTCACTCAAGATTGGTTCACTGCATTCTCGAACGCAGTTGAACTAAAGGACCCTGAAGCAATCATCAATCTTCTTCTCCCTAATTCCTTCTGGCGAGATTTTCTTTCTCTTACATGGGACTTTCGTACCTTCTGTGGCCACGAGAAGATCCTCCGATTTTTGCAAGATCAACTTCCTCTAATGAGCATGAAAAATATCAGATTAAAGGAAGAATACCTCAACCTCCAGCAACCATATCCCGATATCGTATGGATTAACACCTTATTCGACTTTGAGACTCAAGTCGGCCTAGCATCAGGTATCGTCCGGCTGGTTCCAACGCAGAGTGGGGAGTGGAGGGCATATGTCGTGTTTACAAATCTAGAGGATCTCAAAGGATTTCCGGAGCAGATCGGTCCATTGAGGAACCCACTTCCAAATCATGGACTGTGGCAACATACACGACAGCGAGTGAGCGAATTCAAGGATGAGGATCCGAAAGTAGTGATTGTTGGCGGTGGACAAAGCGGCCTTGACATTTCTGCCAGACTGAAAGCTGTTGGTGTTTCTGCTCTGATCATCGAGCGAAATCGGAGAATTGGAGATAGTTGGAGGAATCGCTATGAAGCTCTATGCCTACATGACCCTGTCTGTGAGCTAATCTTCGACTTATCACATTGTCACTCTATCTATCTGCGATCGCTGACTTTATCATCGTCAGGGTATGACCACATGCCTTACATGCCGTGTGTAGATCTCGCTTTTTCATCATCCGGATGACTCATTCACGAGTTGTCAGATTCCCATCAACATGGCCCGTGTACACCCCGGCGCAGAAGCTCGCAAATTGGCTTGAGTATTATGCGGAAGCATTGGAACTTCCTGTGTGGACCTCTTCTGAGATCACTTCAGCGAATCAGGACCAGGATAATAAATGGCATCTGACCGTGAAGCGGGGGAGTGGAGCAGAGCGTAAGTTAGTTGTGAACCATCTCGTATTTGCTACAGGTATTGCTGGGGGAAGCTATAGACCATTCCACTACCCTGGTCTCGTAAGTCGGTCTACTTCAGCGACGACATTTGACCCATATTACCCTACATATCGTACCTCACAGGATAAATTTCAGGGAAAATACCTTCACTCGTCTAAACATCAACGAGCATTAGATCATGCAGGGAAGAAAGTTGTTGTCGTCGGAGCATGCACTTCTGGTAAGCCATTCCAAATCCAGTCTTTTCATTTCTCATTTCTTGAGTCCAGCGCATGATATTGCACAAGACTACTATGAGCATGGAATTGGTGCGTATGCTTGTTTGAAGTTTAAGAATTCAGATTGTAAACCCTCTTCCCTTCGCAGACGTGACCATGGTACAACGAGGACCGACATTCATAATGACAGTCAAGAATGGCTGGAATGTTGCCTATAAGGGTAAGTATCTTTTAATCGCTGGTAACATAATATCCGTTCATCGTTTGGTCCATCATATTTGTAAAACACAATTCCATCTGAAATTTTTCAGAATTATACGAAGAGAATGGCCCACCCACAGACATTGCTGATAGACTTAACGCCTCTTTCCCCCATTGGATGGCAGTGGAACTAAACCGTCGCCGGACCAAAGAAATTGCTGAACTCGACAAGTATACTTACATTCTTCTTCCCCTCCAATTGCCACATTTACATCCGTAGGGAACTACTTGACGGCCTCCGAAGTGTCGGATTTAAATTGACTGATGGAATCGAAGGAACTGGTTTTGGGTTGTTACCTTGGTGTAAAGCAGGCGGATATTACCTCGGTATTCCTTTCGTCCTTTTAAACCAGGACGGATAGAGACTGCGCACAGATACCGGTGCATCACAACTCATTGTCGACAAGAAAATAAAACTCAAGAATGACAGCAAACTCTCAGAAATAACGGAAACAGGTCTGAGGTTCGAGAATGGATCTGAACTCGATGCGGACGTGATTATCTTTGCTACTGGGTTAGCCTTCCTTCACTTTCCCTGATCTTCCCATTTTATATGAAACCCCAGCCTTGGTGAAGCACCAGAACAGATTCGCGATATTTGCGGTGAAGAAGTAGCAAAACAGATAAAGAAGATATGGGGACTGAACTCGGAAGGTGAGATTTATGGTATCTGGCGAGATATCGGGATTTCGAACCTATGGTGTGCAATGGGTATGCTATTTTTTCGACTTTTGTATTGTGCACAGATCGAGCTGCATCATTCGGCAGGTAACCTTGCATTATGTCGTTTCCATTCGAAGCATATTGCATTACGTAGGTTTAATATCTGTTCAGTACGTTTGCGTATGAGCTGATCTTTTTCCAATAGAAATCAAGGCAATGGAAGAAGGAATCTTCGGCAAGCGCTATAGCTTACAAGAGTAGGGAGAGTGCCATCATCTCGAGTATATTCAAGATTAAATGCTAGATTTTTTGTTTTGTCGGAGCAGATTAAACAGTATCAACTATTAAATCTATGCGGCGGACAACAATTACACAGGGCAGCTGGGTGGCTGAGTTTACATGTTTGTCCCAGGTCAGTGCTGAAGATTTGAGTCTTCCAGCAGGTCATTTGCCCATGTCAATAGATAAATTGTGGATGAGTACACATTCAAATGATTAGCACACTGCAGTAAAGATCCACCAGCGCATCACATCCGTCAAATTGAAGGGTAACACACAATGCATAAGTACATCCTGCGGCTATCGGAAAGTAAGCGAGAAAAGGAGACTGTCATGGGCCTCAGAGTGTGAGACACCGTAATAGAGATGGCAAGAAGGTCCTGTGATTGGTCCATGTTATTCCACCCTTGTTAACTCAGTGTAACCCTCTAATCCGACTCAAAGTCATTGTTGACATACTTCTCGCCCATGCTTCGTCAATTTACTAACAACGATAACGTCTTGTATTGTCTTGTATTGCAAGGGGACTAGGGGACTATGTACTAGGTCATCCAATAGCTATATCCATTCATTTTTTCATGGTCCCCTTTGCCAGACCCAGAAATAGTTTACTTGAGAGCACAAATTTCCATCTAGAAACTTCTTACTCATTAACGCCTATTGTTGCCCCTATCTGATATGATAACTAGTACGGTTGAGTGGATATAGTATCATGTTACACTACTGCATTATGCAATCTTCACAGTCTATGATAAGTTAATAAATATTCAACTCTAAGGACAGCCAGATGGGATACATACTTTAGCGTATAATGATTGCACGACTTTACCTACTTGTTCGAGTGTATCAATTGCAGCGCCATACGTATTCTACGATGTATCCACAACGTGCTTAGCATCTCGCAAGATACGGAGTTAATGAATGATAAACACTCACGTCAACTTGAGGTTCATCGAAGACCAATAAACATCCTCGTCCCTGGTCGAGGACACCATGAAACACTTTATCCAAGATCATCTGCGACAACCTATACACCGCATCAACACCGGGATGGGCAAGGGTAAGAGGAGCAGTATGAAGACGAACTTGGTTTCGACAGCTTGTTGACCTTGACCCACTGACAACGCTACATGAGAAATTTCAACCACAGAATAGGGTTCTATGATTCGTAAAAGGTTCTGTTCAAGGAGGGTATCGTATAATGCTGCGAGATGTGAACGGATCGTCGGGTCTGACGAGAGCTCTGAAATGCGATACTAGGATCAAGAGGGGCCGAGAAAAAGGATATTACCAACCGAGTTTGTAATCGAACAAGGCTTTTTCGAAGTTTGCAAGGTTTCGTTCTTGGTGTGCTCGCGCGATAGCGCGCATACTTTCTACATCTCGAAGATGAGCATATTTGACGGCAAGTTTGTTTGTGAGAACAGTTGTCACATCTTCAGGCTACTCCACCACCACACAATGGGACAAGTCTCAGCACTGAAGCGAGCAAGAACGGAGTAAGTGAAAAGTCGGACGTACAAGATTAAGCATGACTTTGCACAGCAACATATACTTCAACGCATCAAGCGCCCCATCATCTCCTTGAGACGATAAAATTTCGAACGCTTCAAAAAAATACGAATAGGCGGTGGTATAGTCTTTATCCTCTGCATGAAGAATACCAGATTGAAGATCAAGGGAAGCTTGGAGGACAGGAGGACAATAGATGGAGTTTGCAGCCGTCCGCGAGGATGTGAGGGCGGCCTAAGAGGCGAATCACCGTTCAGCTGAATGGTAAGAAGGTTGAACAAGGACCGACCTTCGCCTTAGGGAAGTTACTAATTCCGCGGTACACGCGCGATTCGAGGAGGTGAACTTCTGTGAGCATCATTTTGTCGTCTAGGCGTTTGAGCTCGGTGAGGAGATCGTCAATCAATGTGAGTGCGGACTGGTGCTGTTGCAGATCGAGTTGCCTGTCGTAGTCGTAGTCAGTCCTGTATTTACAGACACTGGTATATTAAGGGACGTACAGTCCTACAAGACGGGTCTCGAGACTGTGTTTGAGGAAAACCCGTTTCTCTTTCTTTGCCCATGCGATGTTGTCTGTGAGAGTGTTGATCTGGATGGTTTGACTGTCAGGTACAGCAGAGAAAAAGTCAAGGAGAGTCCGGACTGGTCATATCATAGGTTAAAACTTGGGCAGACATAAATAGGGTCTGAATGCGTACTGAGTTTTGCAGTTTTTGCTTTGGCTGTAGAGGACATGAACGAGCGAGAGAGCATAATTATATCTGATAGTCCCTGTGCATTCCTGCATTACCCTCATGAGATGCCCGTTCATTGTGACTTGAAGACATAAACGTACCTTTGATCACGATAGAGCTCGCCAAGCTTTACAAGGGCGGTTTCCTTATCTCTTAAAACTTGAGCATCTGCATTGCTAGGGTCATCAGAGAGAATTTGCTTGTATATCTGTTCTGCATAAGGCGAGTGGGCCTCTGCCTGTGCTAGGAGCTCTGTCGTGGAGGACATGATAGCTAATGGAAAAGATAGCTAATGGAAAAGACTAACTAATTATTGCAAATGACGCGTCGAGGCCGTGGGAAAGTTTTGGGACGACGCGTCATGGTCTCCCTGGCTTGACTATCAACCATAGTACTATGACTGACGATATCATTGTTCCGATTCCGAACCTCGCATTACCAGAACTCTTGTTTGTGCTCTCAAATCCAGCATTCCAGGAGAGACATGCGAGCGCGAGGACGAAGTTACTGGACGGTATTCAGGCTGATCGTATGTGTTTCTCATTTTCAGCAGTCTGTTTACTGAAACAGGTAAACAGAGATGGCGCCGTACTATCGGTCTATAACTTCAAGCTCATCTGTCTTGCCTCTTGATACAACTCTTCTGGAGTCATTGGAGAAGGCCAACGAGGATGAACTCAAAGTTCTTGATGAACGACTGCAAGAGGCTGAAAAACAGGAGGGGGAATCGGAGATCTCGGACGCGCTGAAAGCAAGAGCGAATTATCTCACGAGAATTGGTGACAAGGTAAGCAGGTTAGTTGTGTACTTGAACTTGGTTCACCGGAAGTAGGATCGAGCAGTGGATGCACAGAAGCTTGCGCTTGAAAAAACCCCTGGCCTGGGTTCTCGGATAGATATTGTACTTACGCTCGTTCGCATTGGATTTTTCTTCGGAGATCATGGACTTATCAACACATACGTTACCAAGGCCGAAGCGTACGCTCCACCTCCTTATCACAGAAAAACCCCTGATTCAATCGTTTAAAAGACTAATTGAGGAAGGAGGTGACTGGGATCGCCGCAATCGCCTGAAAGTCTACAACGCTTTGAAACTTTTGTCAGTTCGGCAATTCAAACGTGGAGGTGAACTTTTGCTCGACGCTCTATCAACATTTACTGCTACAGAACTCATCTCTTACAACGATTTCGTCACTCTCACCGTCATTTCGAATGCCCTTACGCTCAAGCGTGTCGATCTTAAGAAGAAAGTAATCGGTGCTCCCGAGGTCAATCAGGTTCTGCCTGAAATCCCTGTACTCGGTGAACTCATCAAGAGTTTGTACAATTGTCGTTATGACAAGTTCTTTTCTGCTCTTGGTGTGTTTATCGTCCTCTGGAAGCGACCAAGCTGATAATTCATTATAGCCACCCTTGAACAAACACATCTCCTTCCATCACGCATCCTCTCGCCTCATACGCGCTACTACGTCCGAGAAATGCGCATTCTAGCCTACAGCCAGCTCCTTGAATCGTATCGGAGTCTGACTCTTGATAGTCTTGCTGCTGCATTTGGCGTGACAGTCGACTACATTGACAAGTACGTATGTTCTGATGACATCACTATAAAATCTGACTACAAATCTCACAGCGAGCTCTCTCGGTTCATCGCCAATGGCCGACTACATTGTTCAATAGACAAAGTGAATGACATCGTAGAGACAACACGACCATCTCTCAAAAGTGCGCAATATGAGCAAGTAGTAAAGCAAGGGGATGTTCTGCTTAATGAGGTACAACGGCTAAGCAAAGTACTATATTAGGTAACACGCAAATCATATAATTTTAAAAATTAGTGGTTAGTTAGCGCGGAGCTTGAAAGTTGCGGCACAGTCCGAGCCGGGTGATGGTTATTCACGTGCCTTGTGCTCTCTCATCAATACAACCACATCACGACGATGGGAAAGAAAAAGAACAAGCAGGTATGTTCCCTGTATCTACAGGTAATATGTCTCTTACTTTTTAGGTTTTACGCCCTTGGTGCTGGTACTGTGAGCGTGAGTTTGAGGATGAAAAAGGTGTGTCAATCCCATTTTTTACGCAAGAAACTGGGCTCTGACTCTGTGTTCAGTTCTCATGCAACACCAGAAAGCGAAGCATTTTAAATGCGGCATGTGTCCTCGTCGACTCAACACTGCAGGTGGTCTTGCTGTTCACATCCAGCAGGTGCACAAGTTAGAACCAGAAAAGTAAAATATTACTGCCTTTATCATTATCACATCATCTCGCTAACCTGTTTAGTCTCCCACGAATTGAAAATGCAATCCCAGGTCGCGATGGCTATGAAGTCGAGATATTTGGTATGGAAGGTATCCCAGCACCTGACGTAGCAGACTACAAGCGTCGTAAAGAAATCGAACTCGGTCTTGTAGCCGGGTCTATTTCTCAACCACAAGCCAAACGTCCTAAAATAGACAACAGACCCATGTCAGAAGACGAGCTGAAAGCCCAACTGGAGGCACATAAAGCTTTGATGGGATTGAATAATCCTGAACCATCAGCAAGCTCTACATCCGATGCAAATGGTGGTGGCAATGGTGGTGGTGCGGTTTATGGTGCTCCGGCTCAAGCATATGTTGCTCCGCCTATTACCATGCCTCCTACTGTGGGGATTTCACCCCCACCGCCATTCCCACCTGGTGGATCCCCCCCTCCTGGGATGCCACCATTTCCACCTCCGTTTTCTACAGGGATACCGCCGGTGTGGGTTGTTATTTCTCGTCCTTTCATATTTGAAATTAGCTTACATTTTCAACAATAGTCCCGGATTCTCATTTCCTCCAGGTTTCCCTTCAGATCCATCTGGTATTCCACCGTTTCCCCCACCATCATCAGGCACGCGACCACCCTTTCCACCACCCTTCCTTCCACCAGGTGCAACTCCTCCTGGGTTCGCTGGATTTTCTCCTCCTGGTGCTGGTGTTCCTCCTGTTAGCAGTAGCATTCCTGGTGCGTCTCCACCGCCTCCGCCTAATTTCGTTCCCGCATCCATCACTGCGAATATCAATGTTAATGCGAATCAACACTTGTCTCCCCCTACGGCCGCACCCGCGATCATGACTGGAATACTTCCACCGGCACCACCTCCTGCACAAGGCGATGTTATTGTGGATTCTGCGCCGCTGATGCCATCACCACCGCCAATACAACCGAAAGGGCATGCACAAGGTCAATCACAACCTCCTCAGCTGACTCTACCCAATCCCGCTTTGAAGCAGACACTTCCTGAAGTAAAGAAGCCTACAGAATTGAAGTGGACGGACCCGAACTACTCGCCTGTGCGTTTTTTTTTTCAATTTTCCTCAACTGTTTAGTTAATTGGTTTCTCTGCTTGCAGGAGGAACACAGATCGATTCATTCGAAGTATTATCAAACCCAGATCAATACTGCTCCTATGGCTGCTGGACCTCCTCATGACGAACCGCGTGGCAAGAAGCGTGCCAGAGCCGAGGACTTCTTGTAAACATTGACGCTGACTATCATCAACCGTACGTCCACCTAACATTTGTTCCTGTTGATTTTTCACTGACACTTACATCCAGGTTGGAAGACGTGGCCTCACAGTCCGTCCTCTTCTATCGTTTTCTAATTATTGCTGCCGTTATCGAAAAGATGCTTATCGTTCTTCCATCCATTCCCTTTACTCCAAACACACATCTCGTTCACAAATATCAGCGACGCGTTCAATCGATTTCGCTGTGCGTGCGTGTGTTCTTTTCTCTCATTTGATTGTTCTTTGGATCTTGTGATACGGACACGGGTTGCGAGGGTGTATATTGTAGGTCAGTGGTTAGATGGAGTTGACACTTAAAGCGTAGGGCGTGCAGTGGTGGGTATGACAATGCACGCATGTTTGTGGTAGGCGACAAACATCCTCTTCAGCCTTAAGTTACTTTTCTATTCTTTAGTACAGTCTCGAGACTCGTGCACGGTTAGTCGTCCTCTCTTTTCTGTTGGTCGTTGACTGTTTCATGTGTCCCAAACGTTCTTTTTCTCATTTCATTCTATGAATGTGTATGCGAAAAAGGTTGGTATCTTGTGTCATCATTGAAATCGAATTTTTATTGGTTGAATGCGAGCTTGTTGCACGCACTTGGGAAAATGAGTACGTTGATTTTCTCTTGATTCATGGTCGATACCTTGTGCTGCAAAACATGATGACGAGGCGTTATATATAATCTTTGAAATCGAGTTTGATGACTGATCGAGTGGAATGCTCTCAAAGGCCCTTGGAGTCATGAAGAAGGGTAAGCTTTTTAGACGCGTCCTGCTATGGGTGCTTTTTTGATTCTAAGGCAATGTAATCAGAACGTGGAAACTGCAGTCGCAGATGAAGACTGATGGGAGAGAGGAGAAATTCTCACCTATCTAGAGAGTGGTTTCAGTACACTAGATGAATTTTATTATCGACAAATGTCTTTCCTGGCAGCCATTATCTTTATGAATGTGACACGCCGGAAATGGCCCACACTGAAGGGCCGATGACGGGCTTACGGGTAGCTTCGATTTCGCTTCGAAGTTCCAGTACGGCAAGCACTCATGGAAGGCGCTGTATCTTCTGTCTTCGCATAATTTTCGTCAAAATTCCTATGTGGGTCATACTCAGCATTTTAAGATGAAAAGACTCGATTTGCCGCCCAACATTAACCCGTCACGCTCTCTTGCACTCAAAGATCTAAGAGACCCAGACGAAATTGGGATTTGTTGTTGTCAATTGATTTTGAAATTAATGCTTCATTCAGGACAGGTAGGTCCACTCCTGATCAAATGGCCAAGAGTATAAGAAAGGATGTACTCAGTATCTGGATACCACCTGGTGCCATCTGAAGATCTGGGTACCGGAAAACTCCAAAAGATGGCCCCCCCCC
>Ga0157367_1001067_pt1 | contig 12366 bp, 14 predicted proteins | sample AttbisABBM2_FD_113142 | JGI IMG/M metagenome (GOLD analysis project Ga0157367, IMG submission 113142) | Fungus gardens microbial communities from leaf cutter ant in Botucatu, State of São Paulo, Brazil - Atta bisphaerica ABBM2 | ecosystem: Host-associated > Fungi > Mycelium > Unclassified ...
CACAGGTATAAAATCGAAGTATTTGTGTTGCCACGTGATTCGTACACTTATCCTTCGACTTTTGGATCTTGTGATTGGTGTTCCCCTCTCCTCCTCCTTTATCATGGCCCTCGCCATGCTCTTCTGCAATTTGTCATATTTCACTACTCAAGCTCTTCGTTGCCCTCATGCTGCACCCGATTTCACTTCATGAACTTCGGGTCTACATGTAAACGACTTGCTGGGGACGTGTTTCCGAGACACTGGAAGTGCTAGATCATCAGGGTGAAGGTCTACATGTCTGGAAGCGCCTCGGTGTAAAGTCAGATATGGCTACGAACACGAGTGACAGAAGTTATCAACGAGAGGAATGCGTGTACAAGGTCAAGGGCGTGCTGGAAGACTACAACTACCCGGGCAACAAGCTGACCTTGCAGGCGGGATAAAGTGCAGGAGGTTGTTGGTACGATCAGCACTGACAAGGACTTGCTGTCATGCTTCGAGACTGGGAGGCGCTGTGAGATTTTCTGATCGCTGCGTTGGACAAAATTTCTGGATTATCCAGCCTAAAGTGGGAAGTGGTTTCGAATCACCCCCCTGATGGAAATGGTGCTGAGAATAGAGGAATTGGATGAAGTTGAGTAATCGAGCCTCCGAGTTCCTCCAGCATTAATGCGGAGAGTGAAGTTGTAGTGGTGAATAGTGATAACGGGCGTACGTATTGATTTAATTCTATGAATTCGTTGAATCTGAAATTCGTATCTAGGATGTTCATTGATAGTCATATAAGTCTCGTCCAAAATATTGCTCGCTGACGTGCACACTCAACTCGATGGAGGGAGTATGCTACGTGTATTTTATATCCTTGCACGAAGTCCTGCACCAGCGAAGATGGTACTCAGGCATCACTTCCGAATGGTATCCAACTTTCATGTGTTGTCCCCGAACAAGTGGGCCTACGCGTTACCAAGCTGGGGCAGAGGAGCAGAGGAGTCTAGGAGCAAGGAGCATTGATTGCATGATAGAAGTACTACGAAACGCGTCGATCCAAGGAAGCTTGTCGGATTCCAGCGGAAAATTGTCGTCCGGCTAATTATCGCCGCCTTGGTAGATTTTATTTCCGAGACGGCCGGCCCTGATACGTTTGTTGATATCAACTTCACACTCAAATATGTGAAAACAAGATGACGAGTGCTTATGTGCTTTGAGAAACTGCCGGTGTCGAGGTGATGGTAGCTCTTCCCGATACTCTGACGGTATTTTACCGCAAAGCTTTACAACTCATCTTCCGGCAGCACTCCTGCTTTTAGGTCTATAGGTTGATTCATCGCGACGATGATTATCCGCTCATGATATGTGGTCCGCCGTGAGGAACCATCCAGGTCACAGAAGCACAGGGGCGCGAAAATAGTAACTCAGAAGGTCACGGAAACGGCATTTTGCTCGGTGCTAGTCACCTTCGATTCAGCTTTCTCCATTTATGTGCCACTTCGTGCCGTATGCTCCGATCACCTGCAGCTGGACATTAGATTGTCAGTACTAATTGACTTGCTATAAAGCGTAGTGGAACACACACGTCAATGAGTTCACAGTCAAGGAATATGATGCTAAACCGTTATCCAGATACATTACACCCGTGGTTTTTGACGTGCTGTGGACCCAAATTCGGGAGAATTTTTTGTCAGCTTAGAGGATATTGTGATGTTTAACCGCTCATGTACTAAACAGTATCTGATGAGCTGGCTTCTTATTTTTGTGCGAGGGAGGATGCCAGGTATAAGAATGCTAACAAATACGGGGAGGAGTAGGTTCTGCCCCCGCCCCATCTCAATGGCGTTCTTTGCGAAACTCATCCTTATATCGATTCTTCGTTGCCTAGTGTTTGCAGCTCCATCAATGGAAAACTTCAGACTCAACACACACCACTCCCGAATGGTTGGTCGTGGTCTGGCTTTGCATACCTACTACCCACCTTCAACCTTTGAGGTGAAATCACTCATCTAGAATTTCTTCCCAAGTGTTTATGGGATTTTTCTCAGACATTTGAGGTCGGCATCGAGCATTCCCTCTCGAAACGAGCCAACCCCGACATTGAAGAGTCTGCCATTACTTTCCTGCAATCTCACCTTGGTATCCAGTCGGACACGATTTCTTTCAAGTCAGGATATTTTGGAGAGACAGCCAAGCATGTTTATGTCAAGCAAATCCATGTGAGACACTTCTGGTTTTCAAAGGAAATTTGATCGGACAAATCGCTTTACAGAATGGTATTCCCATTGCAAACGCAGCTGCGAATGTCGCTTTCAACCAGGACAACAAGGTAGTGGCCTTCGGTTCCTCATTTGTGAAGCCTAGTGAGTCTTTCGTGAAGGTCAAGTCAAGAGTACTAACGTTACCACAGAGAATACCGCTCCTGCGACACCCTCCATTTCTCTTGAAAATGCTATCTCAATTGCAGAAGTCACGTTGGACGGTATCTATAACGGACAACCGGCCTCTATCCAGTACATTGCAAAAGAAGATGGATCTATGGTGCTCAGCCACTCCATGCAAATACGGAACGAAGCAAAAGGTACTTGGTACGATGCGTTTGTGGATGCTCATTCCGGAGAGCTTGTACATGTGACTGACTTTGTTGCAAAGGCCTCAGTAGGTTGAGTGACCAAGAACAGGTACTTTGAAATCTAACCTCTTTCATGCAGTATCTCGTGCTTCCAATTCAGAAGCAGGTTTTGACACAGGGTTTTGAGACCCTCAGGGACCCATTCGACAGCGTCTCGTCACCGCTGGGGTGGCATTCAGACGGCAAATCAAACTATACGTGAGCATAAATTTTGTCCCGTTACCCCGCCTATTTATTCAACGTCTCACTGCATAGTACCACGACGTTAGTATTTTATGTTCGTGACAATTTCAAGCTGAGAAATTATTAGTGGAAACAACGTCATCGCTTTCAAAGATGTGACTGAAACTGCCCTTACTAGGGCTTCGTCTCCCGATTTGAATTTTATCTACAAACAAGACCCAACAGTTCAGCCAGCAGTACAAGTGAATATCGATGCAGCTCGTACGGATACGTTTTATATTGCAAATTCCGTCCATGATATAATGTACCGGTAAGTCTCATAGTCCGATCTCAGATGTTATGCGCTCATCTAGTCCTATAGTTATGGTTTTACTGAGGTACATTCATTGTATCAAAACTTCTGCTTGCTCTTATGTAGATATATATTTCAGGCTTCATTCAACTTCCAGATAAACAATTTCGGGAAGGGAGGGAAGGGTAATGACCCTGTCCAAGTGTCCGTTCAGACTTCAGCGGATCTAGACAAGGCAGACTTTGCAACACCACCGGAGTGAGTTCACTCTATCTTTACGTAGACAGGACTAATGGAGTTCGATAGTGGTCAAATGCCACTTATGAGTGAGTGTAGTACAACAGTCAGCCTTTCCACGCTTACTCTCTCCAGGAATGTATCTATGGGATTATATTCAGGTGATTTCATTTCCATTGCAAAGAGGCTAATGCTGAATCATCCCAACATCTATAGCCGATGCGTGATGGAGCGCTAGAGAATGATATTGTCGTCCACGAAAATACGCATGGAATGACAAATAGAATGACTGGCGGGGGCACAGCCGACTGCCTCCAGACCGTCGAGGCTGCTGGCCTTGGTGAAGGTATGGGATATCTTTTTTTTTGCGTATCTGAGCATTGATTGTTTCCATAGGATGGTCCGATGCAGTGGCAGAGTATGTTCAATTTGACCGTCATCTGCACGTTCTTTCTGACATGATATGAAAAGATGGACAGAGCACAACTCAAGCTCTGTACCAGATTATGTCATGGGACAATATGTTACAAATTGGGCACCTGGGGTTCGCTCGAGGCCATACTCAACTTCAAAGTAAGATCCCTGATGTCTGGATCTTGTTTGAGGCTAATTGGTCTTGCCAGAATTGTAAATCCTCTCACGTACTCAAGTTTGAGAGATCGAACGGAGCCACATGGTAATAACTGTAATTCAACAACCCAATTTCTACTGAAATCATGAATTGCATAGTGGTCGGTGAAATTTGGGCAAATACTCTCCATAACGTTTATGCTTCCCTTGTGAGCAAGTATGGATGGTCGGAAACAGCAAGAACCGATCCAACGGGGTCTGAAGGCAATGTAGTATTTCTCCACCTTCTGATTGATGCCCTAGCGCTCCAGCCGTGTAACCCAACCTGTATGTGTTTGAATTTATCGCGGTTGCGTTTTCTGATCCTTGGCAGTTTTGAATGCGCGGGCCGCATGGATCCAAGCCGACGCTAATCGATACAAAAGTGCAAACAAGTGTCTGCTCTGGAACGTCTTCGCTAGTCGGGGAATGGGAGTCAACGCCACTTCAGATTATGTCGATTCTTTTACTATTCCAAGTGATTGTTGAGTATAATGGTCCAGACTAGAATTTACGTTTTATGTGTTACTGTCTTATTTAGTACTTGGTAGGAAGATGAAACTTGAGTCTTATGAAGTTAGTTAGAAGACTTTTCAATTTTGTCAGATGAAGAGACAAAAGTTCCACAAGCTGACTAAAACAACGCTACAAACAGCTTGACAAGATATTTTTAATACAGTACATACTACTATCCTCATGTTACAGGGAATTTGCTTTATTCCATAGCAGGGGGAACAAAACCAACATCCACTTCTGTGCATGCACGTAAAGCTCTATCCCAAAGATGGTCTGTAATTAAAGTACGCCTGTCACCCACAATGATGAGTGCCAATCGGGCCCTTGTCCACATGACATTCAATCTCCTTCGATCCGATAAAAATCCAATGTCTCCTTCTGCATTGCTACGCACAGTAGAGAATATGACGATGTCACTCTCACGACCTTGAAAAGAATCAACTGTTGAAACAGTGACAGAGCCAGGAAGTCGTTGACGGAGATGCTGAGCTTGTCTTGTGTAAGGTGTGAGAACGGTAAGAGAGAGAGGTCTTTCGGGCTCATCAGATTGAGCTTCATTTGGACGAATGGAGTTCAAGAGTGATACAATATGATCAACCAGGTCAACCTGAACGACGTTGCTCTTCGACATGCGCCCCATGTCCTCTTCTGCAGAGCATTGGACAAAAACGGAAGTAATGAGGCCATTTTCATGAGGCCAAGGGAATGTTGATCGAGTGAGGGGATGGAGAAGTTGTGCGTCAGTTGTATTGGATCGTAGTCTACCCTCGTAAAATTCTTGGCTGGGAAAAGTATTCAGTCTCTCAGGAGAGCGATATTGAACATCGAGCATCGTCTTGATTATTTCTTCACTATCATATTTCGTGTAAAGACGTTCGAGTAGGGAAATATCGTATTCAAGTGCTTCCCCCATACGGCGCACCATAGGCCGCAATTGAACACTTGGAAACAGAAATGAGCCGACTGTCATTTATCTAAGAGATTGAAACTATAAGGCTTACTGGTCTCCAACCATGATACCTCGTTTAACGCCTTTCACAAGTGGGATCAGCGCACAAGGTTCAGTAATTTGTGACGCTTCATCAATGAGTGCTATGTCGAAATCGATCTTCCTCAATATTCCTAAGCCAGCTCCTATAAAGTTTGATATGAGGATAAAATTATATTACCCTACGGAAAGAAAGTTTCTGACCTGCGCAAGTTGTAAAAACAATTTTTGCTGCTGCAACACGTTGTTGAGCTTTCTTGAGGAGTCTATTGTTTTCATTAACGTCTCCGCCTACTCTAGCGTCAATCGTGTATGCCTGCAAGTCTTTGTTGACCCGAGATTGATCCGTTGCTACTCGAAGAATCTCGTCTTCGCGCACAAGGTTGAATTGCTGGTTCAGTTGGATGAACCGTTCAAGGACATTATCAACAGCTATATACGATTCCTCAATTTAAAAGAAAGGAGAAATATAATAAAAATAAAATACCATTGTGCGTAGAAGCCGTCATCAAGATTTTTTGTTCGCTAGGCCGTGAAAATAGCAATCTTAGAATTTCGACAACGACGGTTGTTTTACCTGTCCCTAAAAGAGACACTGAGAAACGACTCGTCTAGGAGAGACAGGTACTACACCGATTACCTGGCGGACCCCAAATGAGGCTGAGTGGTCCCTGAGCGAGAGACATGACTGCAGCTCTCTGACTCGCGTTCAAATGATCACCAGGTTCAAATTCGAAAGGAATAGTCTCGCTTTCATCAACAACAGGGTCTTCAGTTATGGTTTCTCCAGTGATTAGGAAGTGGAACGCGCAGCACTGTTCCCGTTCCGTGAGAAGTTTCAGTATGGCATCCATCATCGCTCTCGACGTTGCTTTCAATCAAAGCAAAAATGCATATTAGTAGATGAATATTCAAGAGGGCAATTCGGCTTACCAATACTACCCGCTGTGTATAAATTCCAGTCCATACTTTCTACCTCTGGAGGAGGTGGATGAAGTAATTGTATTTGAAGCTCTCCCTTCCCTGCCTGAATGACGAACCCATCAAGTATAGGGATATTAATCCAACGATTTTCTGGTTTACTCGAAGCCTCCAACCGAACATGGGAATGAAGTCTTGCACTAGTTTTAGCATCAACCCGAATTGCAGCTTTCATTAAAGAAGATTCTTCCTCCGGAACGTAAGTCAATCGAGTCTGTGTTGGAGGTGTCTTTTGGCGTCGAGGACGTCCATCTTCATTACAAGGGCACTCATCTGCTGCCTCCTCTACAACATCAAAGGCAACAGCGAGTGCATTTCTATATCCATATCTTCGAGCTGCATTCATTTCCCCTTCTGTTCGACAATCATTAAGGACAAGCAACACTTCTTGAACCAATTGTTGCGAACGAATCGATAATGCTGTCAATGACAACAAGTCGAAATAATCAGCCAAAGGAATTTGACGAATGGATCCCGAAATTTTTTCCATCCCAACGAGTGTTGCAATCTTGAGTTCGTTAGCTGAACGAGTAAGAGCACGAAGAACGAGGTGAGCTTGTTCATGGAGAATTTCCGGGAGACAGTGAGTTTCAGGATCTGGAGGGAACGTTTTGAGTAGGACAAATACGAGAGGAGGATGTTGATCTATCCATGTTAAAGCACAAGTCTTTGGGAAAGGTTCGCGTTGAATCAAATGTTGGAATGCATGAAATAATTCGTCCTCGGCATGGTATCTCAGCGAAACAGACAGGAAAAGTTCCACATCCCCGATCTCATGACCTTGAAGCGCGTTAACAATAGTTTCACGTGTAGGTTTCAATGGGGCAGAAGGATCAAAATGTGAAGGGAAAAAAAGAGGGTGTAACCAATCAGGTTGTTTGTCCCAATCCATATCTCTTATATCATTCAATCGATAGGGCGTTGCTCGCTTTTGAAACCTAGGAACAAATTCTTCCGTCTGAACGCTATTGAATTCCAGTCATAAATCGCACACAAAGCAAAATGGAAAGAAAGACTCAACTGTTCAAACCAAAGATCAAAGAGTTGATGAGCTACCCGATCTCGATTCGAGACAACATGAATTTCCATTGCCTGAGCTGCATTTCGGTTCACCCTGCCTACTTGCTACAAGACCACTGAGTCATCTTATTTTAGGATCATAAATAAAGACAACGACTCACTCGTTGTACTGTTTGGGATATCTTTTGCAAAGCTACACTGATAGAAATTTCGGCTCCAACACTAGGTCGCTTGACAAACACGAATGTATCTCCTCGATGTTTGTTATATAATTGAAAAAGGGTATTGCTACAATGTAAGCGATACCCTGTTGTACAAGGACGAAGGGTTGCGATGGTTGCTGATGATTGTGGGAGAAACGAACAAATCACAACGTTGTCATTAACGAGTGGATCATCATCCCAAGCAATTTCCCCACGCATGAAGATTCCAATTGCAAAACGATTTTCGACCTTTGTTTTACCAAAAGGTTAATCACAGTTGATCAACTGAATTAGAAGAAGGATAAGAACACGCACATACCTGAATGATGATTAATTTCCTCGTGTACTCTTGGACACCTCTCCGAAGAAATTCGAAAAATGTGGACATACTGTTGATACGAGACGAAAATAGGCGTTGGATGGCAAACGGACGATCGAGAGCTCGTTGATAGAGGTCTTCCTTGGTGAGGATATCCGACCGAAACAGTGAATTCCATATATACACAGTTTCCTGTTCATTCAATTCAAGTGCGCTACTGACAGCGTACTTTTCTTGAGTGGTGAGAGCTGAAACATCGATATGCGTCAGGAGACGGTTAATGTTACTGGAAAGATCATGTCTCCGCCAAAACTGATAAGCGAGATTGAAGAGTTCGTATTCCGTGATAGCACGTTGATTGCTTCGTAAGAGATTGAGGGTAATTGCTTCAGCAGTTTCTGAATTAACAGCAATTGTCATAGCTTCAGCTACATTTCTTTGAATTCCAAAAGCCTCTGCGAATTGAATAGCATGCTCTTCCAGTAAATCAACGATAAATCGTTCAGTTGGTTCAGGAGGTGTTGTAAGGCGATCAGGGATTTTAATGCTCGCACCGTCAACGGATTGGGAATGTAAAGCATTGAGTTCTTGACATTCAGCACATAAAGCGCCTTCAGGACTACTTCTAGCCCATTTTGCATGCAATGCAGACACTCGAGCAACTCCCGACCTAGAGAAATTCAGTGATTATATCATCTGGAAGAATGACCTGTCTCTAACTCACGCATTATAGGTAGCAAAATGTTTAGCAAGGTCAAGCCGTGTAATGTTCTTGCTTGTATACTCTTTGTTTCCAGGGTAATCATATGACTTGGAAAACAAAATTAGATTCTTAGTCTTTGAACTCCATTCACTTTGTCTCATACCTCTGCAATTCGGACAGGGACAAGATCGGGATCCCAACAAACAAAATATTCATCGCCTAAAATATCATCATGAACTTGTATCAGTATACTGGTGCATATTTCTAGGACTCACCATCTAAATCCCCACCGCTGCTCATTGAAGGGGCTGCTTTATGCCCAGGCCTAGCGACGGAAGCAAAGACAATACAATCGACGAGGTGTGTCAATTTTTCATGATGTACTGCTCGAAGTTTGAGGATATCACCTATAGGACGAAATGTCCATAAATTAAAGAAAAGAAGGCAGATTAGAAAGTTGAAACTTTACCTGGATGAAGGCATGGATTACGCACGACAATCACATCACCATGAATTGGCGTAGCTACTCCTTTTCTTCCAGTCAATATACGAATATACACCTGTCCCTCTTTCAACACTTGAAAAGGATCACAAACCCCGAATAATCTACGCGATTTATGTATCATCATCCTTGATTTGAATTTCCCGTTCTCTTGATTTCGTAAACTTGCAATTTCAGAAGACTGAAATCGTTTGATGTGATTTTGAACGTTCTGATCATCAAGACCTTTCAAGAGGACTGCTTCTGCTTGTTCGAAATCACTTAAGCAGCTGAGAAGATCTATCGCAATGAGATAATCCTCTGAAGCTCGCTGAATCCAACTGAAATATTCTTGTTGTTTCGCAAGGATTTTTTCGTTGGATACACCGAGGCTAGAGAGAAGAGTGATGATATCGTTGTTCAGTCGACCAAAAGTAAATGGCTTTGAATAGTTCACAACTGAAAACGTGATATCGCTGGTCGTGTTGAATTTTTTCATGCTTTTACGAAAAGCAGCTAGATATTGTTTCTCTGCATCAAGCTGAGGATGCAACATTAGAACGCCTTTGTAACCAAGATATCTAACAAGATAGTTAGATCAGATTTCCAAAAGAGGGGGCGTGATGAGAACCTGATTTGAAAAACACAGGGTGTATAACGCGTATTTCGGAAAATGATACGTTTAGACTTGCTGAGCTGTATAGCCAATCGACGAGAAATCAAGCCACACCCATCCGAAAATAGTTCGTCGCCAGCTCGAATGTCAGCAATGTCGGTGATATACTTTGGTTCAAGCCTCCAATCAATTTGAGCTTCGGAGAAAAGCAAGCCAATTCGTTTTGCGCCTAACCACAGGGTCGAAAACACTTCATTGGGTGTGAATTGGAAACACAACCTACGTTTCGCAATATTCGTTATCTTTCCGTAATCCCCCATCGAGTATATTCTATCATCGAGCTCCTGATCGGTCTGGGCTTCACGAAGGAAACACGAACGACCACGCTAAAAAGGATAGAGAGAAATCAGAACAAGATCACAACAGTAGTTGAGATGTATACCAGTTGGCTATTGCTATGATGATAAAATCGATAATGAACACCATTCAAGACTAACCCCTTGGTCAGCAACCGGAAAATATATTCTGCATTTTCCCTCAAGGTCGTATCTGGGAGCCTAAACCCACCAAAGGACACGAGGATGAACTTTGACGGGTCATCAGCTCTCAGAATACGGTTAGGGGGGAGTCGTTGCATTGTAAGAGTGATGGTATCTCTGCTGAAAATGATAAGCTTGCCCCAGATAATGTCTGAAGCAGTGGGTCTGGGAGGTCTCAAGAGATCCTGGGATACTTGATATACCCAGCTATCATCATCTTTGGTGGGTGATTGATGAAGAACGTGGGGTCTCATGGTTGCAGGGGTCAAAGGTGAGCTTGTTGAGAGCTTGAGAAGGATGGAATTAGGTAAGCACCAAACTGAACTATAAGTAGGGGTGGGAGACCACACCTTGCTTGTGAGAAATGCTCAAGAGATCTGTGTACGTTGTTGGGCCCGCCGTAAGTCAGGTCCTACCACCCCTTGGGATTGCGTACAGATGAATGCCACCTTTAGTCTACGGGAAAGACGACGCTTTGCGAGGCATTCATCCGCCGCTATGGCATTGACAAAGTCGAAGGAATTTCAGAGATAGCGCGAAAGGTCATAAAGACTCATGGATTCACCCGGATGGACGTGGGCCGCCTTGAAATGCAAGAGGCGATCTTGGACGCTGTCCTGAAGGACCATGAGGCTGATTCGAGAGAAAGACCTAAAATACATGACAGATCTGCAATTGACCCGGTCGCTTATGCGTTGCTCACTGCCAAAGATGCAGAGGAGGCCTCGTGGCGGAAGCATTATCTACTGAGCAATTCGAGGCTGCGCTCTGCACTAGAGGTATACCGTAAATCCACATTCATTCTCTTGAAGCCAGTGAGAGAATGGATCGTGGATGACGGTGTCCGCTGCATAGACAGCCTGGATGAATGTTGCGAGGTGTTTCGGAGAGTTCTTCGGGAATGTGAGATTGAATTTCGAGAGATTGGGTCTGAGATTGGATTTCTTGAGGAGCGAGTGAGCTGGCTGATGGGGGTGTGTATGTTGTAGAAATCTTATCTTATCTTATCTCTACCTGGAGCAGTGAGAAAAAGACAGTGGCGGGCATCGATTGGTCCAATTCGATTGGTTGGAATGTCGGAGCTGCAGCGTATCATTCCAGCCCATGACGAAGGCAGTCCCGCTGCTCTCGCCGTCCCCATAGATCCTTCCCCCATCACTGAGCAGGAGGTCGGCGAGTATCGTGAGCAAGACAGATTTCTTCCTGTTCGTCTTTCCCAATCCTAATCCTCTGCACACGCCCTCACTCTCTCTCCAGATCGCCAATGTCTCCCGTATCATGAAGGGCGCAGTCCCTCCGACCTCAAAAATTGCAAAGGATGCGAAAGAATGTGTACAGGAGTGCGTCTCAGAGTTTATCTCGTTCATAACCTCCGAGGCCGCCGAGAAGTGCCAACTTGAAAAGCGCAAGACCATCGGAGGAGAGGATATTCTCTATGCAATGGGCGCTCTTGGCTTCGAAAACTATGCAGAGACACTCAAAATCCATCTAGCTAAACTCCGGCAGGTGTGTCGTTTCTGCCTCGTAGGGTTCACCCCAGCTGACTGTCGCGTCGTGCTGATCGTTTGCAGCAACAGAATAATGGGGGAGGGGCCACCGGTGGTAGTGGGTCGAATAAAGGACAGGATGACTCTAAAGACGATGAATAGGAAAATGACTGGTGTATTCTCAAAGGTTTGCCGTTCCCGGTGCCTTGTATGTGAACGTATAATCATGCATTTGCCAGTGTAACTCTATGTATCAATTCTATCATTATCTTGTCACTCCTGTGGTTCTATCGTCTGTTTGAGTCTCAGTGTCCCTGTGGCCGCAAAACCTCACTACCGTCAATCATGTCCATGTTTGTGGGATACGAATGATCGCCCCCACCTCGTGAGCCTGTCTTTTCATATGAAAAATGCCCTTCCGTGTTATGATCCTCCAAAGGTTTACCGGGACAGGGCCGAATTTCTTGAAGCTATTGGAGTTAGACGGCTCGTCCAACCAAAGAAGCGTATATCAGTTAATGAGCCTGAGGAACATTCCGTATCCTTGACCTGTGAATGACACAAACATCCTGTGAATGACACAAACATCC
>Ga0157367_1001070_pt1 | contig 12355 bp, 13 predicted proteins | sample AttbisABBM2_FD_113142 | JGI IMG/M metagenome (GOLD analysis project Ga0157367, IMG submission 113142) | Fungus gardens microbial communities from leaf cutter ant in Botucatu, State of São Paulo, Brazil - Atta bisphaerica ABBM2 | ecosystem: Host-associated > Fungi > Mycelium > Unclassified ...
AGGTGGGAGGTTGACAACAATCGGCTATTTTTTAGTAGTGTAAATGATTTTTTTCACAAATATGAGAGATGTAAAATAAATTAACGTTTTATTGGCGTTGGCGAACCATTTCAAAAAAGCAGACAGACCCGGCAATTGCTACATTTAATGACTCTTGACCACCTGGTTGAGGAATTGTCACTGACTGTGCATGTGCTAAAGCATAGTCACTTGCGCCTTGTCCTTCGTTACCTAAAATCCAGACACATGGCTTTGAAAGATCTTTTGAATAAAGACTGGTTGAGCGATGAGAGCTGGTTACAAAAACAGGAATATCAAATTTAGGGAGGATGTCGGTCAGTTGGAAGTTTTCAAAACAAGATAGGCTAAAATGAGCGCCCATACCCGCTCTTAAAACTCGTGGAGACCAGAGTGAGGCAGAACCTTGTGTACAAATAATTTGCTTAATATTTGCTGCTGCTGCTGAACGTAATAGGGTTCCTACGTTACCCGGATCTTGTACATTTTCTAAGATTAAAGTATCTAAGCTATAATCAATTGTGGCAGCGGTCTTAGGCAAATCAATAATTGCCAAGCAAGGTAGGGTATTACCTAAGGTACTTAAGTCTTTGTATAGAACTTCACTAATAATAAAAACATGGCCCTGATGGAGTTCGATTATTTTTTTTAAATCGTCATGTTCTAATGCTTGTTCGGTTGTAAACAAAGAAAAGAGTTTTTTCTGCTGTTGTAACCATGCTAAACAAAGGTGGGTGCCTTCAAGAACTGTTTGTTGATGCTTTTTTCGGGCGCTATTGAGTTCAATTAAACCACGCAAATGTTTAATTTTTGCATTGTCTTTTGATTCTAAAAAAATAACCGCCATAAGGATAATGTCCAAAAGGGCACCATCATACTATCTATGATGCCCTCTGTAATTTAAATTATTAATGATAGTTCGTTACGCGTTCAACTTCATTCTTAGAACCGATAATTACAGGAACACGTTGGTGAAGTTCTGTAGGTTCAATCTCTAAAATGCGTACACGACCAGTAGTTGATGCACCGCCAGCTTGTTCAATGAGCATACTCATTGGGTTAGCTTCATACATTAAACGTAAACGACCAGCTTTTTTCGGGTCTTTTAAGTCATAAGGGTAAAGGAAAATACCACCACGGCATAAAATACGATGAATATCACCCACCATACATGCAACCCAACGCATATTGAAATCTTTTTCACGTACAGAGGTTTTACCTGCAAGCAACTCTTCAATATATTGCTTTACTGGTTGTTCCCAATGGCGCTGATTAGATGCATTAATCGCAAATTCTTGAGTATCTGCTGAAACTTGAATGTTATTGGCAGTTAGTAAGAAGGTTTGAGTTGCTGGATCTAAAGTGAAGAATGCCACACCATTTCCAACAGTTAAAGCCATCATAGTTGATGGGCCATAAAGTACATAACCAGCAGCAACTTGTTGAGTGCCTGCTTGCATGAAATCTTCTGCTTGTGTGACTGCATTTTTTGCAGGAAGAATAGAGAAGATTGTTCCTACGCACATATTGATATCGATGTTACTTGAACCATCTAATGGGTCGAATAGAACCAAATATTCGCCGTTTTCTTGCGCTGGTGTGAAATCATCAAGTTCTTCAGATGCAAGGCCACCTACATGAGGGTGAACTTTTAGTGCATCGATTAAATAATCATTAGAAATCACATCAAGTTTTTTCTGTGTTTCACCTTGAACATTTTCGTTGCCTGCGCTACCCAAAATTCCAGCCAATGCACCTTTTTGCAGGGCTTGATCAATGGTTTTACAAGTCGTGGCAATTGTGTCGATGACTTGAGCCAACTCAGGTGTAAGGTTCCCTTTTTCTTGTTGTAAAAACTGGGACAATGTGAGGTTGGACATAAAACAAAGCTCCTGTGCGCAAGCATCAAAATGAGTCAAATAAATACGTGGCATATTCTAGATGAGAATGCCGGAAAATAAAAATTATCTTACTTTATTTGTGTTGCATTTCTGCTTACAAGCCCCACTTTACATGGTATGTTGTTTGCATAGCAAAGGAATGTATATTTAGGAGAATCGAAATGACAACTAAGAAGTTTGATGCGACCCCCACGGCAGGTGAACCAATCAATTTAGAAAAAATTTCGAAAGAGAATATTCAGGAAGCTTGGAAAGATTATGAGGCAAAACCTGAATATAAAGCTTTTAATAAGCATGATTTGATTGAGTCAATGCAACATTCAGAAGAAGATGAAAACAAATCTTCTTAAATAAAAAGTAGTTAAAATAAACGCCCAACTGTGTGGGCGTTTATTTTTTTAAGCCTGTTTTATTTTAATAGAGGAGGAACTGCCTCATAGTTAATTTCAACGCGGCGGTTTTCTTTCCAAGCTGATTCGTCATGACCCGGGTTAACAGGAGATTCTTTACCATAGCTTACAGCTTCAAGTTGCTGTGGATTTACACCACTTGTAATGAGATAACTTTGAACTGCTTTCGCACGACGTTCGCCTAAAGCCATGTTGTACTCACGTGTACCACGTTCATCTGTGTGGCCAGTTAATGCAACTTTTGAATTTGCATTTGCCATAAGGAACTGAGCATGGGCCTGAAGGGTTTGATAGTCTTCATTAGATAAATCACTGCTGTCATAGTTAAAATGAACAACGCGTTTAGCTAAAGCTGCTTTATTTGCTTCCGTTACACCTTTTGATGAAGCACCTGCCAAATTTTGGGCATTTAATGCAGCATCTTCACTTAAGCCTGTTGTGTTGACTGTGCTCGGATTTGTTGTAGTACCAGCAGTTGCTGTTGTTGCTGGCTTACGGCTGGCACAGCCTGTCATAACAAGCGCTACACTCAGTAGAGGAAAAGCCAAATATTTGATTGATTTCATCATCATCTCCATCAATGGAATAAAAAGTTATTTAGGCGCCCAGGCTGGTTCACGTACTTCACCTTGTTCGCTTGGTAAATTCATACGGAAACGACCATCAGTGGACATGATAGACAGTAAACCACGGTTCCCTTCACGAGTTGCGTAGACCACCATTTGTCCATTCGGGGAGAAACTTGGTGATTCATCTAAACTGGTTGGAGTAAGAATATTGATAATGCCTGTACTGAAATCTTGAATAGCAACTTTATAATCACTACCACTTGGTCGATGCACAAGTGCGATTTTTTTACCGTCGGCACTTAAAGTACCACGAGCATTAAATGACCCTTTAAATGTTAAGCGTTTTACAGAACCATCCCCAAAATCATAACGATAAATTTGAGGGGAACCGCCACGATCAGAGGTGAAAATAAAAGCTTTTCCATCTGGCGTGTAACGTGCTTCGGTATCAATTCCCGAGTCATTTGTCATACGTTTGACTTGGCGAGTTGATAAATCCATTTGGTAAATTTCAGGGTTACCATTCATCGATGCAGTAAACAGCATTGATTTGCCATCTGGTGAAAAGCTTGGTGCACCATTTAAGCCTTTAAAGCTGGTGAGTACTTCGCGTGTTCCAGTAGAAAGATCTTGTAAATAAATTGCTGGTCGCTTGGTTTCAAAAGAAACATAAGCAATTTTTTTAGCATCAGGAGTCCATGCCGGAGAAAGAATCGGGTCGCGTGAAGCGAGAACAGTTTTTGGCTGTTCACCGTCGGTATCGGCAATTTGTAATGTGTAACGTTCTGCTGGGGTTGCCGCGTTACGTAATACATAAGCAATACGACCGCTAAAGTCGCCCGGAATCCCTGTGAGTGCCTGATAAATAGCATCACTTATCATATGACCTGCTTGACGTATGCGTGACGCAGGAACATTTAATAACTCATTAAGAAGATATTGTTGTTTTTGTACATCATAAAGCTGGTAATGAATTTCAAAACCATCAGCTGTTTGCTTGATTTGTCCAGTCACTACATAAGGAATACCAGCAGCTTGCCAATCAGATGCTTGAATTTGGTTAATCGCAGCATTTGCAGGTAGGTTTTTAGATGAGCTTGTGAAACGTCCTGAACGATTTAAATCATTTTCAACAATAGGATAAAGTCCATTGTCGTTATTAAAAGGCACAATAGCGATTTTAGGCGCTTGATCAGGTGCTTTTGCAATTTCTAAGTGTAATTGAGCAAAGGCAGTTGTAGGCACAAGGGGACTTAATGCTGTAAGTAGCGCTAAGGATAGAAGGTGTTTGCGGCTCGTTTTCATAGATTTAAAGTCATTGAAGGCATTTTGTGACTGTGGATTTTGTAACATAGTTACATGCCTTAAACTATTTAAAGCATGTAACAAGATACTTATTTTGCAGTAAATGTTGAACTGAAAGATCTTGCTTCGCGTCGAGCATCAGGATCAGATGGCATAGGATAAGGTGCAGCAGAGCGAATAGCTGCCTCAACACTCGCTTTGACATCTGGATTGCTAGAGCTAACAATAACAGATAATACAGCTCCACTATCACTGAGTGTCACACGGGCAGTTGCTTTTTGACCCGATGTTCCAGCTGGAATATCCCAAGCATTTCTAATTTTCTGCTCGAAATCACGTTTTGCTGAAGATGCAATTTTTTTGGCTTCTCCTTTTTTCTGGGCAGCTTCTTCCTGAGCTTTTTTAGCAGATGCAGCTTTTTGTTCTGCCTCAGCTTCAGCTTTACGTCTAGCATCCTCAGCTGCTTTTTGCTGTTTAGCTTTTGCGTCAGCATCAGCCTTGTGTTTAGCATCTTCAGCAGCTTTCTGCTTTTTAGCTTTTGCATCAGCCTCAGCTTTACGCTTAGCATCCTCAGCTGCTTTTTGATGTTTGGCTTTCGCATCAGCTTCAGCTTTATGCTTGGCATCTTCAGCAGCTTTTTGCTGCTTGGCTTTCGCATCAGCTTCAGCTTTACGTTTAGCATCTTCAGCAGCTTTACGAGCTTCACTTTTTTCCTGTTTAGCCTTTGCATCAGCTTCTGCTTTGCGTTTAGCATCCTCAGCAGCTTTACGAGCTTCATTCTTTTCGTGTTTAGCCTTTGCATCAGCTTCAGCTTTGCGGGCTTCATTTTTTTCATGTTTAGCTTTCGCATCAGCTTCAGCTTTACGTTTAGCTTCTTGCTGTGCTTGAAGTTTAGCATTTTCAGCTTCACGTTTCAGTTTTGTATCAGTCTCTGCTTTACGTTTAGCAGCTTCTTCAGCTTTACGAGCTTCACTTTGTTCATGTTTAGTTTTTGCCTCAGCTTCAGCTTTACGCTTTTGTTCAGCTTCGACTTTTGCAGCTTTTGCTTCAGCTTGCTGTTTTTGAACTTCCTCTAAACGTTGCTGCTCTGCAGCTTGCTTCGTTTTAGCGGCTTCTTCTGCTTTGCGTTTTTCCTCAGCTAATTTTGCTTGCTGCGCCTGCTCAGTTTTTTGCTTTGGAGCAACAAGCTGTTGCGCTGTTGGAAGAGGAGGAGGTATTGCAGGAAGATTTTGCGGAAGAGTTTTATCTACAATTGGACTTAAAACTTCTTCAGCCTGATTTTCTGCTGTAGTTTGTTGCTCAACTTCTTTGGCTAAAGGTGGTGGCAAATCTTCTGGCTTAACTAAAATAGTAGTCAGCTTTTTTGGCTGTTCAGGTGGTTTACTCAAGCCTAAAAAAAGCAAGCCAACAATGGCAATTGCATGAACTCCAAGTGTGAAGCCCAATGCAATTGCATTTTGTTTAAAGGGAGGCTTTTGATTTTTGTTCATAGCTTATTTTAAAGGCTCTGTCAGAAGGCCAACTTGAGTTAAACCTGCTTCTTGTAAACTTGCCATCAATGACACGACTTCACCGTAAGGACGAGACTTATCACCGTTCACTAAAACTGTAAGTTGTTTCTTTTCCTGCTCAGCTTGTTTTTGAGCTTCGCTCAAAACTGATTCAAGTTTTTCACGAGAAAGTGGCTCGTTGTCTTTGTAGTCTTGATATTGAAGATAAATATTGCCATCTTTACCAATCGTTACCATGGCTGGCATATCTTTAGATTCAATTGGACGATTATTTGCCTGAGGTAAATCGACTTTAATACCGCTGGTAATCATGGGAGCAGTCACCATGAAAATAACCAAAAGTACCAGCATTACATCGATATAAGGCACGACGTTCATGTCACTTTTTAATGGTTTTTTATGCGCTCAAAGCGCCCTGAACGTTGAATGGCCATTATGCATCTTCCTGTGATGAACCCACAGATTGACGTTGCAATAAAGCAATCATCTCTTCGGCAAATAATGCACGATCAGAGTAGACGCTTTCACCTTTAGCCGTAAAATGGTTAAAAGCCAATACAGCAGGAATGGCAGCAAATAAGCCAATTGCGGTTGCAATAAGTGCTTCGGCAATACCCGGTGCAACTGTAGCTAAAGTCACTTGATCAACGGCAGCCAAACCGATAAAAGCATTCATGATTCCCCAAACTGTACCGAATAAACCGATGTATGGAGCAACAGAACCGATACTTGCTAGAGTACCTAAGCCGTATTCAAGAGTACTCTGATCACGACTTAAACCTACGCGTAAAATACGCTCAGTGCCTTCAATGGTTTGAGAGGTAGATGCGTTACGCTTTTTAAGTTTAAAAAACTCACTCAGTCCTTGATAAAAAATATCTTCAAGACCTGATCGTTTTGAGTTGAGTTGTGCGTTGTTATAGAGCGTATTAAGTTCGGCACCAGACCAGAACATTTTTTGGAAATGTTCATCACCTTGACGTGCTTTTTTATAACCCATATGTAACTTGGCAATCAAATACCAACTAAAAATTGATGCTAACAATAAAATTAGCATGACCAATTGGACGACTGGACTTGCTTGTAAGATAAGGTCAGAAATATGCAGGGTTGATTCAATGTTTGTTGCCATAGTTACATATGCCGGTTGCTTTTTTTAGTCTTGTTCCAATTCTTTACGAATAAGATCACGTATTTCTTCTGGAAGACGACGAGCTACAAGTTCTTTACTTAAACATGCCAATTCAACCTCGCCAGAAGCAAGCAAGATTTCACCACGATAAATATTTTGTTGCAACACAAATGACGCAGCTTTACATGAAACTACACGTGCTGTAACAGTAATTAAGTCATCCATTAAGATAGGACGCATGTATTTTACGTAGATTTTGTGATCAACAAAGTTGTAGTCTTTTTGATGCCAGTAATGATCAACGCCAGAAGCACGGAGCCATTCTGTACGGGTACGTTCCATGTAGCGAATGTGGTTGGCATGGTAAACAATACCACCTGCGTCCGTATCTTCGATATAAACACGAATATTGAATTCAAAATGATTCGCCATGAGAGTATTCCGTTTAGTTCACTATAGAGCTTTGTATTCAAAATATGACTGCTGAAAAAAACATCAGTTCTAATCAAGGTCATACATCTGCTTTTAAATACGGGGCAGTTTAGCAGATTGCATACTAAGTCCTATGGCACAACCTTTCAATTGCGATTGCTGTATTTATAATCTAAAAACGGTACATCTTATGGCTAGCATGCTTTTAACTTAAGAGGGCTTCCATGAAGCCTGCACTTGTTTTGATATATTCGGATAATCTAATACGAATCTTACATGCAGTTCGGTTCCTGTTTTTAAGGCCTTGTCATCTACAATAAAATAAGGACTATGATTTGGTGCGGCCTGACTTAAGTCCTGATTTTCTGGTGTTGCACCTAAGAAAACAAAGAATGAGGGCATTAATTTGCCATAGTAGGCAAAATCTTCACTTGCGCTTGCATTATGATCTAAAACATGAAGTTTTGAGTCTCCGACAGCCTTGGCTAATGTTGGCTGAATAAGCTGAGTCAAAGCCTTATCATTCATAGTGACTGGCGCATAAGGCGCAATTTCAACTTTAGCAGTCACATCATTGGCTTGAGCGTTATGTTCTATCATTATTGGTAAACTTTTTAAGATATTCGCTCTTATCTGTTCGTTATTAGAGCGGATAGTCCCGACCATGTTAACCTGTTCAGGAATCACATTGCCTGCTGTACCACCTTGAATATTGCCAATACTGACTACGCCCATACCTTGCGTGAGGTCAGTCCTTCGGCTAATCAGGCTTTGTAGATTATTAATCATTTGTGCAGAAGCATAAATTGGATCTCTGCCTAACCAAGGGGTAGAGCCATGAACCTGTTTGCCGTTGACCTGAATACGTAAATGGTCTGCACTATTTAAAATGGCACCATCTTTATAATAAAGATGACCACTTTGCATACCAGATATAACATGTATTCCAAAAATGGCTTCAGGTTTATAGTCTTTAAAGGCTCCATCTGCGATCATTTTGCGTGAACCGATTTGATCACCTTGTGTGAAATTGTCTACATCAGCTCCGCCTTCTTCAGCAGGTTGGAAAACAAAAACAACTGTACCTGCTATTTTATCTTTATTGGCACTCAGAATCTTTGCTGCACCTAATAGCATTGCAGTATGTGCATCATGCCCACAAGCATGCATGACATAAGTTTCTTTACCTTGATAAATTGCTTTTTGTTTACTCGCAAACGAAACACCACTTTTTTCTTCCATAGGTAGTGCATCCATATCGGCTCTAAGTGCAATAATAGGGCCGGGTTTATTACCTTTTAAAATGCCAATAACTCCTGTTTTTGCATAACCTGTTTTGACTTGAATCCCATAAGACTTTAATTCTTTTTGAACCAGTGCAGAGGTTTTAAATTCCATATTGCCAAGTTCAGGGTTCTCATGAATATGTTGTCTTAACTGAATGATCTGATTTTCATTTTGTTGTGCGGCATCGTTTACCCAATCTGCTAGAGTCATTTGACTCACTAGAGCAAGTGGGAATAATAAAGCGGCTTTCTTATACATGTCCTTATCCTAAAAAATATTATTGTTTATAAGATTTAATATCTAGATTTCTTATAATTCAGTTTTTAAAAATATTAAAAAATCAATAAGGTATAAAGAAAGACTTAAAAGGTATGGAGTGGCTAATTTATTGATAAGGCAGTTATTATTTAAATTAAAAGAATAGATAAATTAAAAAAGGAAGAGAAAATTCTCTTCCTTTGGCTAGTTTTTAGGCTCAGGTGGTGTCATTCCAAACTGTAAATAAGATTGATTGGTTGCTATACGTCCTCGTGCAGTACGCATGACATAACCTTGTTGAATTAAATAAGGTTCAATCACATCTTCAAGTGTGCCACTATCTTCAGCCATAGCTGCAGCAAGCGCTTCAACTCCAGCAGGCCCGCCATCAAAACGTTCTAGTAACATACTCAAATAACGACGGTCTAAAGTGTCTAGGCCTGCTTTATCGACATTGAGCATATCAAGAGCACGTTGTGCCATGTCATGGTTAACTTCACCTGTACCTTTTACTTGTGCATAGTCACGAACACGGCGTAATAAACGATTGGCAATACGTGGTGTGCCACGTGCACGGCGTGCAACTTCCTCGGCACCCTCAACTGTAATTGGCACATCCATAAGGTTTGCAGAGCGCGACACGATATGTGTTAAATCTTCTACAGAGTAAAACTCAAGACGTTGCACAATACCAAAACGGTCGCGTAGAGGTGAGGTGAGTAAGCCTGCACGTGTGGTCGCAGCGACTAATGTAAAAGGGGGTAAATCTAATTTAATTGAACGGGCAGCAGGTCCTTCACCAATCATAATATCTAATTGGTAATCTTCCATGGCTGGATACAGAATTTCTTCAATCACTGGTGAAAGGCGATGAATTTCATCAATAAATAAAACATCACCTTCTTCAAGGTTAGTCAGCATTGCCGCCAAATCACCCGCGCGCTCCAAAACAGGCCCTGAAGTTGATTTGAGGTTGCCACCCATTTCACGTGCAATGATATTAGCAAGTGTGGTTTTACCTAAACCTGGTGGACCAAAAATCAGTGTGTGATCGAGTGCTTCACCACGACCACGAGCAGCGCCAATGAAGATTTCCATTTGCTCGCGTACCACTGGCTGCCCAATATAATCGGCAAGCGAAGTTGGTCGGATAGCCCGATCAAAATGATCTTCAGGTTTTTCTGTTCCACTGATTAGACGGTCTTGCATAGGTGTGTTTACTTCATCATTGATTTAAGAGCAGCACGAATAATATCGGCTGATTCAGTGTAATCGGCTTTAACCGCAGCAACAGCTTTTTGTGCTTCAAGTGGCTTATAACCTAAAGACTGTAATGCTGCTTCTGCTTCTGCAACAGGGGAGTTTGCAGCAAATTGAATTTGAGGCATGGTCGCCGCAGTAGAAGTGCCTTGAGCCAAGGTTTTAAAACGATCACGAAGTTCAATCATTAAACGTTCAGCTGTTTTTTTACCAACGCCCGGAACTTTGACCAAAGTATTTACATCGTCATGTTCAATTGTATGTACCAATAATTCGACACTTAATGTAGACAAGATACCCAATGCCATTTTAGGGCCTACACCATTTACTTTTAATAAAGTGCGGAAAATAGTTTTCTCTTGAGCATCGCTAAAACCGTAAAGCTGCTGAGCGTCTTCACGAACAACTAAATGCGTCCATAGAGTAACTTTCTGGCCTTTTTGTAATTGGCAAAATGTTGAAAGTGGTGTATCAATTTCATAACCCACACCATTTACATTCAGTAAGACAGTAGGGGCTTCTAGGGCAAACACTTCGCCAATTAAACATCCGATCATAGCGTAATTTCACTTATTCATAACAGTAAGTCTGACCGTTTTACACGAATTAAAACGGCAGTGGTTTTATTTCTTTCTATATTAAGACAGCTTAAAACAAGCCGATTTTATTACCTTGTAGCTCTTGCGCCAAGCTATAAGCCTGATGATCTGAAAACTTACTAATAATATCGAGTACCTGCATAATATTGCTGTAGTGATTATTACTAAAGCGGGCACCGTACAAATGAAGGATCGACATTAAACGTTGTTCTTTAAAGCTCAAAGATTTATGTGGCATTGTTAAGGGTACAAATGCATCCAATATTGTCTGCAAACTTTGGTGAGCAATAATTTCTAAACCAGACTTTTGCGGGTGTTCAAAGATTTTTTCACGCGCTAGGTTTTTGGCTGTTTCAATACCCTTAGCAATATCAGGTGAGCAGTATTGTAAAAGACTACCTTGGAGCTGACCTGTAATAATTTCATACTGATGCTTGGCGAAAGCGGTAGTGACTTCATCGACTAGGCGTTTCATGACACGGCCACGTAATGCAGAAATTTTTTGTTGCCATGTACTGCTGGGCTGTGACAACTCTTCTGGCTGACCATAATCTGCAATTAAATTGAGAAAAATTGGTTCAACTTCTTGGTAGTTCAGCATATTTAGAATAATGCCGTCTTCTAAATCAATTAATGCGTAGCAAATATCATCAGCGGCTTCTAAAAGATAGGTGAGTGGGTGGCGACAATAGTGATATTCACCTAATTGAATGAGTCCAAGCTGTTCAGCTATTTGCTTTAAAATTTCTTTTTCAGACTGATAACAACCAAATTTAGCCCGTTCATGGGATGGGCGATCACCTTGAGAAGCTATTGTTTTTGAGAGCCAAGGATATTTTAAATATGCGCCTAGGGTCGCGTAAGTTAAGCGCATACCACCATCGTCTGGATGGTAGTCAATACGTGTTAATAGACGTAATCCTTGGGCATTACCTTCAAACTGGCGGACATCGGCTTCTTCTTCTGGAGTTAATTTTTTTAGAAAATCATTATGTGAGGCATCGTCAAACCATTCACGAATCGCATATTCACCTGCATGCCCAAAAGGTGGGTTACCAATGTCATGTGCAAGACAGGCCGCTTGAATAATTGCGCCAACATCGGCAGGAGAAATCCAGACAGGCAATTCATCTTTAATTTTTTCGGCCGCAAGCATACCCATTGAACGACCAATGCAGGAAACTTCAAGCGAGTGTGTTAAGCGGGTATGGATGCCGTCATGCTGTGCTAGAGGGTGAACTTGGGTTTTACGGTTTAGCTGGCGAAAACTTTGCGAAAATATAATGCGATCATAATCTTTATGGAATGGGCTACGAGCTAGCTCAGTGCTGCTTTTTTTACTACCTAAACGAACTGCAGAAAGCAGTTCTAACCAACGCATTTGTTCCATTTATCATTATTCAAAACTATAAAGCCTGATCATGCCAAAAAAAACTTAAAAGCACTAGCGTGGTGCGACATAGTTTGTCTTGGTTCAGGTTTTATTATGTTATTGAATAAACATGAAACAATTTATTTTTACCTATAATAGTTAAAAAAATGATTTTGAACAAAAAACTAGTCAGTTCTTGCAGAATTAGGTTACAGAATACTGATTCTACATCTAGCTGATTTTAGCAAGACACAGTAGAATATGCGCTCTCTCTAAAGTCACATTGCGGTAAGGTTCACAA
>Ga0157367_1001074_pt1 | contig 12320 bp, 18 predicted proteins | sample AttbisABBM2_FD_113142 | JGI IMG/M metagenome (GOLD analysis project Ga0157367, IMG submission 113142) | Fungus gardens microbial communities from leaf cutter ant in Botucatu, State of São Paulo, Brazil - Atta bisphaerica ABBM2 | ecosystem: Host-associated > Fungi > Mycelium > Unclassified ...
ATCATTTGATTATTGACAAAGAAACAAAGAAATACAATCTCAAACCAATGCTTCTGTTAGAGTTGCAAAGCTTGGACTTGAGTTTTTTCTAATACCTTTTTATTTATTTTTTCTTTTATTTTATCTTCTGAACTTAGGGTTAGGATTTAGCATGATATCACTGACAAACTGTCACATGTCACATGTCATCATCACAAGTCATGTGGTAGCAATCAAAGAATGTAGAAGGTTCTGAAAGAATAATGCCATATAGCATATTTAATATATGTTAACCTTAAGGCAAACATATGGTCATTTAGGGTAGGCTAAAGTAGTAGAGCACAGACCATGGGCTTTTAGTATATAAGATAGACAATCCTGTACAGAATTCTTTATTGAGTTTTCTTGTGTTAACTCTAATACAAGGTTCCCTTCTCTGATCAACTCTAAGGTCATTGAGTTGTAACAACTTCAGCATGAAAAATGAATGCAACTCAATCATTCAAAACTGGCAGATGATGTTCCAAGCATCAGACTTCAAGAAGAATCATTTTCTTGATTTACTCAACAATAACTTTCTTTCTATCAAGCTCATCTATACAAAAAATGATGTTTGGCTAAAATTGATTGGACACTCAAATTTCCTGTGTGTAAGAGTGATAAGAGCTATTACAAATCATACTTCTATAGGCAAGTATTATCTAAGATTTTTCCCTAAAGAGAATTTCAGTTGTCTATGCAGAGTTTATCCAATTGAGTCTAAATAACATATCCTTCATGAGTGTAGAAGGTATAACAAATATTGGAATCCCAATAGAGTTTTTGAGCCACTTTATTGCTTTCCTCAAGTTTAATCCTAGAAATTTTTCCTTCCATATATCAGATGTGGTTCACACTAGGGGTGAAAGTCTGCAGGATTGGCTCAGAGATACATGAACTTGTGAAACAACCTTGGCTTCAACTTATGTGCTGTGCTATCTGTCTGCCATGTGGTCACAACTTCAGATGAATGGATAAAGTCCAAGATGGGAGTGAGTACTGATAGGTGTGTTGCTGTTGAACACCAGAAATTGAATTCAATAAGAGTTTATCTTTATTGATTTATCAGACTAGCAAATTACAGTGTAACTACTAGTCTTATATACAAGGAAGAACTATAGGAGATGCTCAGGGTTTCAGTGGTATAGCTCCTATTGCTCTGAGCAGAGGTTTCAGTGGTGAGACACTGACAGAAGTAGGACTCTGCCATGGGAGACCAAGTCAGATAGGAGTCCCTATCATGGAAGATAGGATATCTAGTTTGTTGCATCACTGCCACTGGGGCATGTTGCAAAAAGGGTGGCCATCATGGAAGACAGGCTTGTATAATAGATGTTGAGGGGGCAGTATCACCATGGAGATGTATTTTCTGGACAGGTGGACTTGGCATATGATACTATGAAGGAATTACTTGATAGTGGTTTTTTCTGTTATTAGTTCTTTGTAGTGTATTTTCTTTCCTATCCTTCTGTTTTCTTTTGTTTTCTTTTTCTTTTTCCTTTCTCTCTTTCTTTTCTATATGTAAGTAGTTATGTTGTAGTTACCACAGTCTGCAATTGAGCACTGTGTAATAAATTATTGAACCAAAAAAAAAAGTGATGAATAAGAGGTCACAGCAACCTCAAGAATCACTCTGATAACTCAGGAGTCATCTAGTGAACTAACTAGAAGTCAAAAAATGTGTCCACTTGTACATGTGATCAGGTGATGGCCTTTCTCAAGCATAGAGATTATCAGCAAGCATCAAACCTCAATTATCCGAAGTACGGCCACTTCTGAAATTCGGCAGTCTAGCTTTAACCTTGCACATGCTGACTCCACATCCCTCAGACAGTCCAAACACTCATAGAGAACTCATGGTCAACTCTTCTCAGGGAACCATTGTACGGAATAGGTCGCACTTGGCTTTCCACGCTCGTGCTTCTGTAGTGTGGAATTACGAGAACTATTAATAATCGCAGTTCATTGAAGGTGTGCGCTTATTTCCTCTCCCCGATATTCCTCCGTACGCTAAAGATAACCTACTGCTCACATAAATCATTCAAAAGCGACATGCAGCAAAGAGATTCTTCAATCTAATCAACAATGCTTACCCTCTCCCTTGTCACCATACTTGTGACTAGTCTATTCACAGCCACACGTAGCAAAATTCTATATGCTGGCGTGAATGAAGTATGGCATGTTTCATTTGAGATACATTTATTGACCTTCTGTGCATTTAGTCGGGGGGAGAGTTTGGTGTTTTTTCTCCGAACAATACCGGATTTGGCCTACCCGGACGCTTCAACATTGATTACGCGTTCATCAACAAGGTTTATATTAACTAAACTGGCCTGGGATTGGTGACAAACTACCACTACGCAGAGCACTGTCGACATTTTCGTTGACCAAGAGAAAATTAATTTCTTCCGAGTCACGTTTCTCATGGAACGTATGTGTCCTTTGGCTCTGGGATTGGGCGGACAATTTAATGAAACAGTAAAATTTTAATCTATCTGATCCACGATATGAGCTAACTAGATTGTTTCTTAGTATTTCAGCGAATTCTCCGACGCAGTAAATTATATAACACTCAACAAAGGAGCATATGCCTTGCTTGATCCGCATAACTACATGCGCTATGGGTAAATTTCGAACCGGATTCCATTGTCCTTTTTATCTCAACATCGACGTATATTTGCAGAGACCCATCTAGTCAGCCTTTTTCTGGATCAGTAAGTGATGCATTTTGTGTTTTTTTTTGAATCAATCTCTCATAGTCACTCTGTTAGATTATCGGTGATACATCAGATTTAAATGCTGCAACTACAACCCAATTTCAGGCGTTCTGGCGCGAGCTTGCTCACCGATTTGTTGATAACCCAAAAGTGGTCTTCGGTATCAACAATGAACCGCACACCATGGTAAATTGTGTGTTAACTCGGGAATATGCTTTTGACTCAGTGGGCACCGGTCTACAGCCCACGGATTTGATTCTCAAGAATGATCAGGCCGCAATTGATGGCATTCGAGCTGCTGGTGCAGCGCAACTCATACTTGCACCAGGAAATGGCTTTACGGGGGGACATTCGTGGACTCAAATTACAGGCAATGGAGCTGCTCCGTCTAGCGATTTCATGAATCAGCTAGTCGATCCATTAGAAAACACGGCAATCGACATACATGAGGTGAGGATTATTTTGACCTTATAAAAATTAAGAAAATTAGATCTCGTATAGTACCTGGGTATGTAGCTGACATGCACTCTCATGCATGGCCTGGCTTATATTGTTCATCAGACGTAGACTTTTCTGGTAGTCACGACGAGTGTACCCAACCTGGTCCCTCCAACCTGGCAGGCCTCACTCAGTGGCTCCAAGAAAACAATTTGAAGTTCGCTTCTGATCCCAATATTAAAGAGAAGATTCATGAAATAACGGTTTGATTTAGAGCTATGATTACCGAGTTTGGTGGGGGGAATAACCCAGGATGTTTGCAAGCGGTCTCTGATCTCATTCAATACATGGCCGATAATGATGTTTACATTGGCTGGTCGATATGGGCAGCGGGTCCTAGTAAGTTTTTCTTTAACATCTGAGTTACCAGGATCATAATTTGGACAGTTTGGGGAACTGCTTCCCCTTGCTGCGGAGCCGACAATGGAAGTCTCGAACCAGGTCAAGACAATGATCTAGGAGAACCAAAGTATATTGTCATTGTCCTTGTGAAACTATTACTTCTAACGGCCTTCTGATCAGTGCTTTTAACACTGTATGGGCACAGGCAGTGAGGCCTAAGATACCCAATGGTACGCTCGCTCAATTGTTAAATCGATGGCATATCGATATTGATTTCCTTCAGATTTAAAGAGGAGCGGTATCTCAGGATTATAGGATAAGAATGTCCTTTTGAGCACTACCATTGTACTTCTTTGTTGTTTCAAATGAATTCCCGACACAAGTTGACCCAGATATTTGAATGCGATTTTCTTTACGTACTGACAAAAAATCTGTTTGGGTTATTCTCATCGTGACTCAAAACTATGACTCTCTCTTGTCCGTCTAAATGCTAGTTTTCAAGGTTTTCTCAGAGGCCACTGCTTCTCTACGACTTCTCTTGGAGTCATTCAGCCCTTTGTGATGCAATGCTGTCCCTGTGTCATTGAAGAGAGAGAGAGATCGTGATGAGAAAGAAAGCGAGTGTGACTGAATCCAACAGTCCAACAGTCGCATTACTTCAAAACCTGGCTACTAGGAAGCTAGATATGAGGAAAGAGATGGAAATGGAGATAATTTTTTAGAGATGAATTGTATCGAAGACAGGAAGTGTGCAAGTCCGGATTTTCACTGTGATCTTACTACTGGTGCCAGTCCTGAAATATGAAGAGAAAATGTTAGTTTTATCCAAGTTATATGAGCAAGATGTGAGCTACAATTGGCACAGCTTATTGTGTAGCGGCTAGAGGCTTTGGATTCACGAGCAGCAGCCGAGCAGCCATCTTCACACTATGCTGCTCAGTGCTCCTTTCCCAACACGTGAACCGACGCATTTCACTACTCTACAGTTTTTGGTCTTGACCTCCCAGAGAAAGTACATTTCTGTTGTTCTCAGGAGGTAGGCTGCTGGGCTGACTGTACTTATCATCACAAGTTCTCTAACTTTGAGTCTTCCCTTGATCTAGAAGATAGGCGTATGTATTCATAGAAACCAATCAACAAATAATACAGACGAATGAGCCAATTACCTTCACATATATTGTTGAGACTTCACACCTGTGTTTCACTGCTATTTTGGATCAGAATGACATTACTATCTTCATATGTATCTTCATATGAAGATACTATCAATGAGTGGCGAGGACTCGACTGGTTTTTCCTCATACAGGATTTCCACTTGGAGCATATAGCCCTTTATCCTATGCACAGTACATGTCAGATGATTGTCAGATGATTGACGGTATCAGAGTGGTTTGATCAATATATCATAAAATTCTGGTTACTGACAACTTTGGCTTCGACCAACACAATCTGCAAGCATCAAATCAGAACAAAACTCTCAGAATCCTATACGGGGTGGTAAAATCTGCATATCACAAATTTCCAATGTAGAATCCACGTATCTTAGGTGTATGCCTAAGACCCACTTTCCTACCTCTTTTTTCACATCTGAAATCTCCACCCGTGTCATGCCTCCTTCTCATATTTTCATACAGATCCCTTCATAAACACCATGTCGTGCGACTAAATCTGGATTCAATTTGATAGATTCTGCGAAGGGCGGAGCACGTTTTAGCAAGTGTTGACTAAGAGCAAAACAGAAACAAACCTCGGAATCAACTGATATATATATATATATATGCCAGGCAGCCTTCAAGATTACCTCCAGCGATATGATGCCCCGGACGAAATAAACAGTATGGGCAGTGACTTCACAATTATCAAACAAGGGATTTGCTGTTACTTAGCTCTACGGAAAGAGAGCAATTGCGTGACTGGTATAGATATACAGCAACCCAATCCATAAAGTGGACCGCCTAGGAAACAATAAAAATCAGCCAATGCTCCTGATGGCAAGGAGTATAAACTCACCATACTCAATGCAGATCTATTAAAAGCAAAACTCCGGAAATGTGGGTTTCAATTATCTCACAACCGACTCGTCCCATCTAAAGTGAGAGGAACCTCAACATTCCCCCATTCAACACAAGCCTCGTAGAAATACAGCACACTGAAGACAAGGAATAGAATTGCACCTCCCCATGTGACTATTACGAGTGAGTTTAAGGTAACTCTGGGCGACAGCCGTGGACATACCATGCTTCACAGATATTTTGGTTGAGATGTAACGCCCTCCCATCACAGCCAACGCACTACAGAAAGAATGACCGAGGACAGTACCAAGGGTGACAAGGTAAACACTCTACAACCAGGACAAATTCAGACAACATGAACCCTGATTCATGACTGGACATACATGAGCGGCACCGAGTGCAATAGTCGCGATTTGACTTCGGTCGCCCCATTCACCGAGGAATGTTAATACAAATGACTGTACAAAGACAGGACCAAAAATAAAGCTCGAGAAATTCCTGGCGCCTTCGAGCCATGTAGATTTCTTGTTGGCCTTGGGTGAAGAAGGGGCAGCATCAGCCCTTCCTTCTTCCAAAGATCCCATTTGGATGATTTCCCCGTTATCTTCCGCGATATCCTCTTCTGCTTCTCTCATTTCTTCCGTCATTTTGTCATTCCCTGTGCCTCCACTCATCTGTTTTGCTTCTGCAGCCATGCGGAGTCCAAAAATAAGAAATAATACCGCTGCTGCTATCTGAGTCCATGACCGCGGTAAGAGAGAAGGTAACATATGACCTAGGGATGCAGAGAGAGCAGACATTAGGAGTAGTGAGGCCAAGGCGCCAGAGAAGACGAGTAAGCGGGGGTGACGCATCGCAAGCAACGCAGAAATCAGAAATGTCTTATCTCCAATTTCAGAGAATAAAATGAGTAGAATGGACTGTACCATAGTCTCCATAGCTGAAGGGTCTGTCGTTGTTGGCGGAGGCGATGGCGAGGACATGGTCGATATCGTTGGTTTTATGTTGGACCTGCGCTTTTAACTTACATTCCCACAATCACAGCCACGATCGTTTATATAAGCAGTGCTCCGGCTCACTCGTAAAATCATTAGTAAAAGCAAATTCAGGCAATTAGTCAATACAAACCGTCAATAAAGATAGAAAGCTACAATACTCCAGTAATTCAAAAACCTATACATCCTTGGGTGGGCGAAAATGCACCGTACTCGTCCCTTGTCCAAGTCCAACACTATTACCATTCTTCGGAGTCGACACCAATCCAATACCGTGTATGTGATATTGCTCTCCCACAATATCCTTAGCGGCAACCATCAACCTATCTAGTCTGTTCACAAGCCTAAACGCAGTTGAAACTCCAACACAGAACATCCTGTAGATAGGTGTTAAACAAGAGACACCAAGAGAGTATCAAGAAACGTACAAGTACTGCTCATCCTGTAGTGTATCCAATGTTAAAGCCCGTGGTAATCCATAATCTTCCTCGGATTCTTTATGGATGATATCGAGGCCATGATACTTGAGCATGAATCGGTCGAGGAGAGGCGTTGGTGTAATCTGAGGCAAAGGGTTCCCAGTACGAAGAGAGGATGAAACCATACCTGAATATGTGTGAGTACAGATAAAGAATCGAGATGCAAAAACAGAAAAAGTCTGACTAATAACAGCCAAAATATCTCCTTGAAAATCCGGGTCAGTGAACCGCGTCCTTTTCAACAGCGCACGAGACCATGCTGGCTCCATATGTTCTATGATAGACATTAAATAAGCTAATGAACTAGTGATTTGTCTAATTTTGTCTTCTCAATTTTGGCACATGAGGTGATGAAAAGACGACATACAACTGAAGGTCCATGATTTTGTGGTATCGCTTAGCAGGCCAGCGTCCTCGAAGCGAGAACTAGGATATATTGTTGATACATCAAGATGTATGAACATAAGAGAGGCGAGGGAGTAAATGCATACCTCATAAATCACATTTGTACGCAACACCAACGATCTTTTCAGCTTGCTTCGAATCGCGATCAGACTCGTAATAATTTCTTGTACCTCCGACTCCCGATGAGTGTTAGCATATGAAACAATTGCACAATAGATTGTGCCAAGTTCACTGCACGTTGTGGAAAGCAAACGTCTTTGGTACCGCCGGATGGTCGTTGAAGGCGGTAAAAACGATACGATACTGTCATATTTCAATTGGTGAGTCACACAAAATAAACGAGACCAAAAGTCACCCACAACGCTGCGACCACACCACAAGTCACCAACAAGAATCGTCTCCATGCAACAGAGAACCCAGCTCCTGGATTACCAGGGACAATTATGTGTAGATCTAAATATGAATATCCGACAACCTTTCACCACGTCGTGAGCCAGCTTCATCTAACAGAAAGTATTCATCAATCGTTGCCTTACCAAGACCACAGTGACCCAAAGAACAATGTTTATCATCGGCGGAACTGGCCAATACAATCTGGCGAAATAGAAGAAAGGGAAACACACCCCAAGGACTGCCCCTAGTCCGTAAGGGTTGCCTTGCGAGATGTACCTGAACATCCGTGACAACAGTTAGCATTTAACGAATCGGATTGGAATAAATCTTCTTGAGTACCAGACGACTATCCCTATCACACCACCAGCAAACGTACTGAGGACACGAGCCGTCAGCGCGAAAGTTGTGTCCCCTCGAAATCGAGCAAGCGAAAGTTGCCCCATGACACTAAAATCGACGTTTGCGTGAGACCATATTCGTCAGCAATTGGCACTTACATTCCCCAAACAAAACGATTTTCTAAGCAGAAGAATAAAATCAGACTCTAAAACGAATAAAGAAAAATGTTCAACTTGCCATATGCAAAGTTAGCAGAACTTTTGATGAAAGAGGGTAGACAAAGGGCGACGGTGAAGATGCCAGCCTTCAATGCAAACAATACATTTCCATGTGCACAACTCGCAGCTGCATAATACAGGATCGACATGACCCATTCAAACGCGTTCCGAGGAGGGAGGGCATCCGGATCCCGTTGGCGTGGCATTCCGAGGTCTTCTAATGTGCTGGGTTGCACACCCTGAATCACATCTACAATTCATAGTGAACACAAAATAAGATGAACAGACAGGGAAAGAGAATACACGAATTCCACTTACCTGGATCATCGTCCTCATCATTCTCTACGTCGTCAGCTATATCATATTTACTCCATGACAACAACCGTTTGACAGGCGTCCATAGCCGCATTCGGACCCGTTCCATTTCTAATCTAACGATCTCGTCTATCTGTAATTTTCATTGAGGTACATATTGACTCTGAATGCCTGGTCATCGGAAGGAAGGGAAGTACATACCATGTTGATCACAACGATAGAAAACTGCATGAGATGGAATTGATAAACATAGCAGTTGAACAAGTATCGATGAGGAGGCATAGCGTAGTCTGGATCTTCCGCTGAACTATCAAATGCTGGCCTATATGGGTCGAGAACCTTTAACCTAAAGACAAGAAGTTGAAACATAACAAATGATTTCTGGGATAGCCACATACCGTTTATCATTCTTAAAGTCATCTAATGCCGATGCTATCCGATATCTCAACCTCTGGACCTCATCTAGCTTATTTTCCCGCTTTGCCTCAAACGCTGCAGTCTTCATGAAACACTGTAACTTGTCCTCTCGTACTGATCCAAGCCAATCTCGAACGCCAATCAATCCTTCTTTGGTAATGTTCAATAGATCTGTGCAGCTATGAGAAGATGCGTAAGTCAAGCCAAATCGCACAGAAGATCATCAGCTCACCAATCTCGCAACAATTTAGCCGCTTTCTGTGTATAGAAGTCGGCATATGGGTCATGAAATCGTGTAGCCTCCAGATTCATATACCTCTGACTCTCGAAAACGCCCACAGCGCGCTCCTCTCTTCTCCTACCAAATGATAAGTGCAGTAATGAATGGGGAAGGTGACCCCCAAGATGTAAATGAAGATGAGGCCCATGGTGATGAGGCGTGACGACCTGAGACGATGAAAAAGATGCTCCGGTGTGCGTTCGGGTCCGCTCTAGAGAAGCCTTCCTTGAAGATGGCCGAGACCGGAATAATCTTCTCGAGCGATGTGAATAAGGGGTCTTTGCCCCATCCAAAATAGAACTTTCTCCCGGTCCATTGACCTTGACATTGTTTTCATCTACTACTATTTCCTCGCTTGTCCGCGATTCCATTCGAACGTGCGACCCCGATCTTCCCTCAGTATGGGCTGGTGATGACGGACGAGAAATAACGGGACTACCCAGTGCCGGAGTATTTGCACCGGAAGGAGCGGGCGTCAAAGGGAAAGGATCTCTCGATGTATCAGCCAGCGTGAAATACACCGTCATCCCGTTCGCCCTCCCAGCCAACCTTCTTGCCAAATTGTGAAATGTATGGAAATCACCTGGCGCAAAGCGTGACCAGCTGACATCATTGTTGAGAAGTCGTGTTGATGCCGCTAACAAAACCAAAATACTTTCTGAGCCATCACTAGCGGCGGTGATGGAATCGGCCAAAGAAGCAAACTCCTCGGAAGGAACGTCGGCACCGAGGATTTTGCAGTGTTGGTCGAGGGATGAGATCAAGGGTGAAAGAAACATTTGAAGCCGCGTCGTGAATTGATGGGAGATTGTAGAAGGAAAGATGAGGATGGCACTAAGTAGAGCCAGAGCAGAATGAAAGCATAGTGGAAGGATAATGGTACGGCCGATCTTGTAAATATCAGCTGTGCGAACGTGATATGCGTTGAAAAGATAGGCTTACGATGTAATAGGGATAGGGTAGCAAAGAGGCAGTCGTCAAGGAAATGACTGGGAAGCCCCCGTCAGTAAAATCAATCAAATGTTCGAGCCAAAGACATACCGAGAGAGATACATGCAAAGACGCAAGGGAAGATATAAGGACCAGGTCCTTGTCTAGCTCTGACATAGAGGAAGAAGGCGCTTCCGAGGAATACCCAGACTGCAAGAATAACTGTCGGCTAGCGTTCCCGAGTATTAGCAGGAGAGGAGGGCAGATTTCAGAAATCATAATCTCACCGCCGCCTGTATATATTCCCCCGACACCGCCTGGACGAAAGTGACTGAACGATCCGTGTTCGTTCTGGCGAGATTGGCCAAGAAGATGCCCAGCGATGCCCAGCTAGGCCAGGTTAATGAAATGAAGTGATAATAGGTAAGGTAATGTAATCCGCTTACGACCACGATAGCGCCACGAAAAACAAGATTAGAAACTCACGCTCCAGGACGCCAACGAATGGATCGCTGGGTGGGGACAGGAAGGCAGCTAGAACATTGTTACTGATGAGATAGATTGAAGAAGTAAATGAAAAACTCACCGATAAGGATTAAAAAACTCGCCTTGAGATATGGGTCGGTATAATACACACAGAGGAACCAAAAATCGTACCTGCCCCATAAGGAACTCGACTCTCGGTATGATAAACAAGACCGAAGACACCCAAGCTACGATCGAACATCGTATTACAGGCTTCAACTTCGACCAGGTCCAATTCCTAGGTATCCATTGCAGTTGTGCTGGGAGCATAAAGGACTTTGGCACTTTGGCTGGGGAATTGGTGCTTAGAGAGTCACCCGGTCTCGGAACATCACCCTTCTCGCTGATCTGCGGCTTGCCTGGCGGCAAAGACGCCATATTCGACCAAGGATGTGTAGGAGTGATGGTCAGATCTTCATAGAATACTAATAGTATTCTTCTTCCGGAACACAGACGATCCGTTCTACTCACACGGTCATGTGACACAACAAATATTGTTCAACATTCTACCACACTGAACTGCCACCCGATGCATTTGCCGCAGTTGGACTCGAGAGATTCTGTGTCACAGAAGAGCCTGGATTCAGGGCGGCGAGATTCTCTGGTTCCTTCCTCCACTCAATTTTTTCTACCCTTACCTCTCCGTCAATCAGTTGATACACATATGTGACCACAACCGAGCCTTGAATATCGAGGAGTGCAAACGAAGGTATGGGGTCACTATCATAGAGGAGAGACAAGGGAGTCAGGGTTGTGTCAGAGCCACGACCGCCGGAACATACTCGCTGAAGGCACCCGTCCATGCACCCGTTGCTGAACCAGGGTTCACGAAGAACCTATTGTCAAGCTCTATGGCTTGGAAACTGAGGAATATAAGACAGGGCATGGACGGAGACGAGAGGCCAATGCACATACACATGGGTGTGCCCAGATATAAGAACGTCAACATCCATCTGCCGCGCAATAGATCCCAGTGAATCAATATCTCCGTACGGTATACACTGATGACCATGTATGACACCGATCCTAATAGGATTGTGTACAACTGTTACCGACAACGGAAAGTTCGAGCCCTTAGAATTGTGAGTTGAGTACATGAAGACCACAAATTACATTGAGCTCCTGCACACAGGCTCAGCAACAGAAGACCAGTACCTCGTCATAATCCCCCTTTGCAACATGAACGTCGGGGGAAATGGTCCGCAGGTAGTCAAGTGTTTCTTTGTCACAAACATTACCAGTACATAAGATTTGTTGAATCTTTCCAGGAACGAGTAATTTCTTGAATTTTAGAGGCAAGTCATGGATCCTGTGAGGAATGTGCAGGTCGCCGATGATGAGTACAAGAACCATGGTGATAAGCGGACAGAACGCGGACAGAACTAGGTTGTCTGAAATGGATGCGATGTTTGTTTCAGAGGCAGGAATCAAATACAC
>Ga0157367_1001083_pt1 | contig 12277 bp, 12 predicted proteins | sample AttbisABBM2_FD_113142 | JGI IMG/M metagenome (GOLD analysis project Ga0157367, IMG submission 113142) | Fungus gardens microbial communities from leaf cutter ant in Botucatu, State of São Paulo, Brazil - Atta bisphaerica ABBM2 | ecosystem: Host-associated > Fungi > Mycelium > Unclassified ...
CTCGGCATCGTGATCCTGTGCTCGGTCCAGAACTTCGGCTACTACGGGATCATGATCTGGCTGCCGACCTTCCTGTCGAAACAGATGGGCTTCTCGCTGACGAAGTCGGGGCTGTGGACCGCGGCGACCGTCGTCGGGATGATGATCGGCGTCTGGACCTTCGGCCAGCTCGCCGATCGCATCGGCCGCAAGCCGACGTTCCTGCTGTACCAGCTCGGCGCGGTCGTGACGGTCATCGCCTATGCGCGCCTGTCGGACCCGACGGCGATGCTGTGGGCCGGCGCGCTGATGGGGATGTTCGTCAACGGGATGGTCGGCGGCTACGGCGCGCTGATGTCCGAAGGCTACCCGACCGCCGCGCGCGCGACCGCGCAGAACGTGCTGTGGAATATCGGCCGCGCCGTCGGCGGCTTCGGGCCGGTGGCGGTCGGTGCGCTGGCCGCGCACTACTCGTTCCAGACGGCGATCGCGCTGCTCGCCGGCCTCTACGTGCTCGACATGGTCGCGACGCTGTTCCTGATCCCCGAACTCAAGGGCGTCGAACTCGAATGACGATACGCGGTGCGTGGCCGGGTATCGCGGCCCGGTGCCGCGCCGCGATTCAATTCAACGATTCATCACCGGAATACACGATGCAACGCAACAACCGAACGATCGGCGTGATGGGCTCGGGCAAGGAACCGTGGCTCGCGTTTTCCGAACCGCTCGGCGCATGGCTTGCGCTGGCCGGCTTCAACCTGCTGACGGGCGGCGGCCAGGGTGTGATGCTGGCGGTCGCGCGCGCGTTCGCCGGCGTGCCTGGGCGGGCCGGCCGATCGATCGGCATTCTGCCGACGCAGGCCGATCCGCACGCGGGCTTCGTGCCGCTCGACGGCTACCCGCATCCGTATGTCGAGATTCCGATCCTCACGCCGCTGCCGCGCCGCGAACCGGGCGCCGATCCGCACACCATCAACCGGAACTCCGTGAACGTGCTGAGCAGCGACCTGATCGTCGCGTTGCCCGGCGGGCACGGGACCGCCGAGGAGATCGCGCTGGCGCAGCGCTGGCGCAAGCCGCTCATCTGCCTCGGGCCGGACGGCGCGTTTCGCGCGCTCGCCGTGGGCGCGACGTGCACGTCGTCGCTCGACGACGTGATCCGCTTCATCGACGCAGCGTTCGCGGCGGCGTTGCCGTATGCGGAGCCGGCGCAGCGATAGTGCGGTCGCGGCCGTGCGTCGGTCGCCGGGTGCGGGTGCTGACGGCGGCTGGTCGTCCAGCCGGTCGAGCACGGCCCGTTCGGATAGGCGGTCGCGCATCCGCGGCCGTTTCCCGACAAGCAGATGATCGTCGCGGGAGCGCGTCGGCGCGTGCCGGCGAGCGGCCGACGATCGGTCGGGGCGGCTCGACTGGCCGCCCCGCGCCGGTCAGCGCCCGGTCTTCAGCTGCGCCCACAACCGGTTCTGGAGCCGGCGGATCTCGGGCGGCATCGGCTTGAGCAGCGTCATCTCGTGCGAGCCGGAACGCGTGGCGACTACCCTCGGCACGCGATCGCAGGCCAAGGGCAGACGCGCGCGTGACGCTCAGCCGCGGATGAACGCGAGCAGATCGGCGTTGATCGTGTCGGCGTTGGACGTTGGCATGCCGTGCGGGAAGCCCTTGTAGGTCTTCAGCGTGCTGTTCCTCGCCAGCTTCGCCGACAGCAGGCCGGAATCCGCATACGGCACGATCTGGTCATCGTCGCCATGCATCACGAGCACGGGAATCGTGGTGCTTTTCAGGTCTTCGGTGAAGTCGGTCTGCGAGAACGCGACGATGCCGTCGTAGTGCGCCTTGGCGCTGCCCATCATCCCTTGCCGCCACCAGTTCCAGATCACGCCTTGCGACGGTGTCGCGCCGTCGCGGTTGTAGCCGTAGAACGGGCCGGCCGGAATGTCGTAGTAGAACTGCGCGCGATTCGCCGCGAGCTGCGCCTGCAGGTTGTCGAACACCTCCTTCGGCAGGCCGTCCGGATTGCCGTCGGTCCTGACCATCAGCGGGGGCACGGCGCTGATCAGCACGGCCTTCGACACGCGGTCTTCGCCATGACGGGCGACGTAGTGGATGACTTCGCCGCCGCCCGTGGAGTGGCCGACGTGCACGGCACCCTGCACGCCGAGGTGATTCACGACCGCGGCAATGTCGTCCGCATAGTGATCCATGTCGTGGCCGTCCCAGACCTGGCTCGATCGTCCATGACCGCGCCGGTCGTGCGCGATCACGCGGAACCCTTGCGCGAGGAAGAACAGCAATTGCGCATCCCAGTCGTCGGCGCTGAGCGGCCAGCCATGGTGAAAGAAGATCACCGGTGCGTCGCGCGGCCCCCAGTCCTTGTAGAAGATGTCGACATTGTCTTTCGTCGTGACGTATCCCATGTTGGCTCCTGATTCAGTGGGTGATTCGATCGGCGACGCACGGTCTGCCGAAATCGCCGGCCGGTGCGGGAAGTCGGCGGACGTGCCCGCTTGCGCGGCCTGGCGACTCACCAACTCTAGGATTAAAGTTAGGTTTAATGTCAATACGCAGGCGAGGAAGGTATGAGAATCGGGGAGCTGGCGAAGCTCAGTGGCCTCACGGCATCGCGGATCCGCTTCTACGAGGCAGAAGGGCTGATCACGGCGGTCGAACGCGGGGCGAACGGTTATCGGGAATATTCCGCAGCCGCCGTCTGGATGCTCGAGATCATCGCCAGCGCGCAGAGCACCGGCTTCTCGCTCGAGCAGATCCGTCATCTGCTGCCGGTGAAAGCCGGCAACTGGCAGCACGAAGCGCTGGTCGAGGCGCTTGAACGGAAGGTCATCGAGATCGAGGCGATGCAGAAGCGGCTGAAGGAGAACAAGAAGCAACTGCTCGTCACGATCGACAGCATCCGGAACCGGCCGACCGATCTGGACTGTGCGGAGCGGACGCGCTGGGTGATGGAGCGCCTGCGCGATCGCGGCGTGGTGTCGATCCGCGGCAAGGGGCGCCGGTCGACCGCCAAATGAGCGGCGGCCACGCGTTCCGACCGGTTCCTCTAGTTGCGCGCTTGACCTTGAAGTTGAGTTGAATCTTAGAGTGCCCGCTGACGGTAGTGAATCAGCAGGCCCGCACGTTGCCTGCCACGATCAATCTTCGACGAGAGGCAACGCAGATGGACAGGCGCTTTACACAGGTCGAATTCGGGCCCCACAAGGTTGATGTGCCCGAAGGCGGGTACTACGACCGGTTCCGGATGAATCCGGATCTCGACGCGGTCGCGCGCGATCCCGCCGCGGGGAACATCGATTTTTTCCGTCGGATTCCGAAGCGTCAGGTTGCGTCGCGCGTGGGTCCGACCTGGGCGCCGAACTTCTACTATCGCTCCAGCAGCATCCAGCTGCTGTTTCTCGCGCCGCTCGAACGCCTGCGCACCATGCTGCCGGTGCCGCTCGAACCGCTGCGAGCATTTCCCGGTTACGGGCTGGTCGCGCTGACGTTCTTTTCGTATTCGGTCTGCGATAACGATCCGTATGACGAGGTGTCCGTCGCGGTCGTGATTCGCCGGCCGGGCGCTCGCGGCTCGCATGCGCTCGAGCTGCTCGACGCGATGCGGCGCCGGAGCTTCTTCGCGCATGTGCTGGCGCTGCCCGTCACCACGGAAATCGCGCGGGTGCGCGGCGTGCACGGCTATCAGCTGCCCAAATGGCTCGCCGATATCGACATGAACATCGGCGCACGCATGAGCGCCCGGATCGCCGGGCCGGACGGTCGGCCGGACCTGACGCTGAACGCGCCGTCGCCTGCGCTGATCGACGTGCCGTCGCAGTCGCGGATGAGCACGAATACCATGGTCAATCTCGTCGACGGCGTGTGGCACCAGAGTTCGGTGCAGACCAATACGCTATCGTTCGCACAGCGCGTGTTGCCGCGCGGCATCGAGCTGGTGCGGCACGGCGGGCCGTTGAGCCAGCTGCTCGGCGGGCTCGGCGTATCCACCATCGTGCGGTTCGACGTGGTCAAGGATGCCCAGCTGGTGCTGAATCTGCCGACGCCGTTGAGGACGTTCGATGAACCCGTTCGATGAATCCGGCTGCTCATAGCCAACCCGTTTCAGAGGAGGCATCGATGACCCAGCCGACCCATGATCTCGATCTCGTCGTATTCGGTGCCACCAGCTTCGTCGGGCAGATCCTGACGCGCTACCTGTCCGAACACCTGTCGGACAGCGGGGAAACGCTGCGCTGGGCGATTGCCGGCCGCTCCGAGGCGAAGCTCCGGCAGGTCAGGGACGGGCTGGGCGCCGCATGGCAGGCGCTGCCGATCATCGTGGCCGATGCGGCCGACGAAGCGCGGCTGCGTGCGTTGTGCGTGCGGACGCGCGTCGTCGTGTCGACCGTCGGCCCGTACGCACTTTATGGCGAGCCGCTGGTGCGGGTCTGCGCGCAGACTGGCACGGACTACTGCGATCTCACCGGCGAGACGCAGTGGATCAAGCGGATGATCGAACGGTACGAGCCTGCGGCCAGGCAATCGGGCGCGCGCATCGTGCATTGCTGCGGTTTCGATTCGGTGCCGTCGGACATCGGCGTCCTGTTCCTGCAGCAGCACGCGCGGCGGCAGTGGGGCGTGCCGGCCACGCAGGTGAAGATGCGTGTGAAGACGCTGAAGGGCGGCGCGTCGGGCGGAACGGTCGCGAGCGTGATCAACGTCGTGCGCGAGGCCGCGGCCGATCCTGCGCTGCGCCGCGAACTGCTCGATCCGTATGCGCTGTGCCCGAAGGATCATCGCTTTACAGTGCGGCAGCACGCGGTCCGGTCGGCGGAATTCGATCGCGACGGCGGTACGTGGATTGCGCCGTTCGTGATGGCGGCCATCAACGAGCGCGTCGTGCATCGCTCGAACGCGCTGACGGACAACGCGTACGGCAGCCGGTTCGCGTATGACGAAGCGGTCATCACGGGTACGGGTTTCAAAGGCCGCATCGCCGCGCTGACGATGGTGGCCGGCCTCGGCGTATTCATTGCCGGTGTTCTCGTCAAGCCGGTGCGCAGCCTGATGGCGCGCTTCCTGCTGCCGAAGCCCGGCGAGGGGCCGAGCGCCGCCGCGCAGCTGGCCGGCCGTTTCGACCTGCGCTTCTTCGGGCGCGCCGACGATGGGCGGACGCTGCGCGTGAAAGTGACCGGCGATCGCGATCCGGGCTACGGCTCGACCGGGAAGATGCTGGGCCAGGCCGCGCTCAGCCTCGCGCTGGATTGCAGCCGCGACGGCGCGAAGACCGGGCGCGGCGGCGGCTTCTGGACACCCGCGACGATGTTCGACGAGCGCTTTGTCGAGCGCCTCGTGCGTCATGCCGGGTTGCGTTTCGAGCGGCTTTGAGATCGTGATGCATGCGTCCCGTTCGAGCGGAAGCAGAAGAAATAAAGGATCGCGAATCAACGTGAGGAGGTAGCGAATTGCCACCGCGGGTCAGAAGGCCGGATCCGGTGTCGCCGGCGCGCACCGGTCGGGCGCGTTACAGGAGCGCGACGACCTGCTCGGCCGTCGCCTTCGCCGACTGCGGATTCTGCCCGGTCACGAGACGGCCGTCGACGACGACGTTCGACGTGAACGGCAGCAGCGCCTTCTCGTAGCGCGCCCCGCGCCGCAGCATCTCCTGTTCCACGTTGTACGGCACCTTCTTCGCGACGCCGGCCAGCACTTCCTCGACCCACGAGTAGCCGGTGATCCGGCGTCCGGCGACCAGCAGCGAGCCGTCCGACAGCGTCGTGTCGAGCAGGCCGCAGTAGCCGTGACAGACCGACGACACGATCCCGCCGCGCTCGTAGATCTCGCGCGTGAGCCGCTGCAGGCCTGCATCGTCCGGGTAGTCCCACATCACCGCATGGCCGCCGGTGAAATAGATTGCATCGAACTCCGCCGGATCGATCTCGTCGGGGCGCGCGGTGTTCGCGAGCAGCGCCGCGTTGGCCTTGTCGGCGCGCCACGCCTTGGCCGCGGCGTCGGCGTGCGGCCACTTGAGCGAGCGCGGCTCGAGCGGCGATACCCCGCCCTTGGGGCTCACGAGCTGCTGCTCATAGCCCTTCTTCGCGAAGATGTGATGGGCATGGGTCAGCTCGGACAGCCACAGCCCGGTCGGCTGCGACGGGTCGGCGTAGTGCGCGACGTTGCTGACGACATGAAGTATCCGCCTGGTCATGATGCGATCTCCTCTTTCATCGGCCACGGGCGGCCGTCGTCGACGCGCCGCCGTTTTGTCGGCATGCAGAACACATACTCATGGCCTCGATACGTTTGCCGAGGCAAACCATAACCTTCAAGTGAAGTTCAAGATCAAGCGTTTTTCGCCTTGGCTTTCCGCGCGCGCGCGTCGCCCAGGACGAGGCCGTCGAGCAAGGTCGTCAACGCGTCCTCGATCGCATGATCGCCGACTTTCTCGCGTATCAGCCGCCCGTCGATCGCGAGCATCGTCAGGCCGTGCAGATGCGCCCAGCAGGCGGTCGCCTGGCCGAGCGCGGAGCGCGGACGGATCGAGCCGGCTTGCTGGCCGCGCTCCAGCAGGTCGACGACGAGCAGAAAAGGGGCTTGCGTGCGCGGATCGCGGTGGATGTCCGTTGGCTCGCCGGCATCCGCTGCGAACATCAGGCGATAGAGATCGGGGTTGCGCTGGCCGAACGCGAGATGCGCGTAGGCGAGCGCGCGCAGGACGGCCGGTGCGTCCCGCGTGGAATCGATGGCTGCGGCGAGTTCGTCGCGCAGGCGATCGAATCCGATCAGCGCGAGTTCGTGCAGTAACGCGGCTTTGTCCGGGAAGTGCCGGTACGGCGCGGAGTGGCTGACGTTCGCGCGCCGCGCGATTTCACGCAGCGTGAACTGCCAGCCTTGTTGCTCCTGCAACGTGTCGAGCGCCGTGTCGATGATCGCGCGACGCAGATCCCCGTGGTGGTAGGTCTTGTGTCCGGCATCCACGTCAGGTGGCATCGTGAGGGTCCAATGTTGACATGCGACACATTGTGGTCCTATGATCCGTCGCACGCAAGTTGACAGTGTCTACATGGGTGCAAACCGATGAGGTGTGACATGGGCGTTCCCGCAGAATCCAGCTTGAACATCGACCCGGCGGCGTTGCTGGCCCGCCAGCGCAGCGCATTCGTCGCGGACGGGCCGCCGGGCCTGGCGCAGCGCAAGGCCAGTCTCGCGCGACTGCGCGCCGTGGTGCTCGCGCATCGCCGCGACGTGGAAGAGGCGGTCAGTGCCGATTTCGGGCACCGCTCGCGCCACGAGACCGCGATCATGGAACTGGTCGGCGTGATCCAGGCGATCGACTACCTGACCCGCAACCTGCGCCGTTTCATGAAGCCGCAGCGCCGGCACGTCGGCCTGTTCTATCGAGCCGGGCACGCGCGCGTGGAATACCAGCCGGTCGGTGTCGTCGGCGTGATGGCACCGTGGAACTACCCGTTCGCGCTGACGTTCATTCCGCTTGCCACCGCGCTGGCCGCCGGCAACCGCGCGATGCTCAAACCGTCGGAGCTGACGCCGCGCACCAGCGAGGTGATGCGGCGGATGCTCGAGGAGACCTTCCCGAGCGAGGAGGTCGCGGTGGTGCTCGGCGGCCCGGAGGTCGGCGCCACGTTTAGCGGCTTGCCGTTCGACCATTTGCTGTTCACGGGCAGCACGCAGGTGGGCCGCAAGGTCATGAAGGCGGCGAGCGACAACCTGGTGCCGGTCACGCTCGAACTGGGTGGCAAGAGCCCCGTGATCGTCGCGAGGGGGCATGTCGACGACCGGGCGATTTCCAGCATCGTGTTCGGCAAGCTGTCGAATGGCGGGCAGACCTGTGTCGCCCCGGATTATGCGCTGGTGCACGAAGACGACCTCGACGCATTCGTCGCGCGATACGACGCGGCCGTCGCGCGTTTCTATCCGGACGGGCCGACGAGCGCCGACTATACGTCGATCGTCAGCGACCGGCATTACGACCGGCTGAAAGGGCTCGTCGACGATGCGCGCAGGCAGGGGGCGCGCGTGATCGAGGCGGGCATCGCACCGCGCAACGCGGGCACCCGCACGCGCACGCTTGCGCCGATGCTGGTGATCGGCGCGGGCGATGACACGGCCATCATGCAGGAAGAGATTTTCGGGCCGATCCTGCCGGTGCGAACCTATCGCACGATCGGCGAGGCGGTCGACTACGTGAACGCGCGGCCGCGGCCGCTCGCGCTGTATTACTTCGGCGCGACGGACGCCGACTGCGAGACGGTGCTGAGGCGCACCACGTCGGGCAACGTCGGGATCAACAACACGATCCTGCACGTCGCGCAGGAGGATTTGCCATTTGGCGGCATCGGGCCGAGCGGCATGGGCGCGTATCACGGGATCGAAGGGTTCCGCGCGATGAGCCATGCGAAGGGGGTGTTCGTGCAGGGGCGCTGGAGTCTGCCGAGCCTGCTGCGTGCGCCATTCGGCAAGCTCGCGGACGTCGCGCTGGCGACGCTGCTCGGAGCGGGGCGATAGCCGCGTCGGCGTCGCGGCGTGCGCGTCAGTGCGCGAACGTATCGACGAGTGCGTCGACGACGACGCGCACCCGCGCCGTATGGGCAAGATCCTGGTGGAGCACGAGCCACGTCTCGTACGGTTTCGCGCGGTGCCGTCCGGGCCAGATGCGTACCAGCTCCGGATCGCGCTGCGCGAGGTAGGCGGGCAGTTCGCCGAGCGCGAGACCGGCGCGCACGAATGTGGCCAGCATCAGGCTCGAATCGAGTTCGGCCACGACACGTCCGTCGGTGGCCGATTCGCCGGCCAGGGTGTCGTGCTGCTGTTGCGTGACGCCCGGCTGGTAGCGCGCGATGTCGTGGCCCGCGAAGCGGCTGCCGGGCTGCGGTTCGCCGAAACGGTCGAGATAGCGGCGCGTCGCATAGAGCCCGACGTCCCAGCGTGCGAGCAGCCGTACGATCAGGTCGGGCTGGTCGGGACGCAACGTGCGTACCGCGATGTCGGCCTCGCGGCGCGCGAGATCGACGACGCGCGTCGTGGTGCCCAGCAGCACGCGCACGTCGGGATGGCGTTGCTGCAACCGCTCGATCGCCGGCACGACGAAATCGACCGCGAGTGCATCGGTCGTCGTCACGCGCACTTCGCCGGCCACGCGCGCGTCCGCGCCTTCGCTGCGCCGTTCGAACGACACGGCCAGCCGCTCCATGCCCTCCGCGGTATCGAGCACCTGCCGGCCGCTGTCGGTCAGCTCGAGCCCGCCGGTGGTGCGCAGGAACAGCCGGCTGCCCAGCGTGCGCTCGAGCGCGCCGAGGCGGCGCCCGACCGTCGTCTGATCGATGTCCAGTTGCTCCGCCGCGCCGCGCAGCGTGCCGGCGCGATGCGCGGCGAGAAAGATGCGAACGTCGTCCCAGTTCATGTCGTGTCGAGGTGATGCGAATTTGCAGGGTTGGCGTGCGATTTCGTGCATTTTCACATGGCCGGTCGATCTCTACCATGCGGCGCCTGAGTTCAACCACATGCGCGCCGGCCGCACCGGCGTGCGAGGAGCCTTGTCATGCCGCGTCTTTCCCTGATTCTCGTCGTCGCGATGCTGAGCGCATTCGGCCTCATCGCGTCGGACGTCTACCTGCCCGCGATGCCGGGCATGGCCGCCGATTTCGGTGTCGCCGGCTGGCGGATGCCGCAGACCGTGTCCGCGTACCTGCTCGTGCTGGCGCTCGCGCAGCTGGCCTATGGGCCGCTGTCCGACCGTCACGGCCGCAAGCCGGTGCTGGTGGCCGGCATCCTGATCTACGTCGGCGGCTCGCTCGGGTGCGCGTCGGCCGGCAGTTTCGCGACGTTCGTCGCCTGGCGAATGGTGGAAGCGGCCGGCGCCGCTTCGGGGCTCGTGATCGGCCGCGCGGTGATCGCGGACACGTGCGACAAGCGGATGTCCGCGAAGGTCTACGCGGTGATTTATCCGCTGGTGTCGCTGTCGCCGGCCCTGGCGCCGGCGATCGGCGGGCATCTCGCCGCATGGGCCGGCTGGCGTGCCGACTTCCTGTTCGTCGCGGCATTCGGCGTGGCCGCGCTCGTGAAGACGCTGGCGCTGCTGCCGGAAACCCGGCCCGCGCACGCACGCTCCCGCACGTCGCCGTTCGCCGGCTTCGGCAGCGTGCTGCGCGATGCCGCGTTCCGCCGCTACACGGTGGTGGTGTGCGCGATCTACTGCGCGTGGTTCGTCTACCTGACGCAATCGCCGTTTCTGTTTGCGGCGGCTGCCGTGGACGAGGCACGGCGCGGCTGGCTCTACCTGCCGCTGACGGCCGGCATCATCGTCGCGAACGTCGTGGCGAAGCGCCTGCTCGACTGCTGGCTCTACGATCGCATCGTCGCGGCGGGTATCGTGTGCTTCGTGCTCGGCGGCGTCGCGTTCGGCGCCACGTGTGCGTTCGGGATCACGGGCGTCGCCGCGACTGTCGTGCCGATGTGCATCGTCAGCCTCGCGAACGGTTCGTCGCTGTCGCTGGCCGTATCCGGTGCGGTGACAGGCCGGCACGGTCATTCGGCGACCGCGTCGGGGCTCGTCGGCTTTTGCCAGATCGGCAGCGCGGCGCTGGTTGCGACGGCCGTCAGTGCAACGGCCGGCACCGGGCAGGCCGTGCTGACGGTGTCGATCCTGGTGCTTTCGTTCGTTGCGCTCGCGGCATGCGTTGCGCGGCCGACGGTCGCGCGCGCGGTCGATCCGGCGTGATGCCGATGCGGCCGGAGGGCCGGGGGCGGGGTGCGACCGGGCTAGATACTATGGAAGGGCACGCTCGCGGGCGATGCCGATTCGGTCGCGCTGTATGCGGTGGAGGGCGGCAAGCTGCGCGATACGGGCAAGCGCGTTGCGCTCACGGGCGGGCCGTCGTCGTTGAGGACGATGCCGCGTTGATCCGTTGATGCGTTGAAGTGTTCGACGGGCTGTTCAGGAAGCGCTCGAGCGCGACGTTTCGTTGCGCATGCAACAGTGCTGCGCCGCTCAGGTAGAAGTATTCGAACGCCGTCGTTACGGACGCAGCAGGTCGAATCCGCCGAACACGACCACGCCGCTGAGCACAATCATCGCGACCGAATGCTGGCCGAAATAGAGAATCGCGGCCGCGAGCCACGTGGTCAGGCAGAAGGCGCCGATGCGGGCCATCGTGAATTCCTCGAAATGCGTGATGAAGGGGGGCGTGCCGAAGTCGTCGCGTCGTCATGTTGATGCGGGCGCGGGGCTCGCGTTGCGACGGCGCCGGACGGCATCGCGTATCGGGCCCGACCGGGCGGGCGCCGACGCGGGGCAGCCCGCGAGGCCTTGCCGGAAGCAGCGGGTGTGCTGTGGCAGCTGGCCAGCCGGCGATTTTACCAGCGTTGACGCCCGGCCAATCTGGCCCCTTCGCGACGATCGGCGGTACGCGCACGGCGCGGGCATCTCGCGGCAGCTGGAAAGGCGGGGCTCAAGTTTCATCGGACGAATACCGTAAACCGGTTGCAAGGTATCCCCTGTTCAACCGACCCGAGTCGCACACTCACTACGGACCGACACGATGCAGATCGCCCCTTCTTCCGCCGCGCAGACCTCGCCCGCCACCGGCAATACGACCGCCAACCCGTCCGGCACCGGTGCCGCGTCGGCGGCGACGTCCGCCGCGTCGTCGCCGACGGGCGGTGCCGCGCAGCCGGACGGCGCGGGGCAGACGCCGGGCGCGTCGGGATCGTCGGCCGAGGATCCCGCGGTCAAGCAGTTGAAGCAACTCATCGAGCGCTTGCAGAAACAGCTCGCGCAGCTGCAGCAGCACATGGCGGCCGCCGCGCAGCGCGCGAAGAACGATCCGGCCGCGGCACTCGAGCAGCAGACGCTGAGCGCGGAAGCCAGCACGATCTCCGCCGCGCTGTCGACGGCGATCGCGCAGCTTGCGCAGGCGATCCAGAAGTCGGGCGGTTCGACGTCCGGCGGGCTGGTGTCGACGCAGGCCTGACGGCACGGCGCCGTGCCGTCGCGCACCGCAGCGCGCGGACGCGTCCCGGCACCTCACCCCGCGCATTACAATCGCAAGCTCGTCTCCCTCGCAAGGACGGCAGAACGATGAACGCGGAATTCGCCGACGACGACCTCGTCCGCTTCGACGCGCAAGGCGGCACGCCGCTGCCCGCGGCCGACGCCGAAGGATGGCTGGACCACGACGGCGCGCGCATCTGGCACGCGTCGTTCGGCCATGGCCCGCCGGTCGTGCTGCTGCACGGCGGCCTCGGTCACGGCGGCAACTGGGGCAACCAGGTGCCGGCGCTGCTCGCGGCC
>Ga0157367_1001088_pt1 | contig 12246 bp, 10 predicted proteins | sample AttbisABBM2_FD_113142 | JGI IMG/M metagenome (GOLD analysis project Ga0157367, IMG submission 113142) | Fungus gardens microbial communities from leaf cutter ant in Botucatu, State of São Paulo, Brazil - Atta bisphaerica ABBM2 | ecosystem: Host-associated > Fungi > Mycelium > Unclassified ...
TGACTAGTACCTTCGGAATTGCTTTGTCTCTACTATTGAAAGCTTGTCTAGAATTCCATCCACGATGTTGATGTCTGCTGCTCAAAAGAATTTATCAAAGCGCATTTATCGCGCCGCTATGGATTACACAATAATCGATAGGTTTCGCTCTGCTGTTGCTTGGTGTGAGTGTTGTATAAGAAAGACCCTCAGTCACTCGAAGTGATGCGAGAACTGAGGTTTAAATCGTGCTGCATAGTAGTTTATGTAGTAAAGCTAATGAGTAACTGTTAAAGCGATACCGATCCACGATGTTATCCATCCACTCCTCATTATATCTATAAATACGTGACATGTGTTAGCTGTCAGCTTACTCCTTACTGCAGCCTTACTGAATGTTGGCCCTACCTTGACTGCAACCGACTACCTAAATAGGGATTAGAATACAGGTAGACATCATTGATAATAAAGAGAACCTGGGATGTGCTCATTATAGTCGAGAGTGATGCCCCGTTACTAACATCCAAAGAATGTCTACTATGAAACTGGGACATTTAAAAGACTCAGCCCGAGCAAGGCCCCAAAATGATGATTATGACGTCGTCGCGAGTTTGCTATTCCAGCATGTTGATTCAAACTACGAAGGTGGCAGATACCTGCTTTCGACAGGTTTCATATCCTTTCGCCCAAGGGTCACCAGTATTTCGCGACCGCCTAGCAGATTACCTATCTTTGATCTATGCCGGAAGTCTTCAGCAAGGCACTCGGAAGACAGTACTACGCCTCACCAGTCAGTGGTCTTTCCGTCAAGTTGGCTTTCCAGGAACTTAATGTCCCCGGAAGATTTTCCATGGCACTAGTAGAACGATTCGTTCTGTACCAGTGATATGCCGAGAAAGCATAAATTGAGCCTCTTTACGAAGGATTACTCGCGCGACGCGGACCCTCTACAGAAAAGGACAGTGAGGTTCTGGACCTCAAATCCTCACTGAAGATCAGCGCAGCCCGGTAGGAGCTGTTAAGGACCGTGCTCCCAGAAGTTAACCGGACGGATGCCCTTCTTCTGAGAGTGAAAGACGTAGTTCCCAAAGTCACTTGGATCGGCTACCCCTTCCCTTCCTCCTGGTAGTCCCCACGGTAAGTATTGGCGCTAATTGATGATTGATCGCATTCATTCGCCAGTAGATGCAAAGGAAGGTCCTTGAATATGAAACCATCATGTAACGTCCCCACAATCTTGGGTCTTTTATTAATTTCGGAATACTTAGTTTAAGTTCAAGTGCATGGGAATCATGCGCAATCAAGAAACAAACTGCATGTCCAAGGTAAGTTTAACGCTCCCATACCAACTTCGATTTCTCGCACAAATTGAACAAGAGACTCCTCAAGTCATGGGTACTTGTTAGGCCTTCGTCATTTTCAGATTCTGTTCTAATATTCAATACTACGGACGCGCCCAACGGACCGGAAATCAAAAATCAAAACTATGGTGACATCGTCAATTCCAGGTAATTACGGCAACAAGCAATTTCAAAGATCAAGCGTGAGTCCTGCATTCGACGTGTCCACACTAACTTCTCCCTTCTCCCCATCTGCGTCTCCCCATGTAATATCACCCTGAACATATCCTCGAAGATTCCTGTAGATCACTAACCGAGTTCTACCCCTTCCAGCAGGATCGTCGACCCAATGTTGATGGACGATCGGGTTCGACCATGCCGAGTGAGTAGCCAAAGTGAAACGCCCTTGAAACGTTGGGTGCAAAAAAATATTCGCCGGGGAATTCGAAGTAGAGCCTCGGTAGGTTAAGAGTGAATCTATGGGAGCATCTCTGAATGCGACATCCAGAGGACTGTTTGATGTATGAGTCAAGACAGAGAAACTAGTTTTAGTTGATGGTTGCGCTATTCTCAAATCGTGAAGCCTGATGTCTGCTTTGAGAGGGCTAGAGTTTGCTATCAAGCAAAGTTCGAAGATATAAAAAGGTGAGACAGACCCGTTATCGGTGGTTATGGATAGCTTGGCTCGGGAAGACCTTAATTGATTGAAGTCAACGTCGATATCCACGCGTGAGTTAGAGGTGGCAATGACAAGCTCATCGGACGCGTTGAAGCTGCCCTCGATTGCGCTGTTTGAGGTTCGAAGGTTCGCCACGTATGCACCCAACGACTAGACAACGGGTCAGTACTGGGAAACCCTGTAAAATTATTAGTTGCTTACCTGGGCCTTGATACCACCATTGGAACCGTGCAAGTTCAAATATTCAAAGAAGATTTTCCCTTGAAGATCGTCGAAATGCTGCTGAGTGTTGACCACGTGCGTTTCAAATCGATTGATGAAAGGGAAGCCTTCAGGAAGCTCAACAAGAGCATCGTATTGGACCTGATGGTGAGGTGGTTCAGCTGTCGTTGGATTCTAAATCCCGGAGATCAGCGAGCTAAAACAAAATGATTTCAACATAGAGCACTCGCAAATATGCCGACACCAAATTCTCCCTCGTTTCGTTTCAGAGAACAGACAATTGTATTGGCCGTATTGGCCCAATGCCATCCTATCACCTTCGTCGTGACAGAGAATCTGATGAAATCGGTGCTAGCGGAGGTGGTCACTCTCACAGAGCCAGAGAGCCATGCACCGGCAGACAACAACAGGAGCGTTTCTGAGGGAGAGGCAATCTCAAAAGATGTAACGCTGGGCCCAGGACCATCGAACAATGGCTCATCGCATGCCAACAGATCTACACCAGGTGGCAACGGATAGTCCATATTTTGATCACCAGGCTCGATACCCCACTGTTACCTCAATTTACTGATGAGAGCCAGGTAGTGAGAATTCAATAACGCACATGAGGCCTTGGGCCATACTTATATCGGTGGAGCCACGAGTGCCTCAATAAACTACCAAATAGAATCCAGACCAAGATCGCAACTATAAAAGCCTTGAAGAAGCGGCAAGGAGACCGCTGTCTGACCACAGCTGCTGGCCTCAGATATTGTGGGTGGACAACCTCTGGATGAAGGTGAGAGACGTAAACATTGGGGTGACTATAGTAATGTTGGTTTGCCGTTCGGTAGGAGGGTGGAGGGTTGACCCTGCCGTAGCCGCGTAGTAGAGAGTCAGTGGACATTTCATGAAAAGCGCAGCTGTGAAACAGAGGCAAAGTTGCCCTGAGCACAACTTCACAAGAAAGGAAATAGAAAAAACAAATTGCACTGCATCAAGGGGGAATCGAACCCCCGGCGGGTCGAGATATTATGGCAACGACCCAGGTTACCACTACCCCATTGATGCTTGCTTGATAGTCCATCACGAATATATATCTTCATAGTGAAAATGAGTAACGTCCCACTTCCACAAAGGCGTCCACTTGTATGTTGTTCAAGCGAAACGGATTACAATATTTTGTGTGTATTCTACCATTTGAAATTGTCGGTTCACGGGTGTTGCAAAGGAAGCTAAGTTTAGAACAATCGAGTCAGATCATCTCCAGATAACAAATGTAACAAATGTTCGATTCGACTCACTTCATCACCTCTGCGATCTGCGCTAGCAACCTCCCTTCCTAATGTCGACAATATACATAGACATATCCCAAGGCTCGGATACTACCGGTGACGGTTCTCAAGCCTCTCCCTACCAAACTCTGGGTTTTGCCTTGTTCGCTAATCCATCCGACACCGTTAAAACCCTTATTCGAAAAGGATCTACTGATGAGTACCAAATACCAACACAGTCTGCTTTGAAGAAGGCCCGGAAGGCTGCCGATGGATTAGAAAAGCAGATAAAGAAGGCAGAGGAGGTCGCTGCTAAAGAGGCCCAAAAATCCGCGGAAGACAAGGAGAAAAAAGAGAAATTGTTGGAAGAAAGTAAGAAGGTCATACTGGAAGAGGACAAAACGCTTCCCAAAGCTTCGAGAGTAAGTGGTTCGTAGCTTCAATTTACATCTGCTGATATCCTCTTGATCGCCAGACCAAGATATCTCAACTGACTGAACGTCGCAACCAGCGTGTACGTGTCTATGGATGGGTACATCGCCTTCGAGACCAAAAGGGAATTATCTTCATTGTACTGCGCGATGGTACGGGTTACCTGCAGTCCGTTCTGTCTGGTCGTGTGGTTCGTTCGTTCATTTTGTTTAGTCTCCCAATCACTGATCTCATGTATCAGGCACAAACACTTGAAGCTCTAACCCTCACGATCGAGTCGACAGTCGAATTAGTAGGCAAGCTACAACAAGTACCAGAAGGAAAATCAGCTCCAGGTGGCCACGAGCTTATCGTTGACTATTGGAGAGTTATTGGAGCTGCTCCAGGCGCAGAGGACTCATTTACCAATCGCTTGAACGAGGTAATGTCGCCGTTATTCCTTGATCCCTTATCATTACCCTAAGCTTTCACATCACAGAAATCTGATCCGTCCATCCAAGCTGATCTTCGCCATCTTGTCCTTCGCGGAGAAAATGCATCTGGTGTACTCCGCCTTCGCTCCTATCTCCTCTCCGCCTTCCGTGAGGTCCTTACCTCGGAAAATCTCCTCGAAGTGACAACACCATGTCTTGTCCAGACCCAAGTCGAAGGTGGTGCTACGTTGTTTAAGCTGGATTACTATGGTCAACCAGCTTTCCTCACCCAGAGTTCCCAACTGTACCTCGAGACGTGTTTACCTAGCTTGGGCGATGTGTTCTGTGTACAGGAGAGCTTCCGCGCTGAAAATAGGTTTGTATCGTCGGGCTTCCTTTTACGAGTGGATTGCTCTAAATTCAGTACAGCCATACACGACGTCATTTGAGCGAGTACACCCACCTGGAAGCAGAATTGGCGTTCATTGACTTCAACGATCTTATGACACACATCGAAAATATTGTACGTCTCTTCAGAATTGGTTAAAACGTTGTGCTCAACCAACTTTAGATATGCAAAGTCGTCGATGTCCTTCTCGCCAACCCCACCTCCGCTGGACTCATCAAGTCTCTCAATCCTTCCTTCGAAGCTCCCTCCCGCCCTTTCACGCGCCTAAGCTACGTCGAAGCAATCAACTGGCTCAACGAGCATGGAATTAAACACCCAGAAGAAGATGCTTCAGGCAACCCTGTCAAAGATGAATCTGGTCAAGTCAAGATGGTCGAACACAAAATTGGCGATGACATCGCTGAGGCCGCCGAACGTCAAATGACCGATATCATCGGCAAACCAGTGTTCTTGTATGGTTTTCCTGCGGAGTTGAAGGCATTTTATATGCAGAGGATGCCAAAGAAGGATGGGGACACATTGACTTTTACTGAGAGTTGCGATCTATTGATGCCCAATGTTGGTGAGATTGTTGGTGGATCTATGAGGATCTCGGATGAACAGACACTGTTGGAGGCCTACAAAAAAGAAGGAATTGATTCAGCACCTTATTATTGGTATACGGATCAGCGCAAGTATGGAACTACAGAGCACGGTGGATATGGACTTGGTGTCGAGGTACGTACCCTCTCATACACCTTATCTTATCACATCATAGCTGACGTATCGTCAATCAGCGATTCTTGGCTTGGCTTGCCAACAGGTATACTGTTCGTGAATGTTCTCTCTATCCAAGGTCTGTTTTCTGGAACCCTTCATGAGTTATGACTAACCGATTCCTCAGATGGCCTGGACGTGCCACACCTTAATTTTGATTTCACTCTTCGTAAACTCAGGTGGCTTATGCGGTTTGTTGATGATTGGCTATTTTTGCGGATACGAGCATTCTTTTCCATATACCTTAGTTGAAGTATCAGAAGCTGCAGATACCTGATAAACATTCAAACAGAAGAAATAATCCTGAGGCCTGCTCGGAGCTGTTTTACCAAATGAACGTACCTATGCAGACCAGGATCAAATCTAACCGACCACAGAAGAGACCTCTGCAGACTCATCCTAGCTAAATAAACCAGGATCAGCTATTTAACAGACTAGTCACTAATCAAGGGCACAGCCGTATGCATCCTTAGCTACTCTCCTCCAATTCTCCTTGTTGACAGCGAATTCTTGCGCATAGTCAACTTCTAGGTGATGGAGACGTTTTCCGGCAATAACAAGGCTATGAAGTGGTTTACCGAATTTCTCAGCTGGCTGTTGTGAGAGTTCAGTAAGAGTTCCTGCGACGATGCACTCGTGACCGCTTCCTCCCCCCACTCGAGAAAGGGCGATTGCAAGTGTCTTATCTGGCGACAGGGTCCCTAGGTTCCGAGACTTTTCAACCTCAATGAGCTGTGAGATAGCGAGAGGGATGGACATGTATCTTGGTGGCTCGTAAATTTTACGCCCACTACATGATAGTTTAAGTTCCCCAATCTAAATATCAATGCAAGAACTAACCGCGCTAAGTTCTCCTCGCTTTGCTCTTTGATTTTGATGTCCAAGAGAACAATGGTATGCATTCCGAGGTCCGCATTTTCTTTGATCCTATCGTAGAAACTGTCGGGTTTCCAAGTCTCCGTGAAGAATACGAGAGAAACGGTCTGACCGAAATTATATAGCTGCAAACCACACGCGCCGACGGCATTCATGATCGAAGCGTTATGAATAACTCGAACTGGGATGCCAAGAGAACGTGCGCGTAGAATTATATCTGTGTGTGTAGTCGCACTGGTTTGGGTGATCATGTATCGACGTATTGACGTTGGGATGACATGAGAGTGATCAAGTAAGAACCGAGTATATCATGGAGATCAATCGCTATACGAGCGTTGAAATAGATGGGAACTCAACTTACCCAAAGGGATCACCAACGACAAGTAACGCTACATCTTCCTTGTCAGCGTTCTGAAGGATCTCGTCGCTTTGGGTCTCAACCATGTCACGATCGGCAAGTATTATGGATCTTTCATAGAAGGCTTCCTTGTGGACAGCGTCACGGAGGGCATTGATGAGAGTTTGTAAGGATTCAACAGACCAGACGTTCCTTCTGGACCGTGAGGATGCTCGTGTAAGCTTCCAAGTAGACCCTGCTTGAATTTTTTATCGCCTTAAGGAAGATTAGTACTCAGAACTTATAGTGACGCGGACTTGTTACTTCTAGGCCCCGTATAGTGATATCTTTTTCATCAGAGAGCCCTAGGCCAATAATGAAGAACATGAAGGGAGAGGAAGAATAAAAGATTACGTAGTGTCCGAAATAGAGAGGCGGAACGTCGGCGAACTCAATCGATCGTCGACCGTTGACACCCCATCGCAATTCTTTTATAGGCCCCTTCTTCTCACATGTTACTTGCCACTCGCTGGTGGATGAGACTCTTCGATCAGAGTACTAGTACTACTACTTCTCTGTTTATGAACCTAAACTCCAAAACCACACTTGTTGCTTTAAAATTTGCCTACGAAAGCGCTTGTTACATGGAAAGAAATTTTATTTGTCTTGTTTGTGCATTGTTCTAGGCAACTGTCTAGGCCCTTTCCAGAGTTCTGAGTGCTTAGTAATCTCTCCAACAGCTATGTTTGTCAAAAATATTCCGTATAACCGAACCTTAGAGAGGGTAGTATCCCTCTCGGCACTGAAGTCTAGGAACAGCTTTATACCTCGACTGATTTCTGAAGCATTCTATAGTTGTACGGAAGGTCCACAAAGAGCTTTGCAAGGCTGGACCGAACATTTTATTTGTCGAACCCTAGTGCCGCATTGGCGCCCCACCTGCAAAATCCTTGTATCAGTACCCACCTATGCCACTTTTTTCTCACAAGTCTTCGGCTCGAATACACGTTTGCAGTCCTATACCCAGTATCCTCATTTCTCCGCTCGATCTCAGAGTACTTGATACCGAGTATCTACCTTGTTTCCGCGAACAAAGGTTCTGCCCCAGGCTGACTACACATACTTTCCAAAATGAACATACCATACGTAGTCAAATTTCTCCAGTTTGAATATGATGAGACTCAGCAACTATCCCTCCTTCATGGCTTGTGCTCGTAATTTTCCAAGTGATTCAGTTCCGCGATCACCTAACCGTTGCTCTCATAATTTATTCATTCCGCAAGTTTTGATAATGCTGAAAGCTGTACGCGATGGCTGGAGCTTTGAGGCTGGAGAGCCGCGATTCCTTTACCGAACATGCGACGTCAAATACGGATTTCAAAGTGCAAACAATGCTTGATCTGTACTCCAACTGAAATTCCGATGGTGGCACCTATTATGTACCATCATAGCTGCCGCATAGGAATGGGGTAGTGGGTGGAGTGTGATAGCAGATTCCGTGCAAGAAAAGAATGCTTGTGAAAGTTTGGAAGCACAATATGCGAAGGAAGCCTCTCTCATTCCCGTCTTTATCTCCCCATTTGTACCCAATTGTCGCTTCGCCAATATCATACGCTCAGTCTCCAGGTAACGGCTGTGTCCTATGATTTGTAGAGCCTGAGTCCAATAGCTCACGACCAAAATCAGGGACAGAGCACTTGTTTGATCGGTATGGATGTATTTCAAGATAAGATGAATGCGTCAAACCTTTTGTTGGTGAAAAAAATACTTGTAAAGGAACTGGTCTGCTCGTTCATTCCCGGTAGTACGGCTGGCATCATGCCGAACAGAGTAAATTTCGACAGAAAAAGTATGCCTACGGACATCAGAAGGAAATATAGTGTATATATTTATGACTTGACCACGTATCTGAGGAAGAATTCATGCGCAGGCAAAGGGAGCAAGCGATTGACAGAGGTAAGCATCGACCCAGCGTCCCTGACTTGAGATTGCGTGACGATAATCAGAAAGGACCACAAACGGTGATTTGTATCAGTAATTGAAAGAGATACTGTCTGTCCTGTAGCATTAACACAAAAGCCTAACGTTTCCAGAAGTCAGGTTCAAATGATGCAGGAGCTATAATTGGGTACGGGATCTTATCAACTTTTCGATCGTGGGAACAGAAACATTTTTGAATTGAGACAAGTTGTTTGTGGACGATGTTCGTATGTTGATCTAGTTGCACTGTGCTCTCCGATCGTACTCGTCTCCTGGATGGATACTCACCGGACTTCAGTCTCCTAAAGAAACAGTGGACAATCGTCGTATAAAATGCCCAAGAATTGCTCTCAGCGATTTCCATCATCTCTTCTCACCTCAGATTTTCTCTCTCATACACAATCCACCTTATTCAGAAATGGCCAGCACAAAGTTCCATGTTCTTTTGGTTGACTCTTACTGTTCATTTGCATTCAAGTAAGTCGTATCTGGATTTTTAAATGCGTTCTGACGAGCTTTTCAGCCTTGCGGCATTGATTAAGAAGGCCATCCCAGATTCCATTCTTCACATTATCAAGAACGACTCTCATACAATTGAACAACTCCTTCCCGTTATTAGAAGATTTTCTGCTATTGTTGTTGGTCCCGGCCCGGGTTCTCCAACCATCCCATCCGATATTGGTGTCGTGTGTGACCTCTGGAAAGTTGCCAAGGAGGACATGGTCCCCATCTTCGGTGTTTGTTTAGGACAACAGAGTTTGGGTGTTGAGCACGGTGGTAGAATCCACCGCCTGAAGACTGTGAAGCATGGTCAGGTCTCCATTGTCCATCATAACGGCAAGGAAATTTTTGCCGGACTTCCTGATGTCAAGGTCGTCCGTTACCACTCTCTCTACATCACTCTCAAGAATGGCGGAGACATCGAAGAGTTGGCTTGGTCCGAAGACGATGATAACGGCCACATTTGCATGGGTGTCCGTCATACGTCCAAACCTTTCTGGGCCGTCCAATACCACCCCGAGTCCGTCTTGACTGATGAGGGAGGCCTTAGGATCTTCCAGAACTTCTGGAACCTTGCACAGAGTTGGAATGCGGCTAACCGCCCCGCTTTCAAGCCTGAGGCTACCCTGGAACTCCCAAACTCTCATGTCTGGCCACGCATTTCTCAACGTTACTCCGCTCATGCTTTCAACAAGTCCCTCGGCAAGGTCACCTACACTTCTATCATTGTTCCTAGTCTCAACGTTCTCACTCTCGCCGAGTTCCTCGGTGCTAACGATGACTCTAAGCGTTTCGTTTTCCTCGATAGTGCTGCCAGCCCCGGTCAATTCTCTATGCTTGGCTGTTTAAACGAGACCAGCCCCCATTTTGCCCACTTCATCCACGACGACTATGTCGAGGTCACTACTGGTGTTTCCAAGGAGCATCACGATCTCACTGGAAAGGGTATTTGGACCTACCTCGATGAGTATCGTGAGTCTCGCAAAGTAGAGGGTGGTGACAACGCTGTTCCCTTCTGGGGTGGCTTCGCCGGATACCTCACCTATGAGGCCGGTTTCGAGGGTCTCGGTGTTGGTGTGCCTAGGAAAGAGGGACACAATGCCACTAACCACCCCGATTTCTCTCTCGTCTGGGTAGACCGCTCCATCGTTGTTGATGTTAACAGCAATCAAGTCTGGGTTCAGTCACTTCTTCCTGGTGATGACGCCTGGGTTCATGAAACTGCACAACAGGTAGCTGCACTCCCCAAGGGCGCTACCGAGGTTCCCGTTGCCCCTGAGGGTTCCGCCACCGTCAAATTCCCGAACCACACCAAGTACGTCGAGGATATCGACCGCTGCAAGAGTTACCTCTTCTCTGGTGATTCTTACGAGCTTTGTTTGACTGGCCTTACCCATATCACTGTTCCCAAGGAGAACGTTGTCTCCACCTGGAATCGTTACAAGATCCTCCGAAATGCCAACCCTGCTCCCCATGCTGGTTACCTTCGTCTGCACCCTACAACTTTCCTGTCTTCTTCTCCTGAACGTTTCCTCTCTTACTCTCGCTCTCCTGGTGCCATATGCCAGCTCCGCCCCATCAAAGGTACCGTCCGCAAGATGCCCCACATTACTCGTGAAGTTGCTGAGAAGATGTTGGCTGGAAGCCGAAAGGAAATTGCTGAGAACTTGATGATCGTTGACTTGATCCGCCATGATTTGCACAACGCTGTTGGCGAGAATGTTGAATGCCTAAAGTTCTGTGGCATTGAAGAGTACAAGACTGTCTGGCAGCTTGTCTCTGTTATCGAGGGTTCGCTCCCTGAGGATACTTCTGCTGAAGTCGATGACAGCTTGGGATGGGAGGTTTTGAGGCGCAGCCTGCCTCCTGGTATGTCTTGCCCCAATTCTCACATCCGGATCTCTCGAGTTGACTTGATTTCTCATAGGCTCCATGACCGGTGCTCCCAAGAAGCGTTCTGTCGAGCTCCTCCAGGGTATTGAAGGCTTCGAGCGTGGACCCTACTCTGGCGTCTTCGGCTACTGGTGCGCTGGTGGCGGCGGTGACTGGTCTGTTACAATCCGTAGCGTCTTTCTTCACGATTCCAAGAGGAACGGTGACGAAGAATGGTACGTTGGTGCTGGTGGTGCTATCACTGCCCTCTCTGATCCGGAGGCTGAGTGGGAAGAGACCAATGTCAAACTCAATGGTGTTGTCCGTGGTTTCGGTGCTTCTTGCTGAGCCAGTGGAAGGAGTTTCCCTTTAGATTTAATTTTACACTCTCATGTTTCTGTATACCATACCACTGTTCCGTAGTATAGTTGGATCTACTTCATAATATTATCTTTGGTGATGTTAGACTACTCACTGGACGAAAGTCCTTAACCTGCTACGGAGCCCAACCCTGGAGTAACCCTGGAGTAACCCTGGAGTTCCCCGGAACTATAAACAACGTGTCCAGGTTGTGTACCGTCCAGGTATTTAACATCACATGACATAACACGTTGATTTTGACTCTCCAATCCCACGTTATAGGTAGTCAATTCAGCAACCCACAACACCCTCATCTTTTGTTGAATTTTGGGTAGATCATCTGGCGAAACATAGCCCTTCGAAGTCATTCTTGGTACACCAGCATAAACATCCTCCGAATCGGATCTTTACACTATCGAACGCTTGGGCCATGCCTCGGACACGGAACGTCACGCGGCAGCAGTGGCAGGCAGCAATATCGCCCATGGATAATCCCAATGCAACTGCGATAAGAGTTCTGGGTTCCGCGTCACCCTGGCGCCAACTCAAGACAAGCCATCCGCCACTTGGAGACATGAGTACGAATTCATCGTTGAAGGAGAATCATGGATACAATCAGGGATACGATGATGGTCGTGAACAGGGTATGGATGAGACCAGTAAAGATAAGGGTGTTCACGAGGAGATTGGGAAGAGACAAAAGCCGCAACCATTGCAGGATATCACCGATCTTGTAGCCTCGCATCGGCTCTCTGGTGTGGGCGGACGAAGAGTGAGACGCAGGCATAGGGTGGGCATGACTGCTCCGACCTATCCTGTCTCCCCAAGTCCTATCAA
>Ga0157367_1001089_pt1 | contig 12244 bp, 11 predicted proteins | sample AttbisABBM2_FD_113142 | JGI IMG/M metagenome (GOLD analysis project Ga0157367, IMG submission 113142) | Fungus gardens microbial communities from leaf cutter ant in Botucatu, State of São Paulo, Brazil - Atta bisphaerica ABBM2 | ecosystem: Host-associated > Fungi > Mycelium > Unclassified ...
CGTGAGCCCGTTCACGCTGGTGTTCCGTCACGCGGGCCTCGCGTTCGCGGCCGGCGTGATGAACGCGGTGATCCTGACCGCGGTGCTGTCGGCCGGCAACTCGGGCATGTATGCGTCCACGCGGATGCTGTACAACCTCGCGACCGAAGGCCGCGCGCCGAAACTGTTCGCGAAGCTGTCGCCGGGCGGCGTGCCGCGCAATGCGCTGTATGCGACGACGGCGGTCGGCGCGCTGTGTTTCCTGACCTCGCTCTACGGCGACAAAACCGTATACCTGTGGCTGCTGAACACGTCGGGCATGGCCGGCTTCATCACGTGGCTCGGCATCGCGGTCAGTCACTACCGGTTCCGCAAGGGTTTCCTGAAGCAGGGCTACCGGCTCGAGCAGTTGCCGTACCGGGCGAAGTGGTTTCCGTTCGGCCCGCTGTTCGCGTTCGCGCTGTGCCTGATCGTCGCGCTCGGCCAGGACTATCAGGCGTTCCTCGCGAACAAGATCGACTGGACCGGCGTGGCCGCGACCTACATCGGCCTGCCGTTCTTCCTGGCGATCTGGCTCGGCTATGCGCTCGTGCGCAAATGCCGGCTCGTGCGCTACGAGGACATGGAGATCGCGCCGTGGGTCGAGCGCAATGCGGCACCCGAGCCGGCGCCCGCCGCCAGCCCCGTCTACCCGGTCTATGTCGCCGGCCCCGCGAACCCGACGCCGGGCGCATGACCCGGCCCCGCGCCGGCGGCCATATGAAGACGGCGGCCGGCGCCGCCCCACCCGCATTCGACGCGGCGCGCGCGTTCAGGCAAGATCGACGCGCGCCGCATGGTTTTCCGCTGTTCACCCGTTACAGAATCAGAATCGCATGCAGAATTTCTACGAAGCCACCGTTACCCGCCAGCCCTATCCGCAACTGAGCGGCACCGTCGACACGCAGGTCTGCGTCGTCGGCGGCGGCCTCGCCGGGCTGTGCACCGCGCTCGGCCTCGTCGAGCGCGGCGTGCGCGATGTCGTCGTGCTCGACGGCGAACGCGTCGGCTACGGCGCGTCGGGCCGCAACGGCGGCTTCGTGTTCGGCGGCTACAGCCTCGACAATGCGGACCTGCTGCGCACGCTCGGCCGCGACGAAGGCCGCCGCCTGTACCGGCTGACCGTCGACGCGGTCGACCTGATCCGCGCGCGCATTGCGCGCTACGACATCGATTGCGACATCGTCGACCGCGGCGTGATGCTCGCAAATTGGTTCGACGATCCGTCGCGGCTCGCCAGCCTGCGCACGCTGATGAAAAGCGAATTCGACGTCGACTGGGAGCCGGTCGCCACCGACGCGCTGCGCGCCCGGCTGAAGACCGCGCGCTACCACGGCGGCCTGTACGAACCGAACGCGTTCCACTTCCATCCGCTGAAGTACGTGCTCGGCGTCGCCGCGGCCGCGGCGAACGGCGGCGCGCGGATTTTCGAGCAGTCGCCCGCGCTCGGCATCGCGCGCGACGGCGCCGGCTACGCCGTGCGCACGCCGCACGGCACGGTGCGCGCGAAGGACGTCGTGTTCGCGTGCGGCGGCTATGCACGCGGCGTGTCGCCGCGCATCGAGCGCGCGGTACTGCCGATCGCGACCTACGTGATCGCGACCGAGCCGCTCGGCGCGCGCCTCCCCGATGCGATCGACGCGCCGTATGCGATCTACGACACGCGCTTCGCGTTCGACTACTACCGTCCGCTGCAGGACACGCGAATCCTGTGGGGCGGCCGGATCTCGGTGCTCGACCGCGGCCCGGACGCGATCGCGCGCCTGCTCAAGCGCGACCTCGTGCGCGTGTATCCGCAGCTCGCGGACGTCAAGGTCGAATACGCATGGGGCGGGCTGATGAGCTACGCGCGGCACAAGATGCCGCAGATCGGCCGCGACGCCGACGGCGTCTGGCACGCGATCGCGTTCGGCGGCCACGGCATGGCGCCGACCACGGTCGCGGGCGAAACGCTCGCCGCCGCGCTGGCCGGCGAGCGGCCGGTGCCGGACGGCTTCGCGGCGTTCGGCCTGACCCGCACGTTCGGCCTCGCGGGCCTCGCGGCCGCGCAGCTCACGTATACCGCGTACCAGGCCCGGGACGCGCTCGCGGCATACCGCCACTGAGCGCCCGCGCGGCGGCTCGCGGGGCACGGCAACGCGTATACGGACTAGAACGAAAGGTCCCAAAACGGGAATTTTCCACATGCTAGAATGCCCCGTCCAAGTCGCCGCGTAGCCACAATAACGTCACATGAAAACAGGAAGCAAGGCCGCCACGTCCGACAACCGCGCGCTGCCGTCCGATGCGCGGCGCAAATACGATCCCGAGCAAACCAAGCGCAACATCCTCGACGTCGCCACGCAGGAATTTTCCGCGATGGGGCTCGCCGGTGCGCGCGTCGACGCGATCGCCGAGCGCACCAACACGACCAAGCGGATGCTCTATTACTACTTCGAAAGCAAGGAAGGCCTGTACGAGGCCGTGCTGGAGAAGGTGTACGGGGACATCCGTGCGCTCGAGCAGGAATTGCACGTCGGCGACATGGAGCCGCTCGAAGGCATGCGCCGGCTCGTCGAGTTCACGTTCGACTACCACGACAAGCACCGCGATTTCGTCCGTCTCGTGTCGATCGAGAACATCCACGGCGCGAAGTATCTCGAACAGCTGAAGTCGTTCAAGAACCGCAACGTCAGCATCATCAAGACGCTCGAGGAATTGCTCGAGCGCGGCGCGGCGAGCGGCGCGTTCCGCCAGGACATCGACGCGTTCGACCTGCACCTGCTGATCAGTTCGTTCTGCTTCCATCGCGTGTCGAACCGCTACACGTTCGGCGCCGCGTTCGGCCGCGACCCGTCGGCACCGCGCCTGCGCGCGCGGCATCGCGACACGATCGTCGAAGCCGTGCTGCGCTACGTCGCCGAGTAACCGCCGTCAGTTCTCCAGGCTCCCCGCCACGCAATGACTGTTCGCGCCACGCGGGCGCGCATCGGATGTCAGCCGCACACCAGCAGCTCGATGCCGCGCGCGTTCAACGCGCGGCGCACCGCCTTGTCCGGCGTGCGCTCGGTCACGAGATAGCGCACCGCTTCGGTGCCGTTGATCCGCACGGGCGTCACGCGGCCGAACTTCGAGTGATCGGCGACGACGGCCACCGTTGCGGCCGCGGCGATCATGCGGCTGCGCACTTCGGCCGCAAGCCGTGAATAGTCGGTGAATTCGCCGTCGGCCGTGATGCCGCCCGCGCCGACGAACGCGAAATCGACGTGGTATTGCGCAAGCTGCTGGATCGTGTCGAGGCCGAACGTCGCGTCCTCGTCGTCGGACAGCTCGCCACCGAGCAGCGTCACGCGGTTGCCGTTGCGGCGCGCGAGCACGAAGGCCGTGCGCCAGTCGTTCGTGTAGACCGCCAGCCGGTGCCGGTCGGCCAGCGCGAGCGCCACCGCGTGCGGCGTGCTGCCGGAATCGATCAGCACCGACGCGCCGTCCGGCACGAACTCGGCCGCGTGCCGCCCGATCACGCGCTTCGCTTCGGCGTTCGCCGCCTCGCGTTCGGACAGGCTCGGCTCGCGGCGGTCGGCAGCCAGCGCGCCGCCGTGCGTCATCACGAGCAGGCCGCGCGCGGCCAGCGCGTTCAGGTCGCGCCGCACCGTCTCGCGCGACACGTCGAGCGAACGCACGAGCTCCGCCACCGACAGCGCGCCCGACCTTCCGAGTTCCGACAGAATGAATTGGTGACGTTGTTCCGCCAGCATCGCGCGACGCGCCCGGGGCGCCAGTGAATGGGTAGCGCGCCATTGTAGTACGACCATTTGACGACCGCGTGTATGCCGGGCGGCCGCCCCACGCCACGAAATTCTGAATTGCCGGCAGCGCGGGAATCGGCGCGGCGCAGGGTTGCTACACTTTGCGTTTCGCCGAACGACAGACCATCCAGGGAGCTTGAGCGATGTATCGCAAAGGCGTAGTGCTCGAAATCCAGTTTCCGCCCGAACGACTCAACGACGCCGCCGGCGATCCGTTCTGGATCGACCTCACGCTCGACGAGGCCCGGCGCCTGCATCAGCAGCTCGCCGCGCGCTTCGCGACCGAGACCAGCGCGAACCAGCCGCTCGACACCTTCTCCGTCGACTGATCCCGGCGCGCCCGCGCCGGGCGCAGCGCGGCCGAGTGCAGGATTCGACAAGACGCCGGCGCCGCGCCGCCGGATACTGCCGGACTTCACGATCCCGTCCGGCTGCGTGCCGGCCTGCCTTGCATGCTGACCTCGATTGTCGCCGCGGCCTTCGTCGCGCTCTGGTCCACCGGCTTCATCGTCGCGCGGGCGATCAAGCCCTACGCCGATCCCAACCTGTTCCTGCTCGCCCGCTTCGCGGGCACCGCCGTGCTGTTCGGCGCGGTCGCGCTCGCCGCGCGCGCGCCGTGGCCGGCCCGCCGCGAATGGCCGCGCCACCTGATCGCGGGCGCGCTGCTGCAGGGCGTGTATCTCGGCGCCAGCTACTGGGCGGTCGCGCAAGGGCTGAATGCCGGCGTGATGGCGCTGCTCGGCGCATTGCAGCCGCTCGCCACCGCAGTGCTCGCGGTGCCGCTGTTCAACGAGCGGCTGTCCGCGCGCGGCTGGCTCGGCATGGCGCTCGGCCTCGTCGGCGTCGCGCTGGTGCTCGCGCCGAAGGTCGCGGGCGGCGTCGCGCCGGCGCCCGGCGCCGCGCCCGCATGGCTCGTCGTCGCGGTGTCGGTGCTGTCGGTCGGGGCGATCACCGCGGGCTCGCTGTACCAGAAGGGCAAGCTCGCGCAAAGCGACCTGCGCACCGCGGTCGCCGTGCAGAACCTCGGCGCGGCGCTCGTCGCGGCCGTGTTCGCGGTGCTGCTCCACGAAACGCGCTGGAGCGGCTCGCCCGCATTGTGGGTGTCGCTCGTCTGGGGCGTCGTGTTCCTGTCCGGCGGCGCGGTCACGATGCTGATGTGGATGCTCCGGCGCGGCAATGCCGCACGCGCGACGTCGCTGCTGTTTCTCGCGCCACCGCTCGCCGCGCTGCAGGGCTACCTGATGTTCGGCGAGACGCTCGCGGCGATCCAGCTCGCGGGCTTCGCCGTCGCGCTGGCCGGCGTCGTGCTCGCGCGGCGCTAGACTCGTCGATCGCCCGTTCCGGCACGACACGGCACGACGATTGCGCTTATGATGAGTGCCTCGAATTTTGTCCCGGAACGCCCCTCATGACAGCCGCCGACTACGCCAGCCGCCAACGCGCGATCATTGCCGAACTGAACGTCGCCCCGCACTTCGACGCCGATGCCGAAATCACGCGTCGCGTCGACTTCCTCGCGCAGTACCTGCGCTCGACCGGCCTGCAGGCCTACGTGCTCGGCATCAGCGGCGGCGTCGATTCGTCGACGGCCGGGCGGCTCGCGCAGCTCGCCGTCGAACGCCTGCGGGCGGGCGGCTACGACGCGCGCTTCATCGCGATGCGTTTGCCGAACGGCGTGCAGAACGACGAAGCCGATGCGCAGCGCGCGCTCGCGTTCGTGCGCGCCGACGAGGAACTGACGGTCAACGTGAAGCCGGCCGCCGACGCGATGCTCGGCGCGCTGGCCGCGTCCGGCCATGCGTTCGACAACCCGGCCCAGCAGGACTTCGTGCACGGCAACATCAAGGCGCGCGAGCGCATGATCGCGCAGTACGCGGTCGCGGGCGCGCGGCGCGGGATCGTGATCGGCACCGATCACGCGGCCGAATCGCTGATGGGGTTCTTCACGAAATTCGGCGACGGCGGCGCGGACGTGCTGCCGCTCGCGGGCCTGAGCAAGCGCCGCGTGCGTGCGGTGGCCCGCGCGCTGGGCGGCGACGAGACGATCGTGATGAAGGTGCCGACCGCCGATCTCGAGGAGCTGCGTCCGCTGCGCCCCGACGAGCACGCATACGGCGTCACCTACGACGAGATCGACGACTTCCTCGAAGGCAAGCCCGTCAGCGACGCGGTGTACGAAACGGTGCTGCGCTTCTACGACGGCTCGCGGCACAAGCGCGCGCTGCCCTATACGCCGTTCGACTGGCCCGAACGCCGCGGCTGACGGCCTGCGTCGCGTGCCGGCCGAACGCTCCGGCACGCCGCCCTTCCCGAATAATCAGGCGTGCCCGCCGCCCGCCGCGTGCGCCGCCTTCCTCGCCTGCAGCGCGCGAATCCGCATCTGCGCGCCGGTATCGGCGACCGTCCGGTCGTACATCGCCGCGACGTCGTGCTTCAGCGCGGTGCGCGATCCGCCGTCGAGATACACCATGTGCCCTGACGGATAGAAGCGCGCCGACAGGTTCTGCCGCACCTTCTGGTCCTCGAGCGGCATCTGCTGCAGGTCGATCACGGTCTGGTAGAACGGCGTGACGAAATCGTAGAGGCCGTTCGCCGACAGCACCTTCAGGTCCACGTTCAGCGCCATCACCGCGGCGAGGTCGCCCGCCGTGTAGAGGATCACGTTGCCCTTCGCATCGACGCCCTGCTGCGCGCCGGTCGGATCGATGTGACTGAAATCCCAGTTCCGGAACGCCTGGTCGTTCAGGTCCGTGAACGCCGAGTTCGACGTGAACTTCAGCTGCTCGTTCAGATAGCTGTTCCACATCGCCGTATAGACGCCCGACACCGCCGTCATCGTCGGATCGTTGCCGCCCGAGTTCGGATCGACCTTGCCCGCGATGCCGGTGCCGATGCCCGTCACGCGGCCGTCGTACGCGCCGAGTACGAGCCCGTTCGCGCGCAGCAGCGCCGTCAGGAACAGCGAATTGCCGCGCGCGTCGTAGCCCGCGATATCGAGGCTCCATGACAGCAGCGTCGTCGCGTCGATGCCCGTGTAGTCCGCGAGCTTCTTCACCACCGCCTGGTCGGTGTGCGGCAGCGTGCGCAGCGCGTTCAGGTAGTCGGTGCGCGCGAACTGCGCGACCTCCTCGACGAACGCGCCGAGATCGGTCGGCGCCGGCGACACGCCGAGCCGCTTGTGATACCACGCGTCGGCCGCCGCGGTCGGCAGCGCGCCGACCGGGTTGCCGGCCTGGCGGTAATCGAGGATCGACGACTGCAGCGTGATGCCGTTCAGGTCGACGCCGTCCTCGTGCAGCTTGTACGCGAGCACGCAGCTGCGCGCGGTGCCGTACGATTCGCCGAACAGGTATTTCGGCGAATTCCAGCGGTTGTTCTTCGTCAGGTAGCGCTTGATGAACTGCTTCAGCGAATCCGCATCCTGGTCGACGCCCCAGAAATCGCGGTTCTTGTGCGGCGCGACCGCCGCCGAATAGCCGGTGCCGACCGGGTTGATGAACACGAGGTCGCTGCGGTCGAGCAGGCTGTCGGGGTTGTCTTCCATCTGGTACGGCGCGGGCGGCGTGAAGCCCGGCATCGACGTGCGGATGCGGCGCGGCGCGAACGAGCCGAGCAGCACGAACACCGACGACGAGCCCGGCCCGCCGTTATAGAAAAACGTCACGGGCCGCGCTTCCTCCTTCTGCCCGTCCTCGGTGAACGCGACGTAGAAGAGCTTCGCGGCCGGCAGCGAGCTGCTCGGATCGACCGTCACGAGATGCCCGGCCGTCGCCGTGTACGCGATGCGCCGCCCGCCGATCGTGACCGCGTGATGCGTCACCGCGGCCGCTTCGGTCGTGTCGGTGACCGAATCGTCCGGCCCGTTGCCGTATGCGACCGGGTCGAAGAACGGCTGGTCGCGCCCGTGGCTCAGCGCGACCGGATTGACCGTCGGTGGCACGCTGTGCGAATTGTGATCGCCGTGATGCAGCGGATACACGCCGCCTGAAGATGCGGAATCGTTGCCCATCGTGCTGCTCCTCGAGGTAAGGGGAAAGCAATGAACCTGCAACCAGCGTGATGCGTAAACAATGCGTTGGGCCGCCGCGGTCAGCTCGACGGCTTGCGCGCCAGGATCGCGGCCAGTTGCGTGCCGTTCGGACTGCCGAGGCCCGTGCACGCGTCCCAGCCCCGCGCGGCCGCATACGCGCCGTTCGCGCCTTCGGTGATGTCGCGCAATGCGCCCGGATGCCGATACAGCACCGGGTTGATCCAGCCGGCCGACGCGCCGGCCGCCGCGTTGATGCGCGCGAGCAGCGCCGCCCACAGCGGCGCCACCGCGCTCGTGCCGCCCAGCACCGCCGGCGTGCCCGCGATCGCGACTTCGTAGCCGGTCAGCGGCGATGCGTCGCCCGCGACGTCCGGCACGCCGCGCTTCCCGAGCGGTGCCGTGCTGCCGTCGGCCCGCGTCACCACGAGCCCCTGCTGCCACGCGGGCAGGTCGAACAGCGTGCTCACGCCACCGCCGCCCGCGCCGCCGCCGGCCGCGTCGTCGTTCCACACGACTTCCGCGCGGATGCCCTGGCCCGGCAGCGCATCGAGATGCGTGCCGCCGCAGCCGAGCACGTACGGGCTCGATGCGGGGAAATCGACGTGCTCGGCGCCGTCCTGCAGGCCGTCGCCCGAACCGCTGTCGCCGGACGCCGCGCACACCGTGATGCCCTGCGCGGCCGCCGCCTGCAGCACGCGGTTGAATGCCTGCGCGGATTGCGCCTGCCAGATCGCTTCGGGGCCGCCCCAGCTGATCGAGATCACCGACGGCCGATGCTTCGTGTCGTTGACCGCCGCGTTGACGGCCTGGATGAAGCCCGCATCGCTGTTCGGCGCGAAGTAGACCGCGATCGTCGCGGCCGGCGCGATCGCGCCGGCGATCTCGATGTCGAGCGCGACTTCGCCGTCCGGGCCGCTCGGGTCGCCGGTCGGCGCATTGCGGCCGGTGCCGACGTTCACGTCGACGAGCGTCGGCGGCGTCGCGATACCGAGCCCGCGGAAATACTGCGCGATGTCGGCCGCGCGATAGCCGCCGCCGAGTTCGATGATCGCGATGCACTGCCCCGCGCCGTCGCCGGCCGGGAAACCATAGAGCGCCGCGAGCTGCGGCGGCGTGAAGGTCACCGCCGTGCCGCCGCGCGCCGGCCTGAACGGCGGGCGCAGCCGGAAATGCGGCCGCGCCTGCGGACGGCTGTCGAGGCCGAGCACCGCGGTGACGGCATCGCCGAGCTCGTCGGGCAGCGTGATCGCGCCGGACCGGCCGCGATACTGGCCGATCGAACGGTGCTCGAAGCGCTCGAGCTTCACCGCGAACGCGGTCTCGAACTGCTGGATCGTGCCGGACAGCACGACGACGCTCTCGACCGGATCGACGCGCTCGACCGTCAACTGATGACGGCGCGCGAAGTCCTCGGTCTTGCGGATGTCGTCCGGTGCGGCGGAGAAGCGCTGCGCGAATGCGTCGCGCGACAGCGGCCGCGCGTTCGGGTCGCCGGTCGCGAGCTGGTGAAGCAGCGTATCGAGATCCCCTTCTTCCTGCCGCCGCAACATGATCGTCACGTGGATGCGCTCGGCCGGATCGCACGGGCCGAGGCACCGGGATTCGGCGACGATACGGGGTTCACGGTCGGCGTGAAGATGCCTTGCCATATTCAGACCCTCCTGGTTACCGCGTTGCACGGAACAGCCAGAAAATCGGACATGACCGACAGCGGACGGTTCCGTTTCGTCGGTCGAATGCGCAGCAGCGCGGCAGGGTTCAGGAAGTTTAGAGCAAGTCAGATGATTCGCGCTTGCGGTCGGGCAACCCGGAAGCGCATGTGCGGAGTGCCGCAGCAGCGCGCGCGGCAGGTCCGCGCGCACCGTCCTGCTTGGATGCTCAGTCCATCGACAGGCGCAGCGCGAAACCGATCAGCGCCGCCGAGAAGGTCCAGCGCTGCACGGTCTGCGCGAGCGGATGCGCGCGCATCCACGCGGCGATCCGCGACGCGCCGAACACGCAGGCGAGGTCGAAGCAGACGCCGGCCGCCACCAGCAGCGCGCCGAGCTCGAACATCTGCCAGACGACCGGCCCGGCCTCGGGCCGCACGAACTGCGGCAGCAGCACCGAGCAGAACAGCAGCGCCTTCGGGTTCAGCAGGTTGGTCAGAAGGCCCTTGAAGAACGCCTGACGCAGCTCGCCCGCCGTGTCCGCGTCGCCGTCGCCGAGCGCGAACACCGGCGAGCGGAACACCTGGATCGCGACATACGCGAGATAGAGCGCGCCGCCGTAGCGGATCACTTCATACAGCCACGGCGCGCTGCGGATCAGCGCCGCGACGCCGCACGCGGACAGCGTCACGTGCGCGGTGCGCGACAGCGACAGGCCGGCCGCCGCGGCGACGCCCGGCCGCACGCCGCGGCCGATGCTGGTCTGCAGCACGAGCGCCATGTCCGGCCCCGGCACCGCGTAGATTGCCGCCAGCGCGGCGAGGTAAATCAACAGCAAATGCGTGGAAATCATGTTCTGCCCCCGTCCATCGATGACGATATGGTGCCGCCAACGGAGGAGGGATTTTTGGCCATGTTTGACGGCCATCCGGTTATCCTGAGGGGATTCCCCCAAGATCATTCGAATCGACCAAGGATTCCGCCTTCATGACCGACCTCGACAAAACCGACCGCGCGATCCTTGCCGCGGTGCAGCGCGATGGCCGCGTGCCGATCGCGCGGCTCGCCGACAGCGTCGGCCTGTCCGAAACGCCGTGCGCGCGCCGCCTGAAGCGCCTCGAAAGCGACGGCTACATCGAGCGCTACCGCGCGCAACTGTCGCGCAAGGCGCTCGGGTTCGGCGTCGTCGCGTTCGTGCTGGTGCGCTTCGCGGTGCACGACCGCGAGGTCGCGAACCGGTTCGAGCGGGAAGTCCTCGCGATCGAGCGGATCCTGTCGTGCCACAACGTGTCGGGCACCGCCGACTACCTGCTGCAGGTCGTCGCGCACGATCTCGACGATTACGGCACGTTCCTGCGCGAATCGCTGCGGGTGCTGCCCGGCGTGACTTCGATCGAATCGGCGCTGTCGCTGCGCGAGGTCAAGCGCGAGTCGGGGCTGCCGCTGCCGTAAGCGGACCTTGGCGCGCGCCGCTACGCGTCGGGCGGCTGGTGCGCGTGCTCGAGATCCTCGAGAAACGCCTGCACGAGCGGATTGCCGCGCCCGTTGCGCGCGACGACCATGTGGAACGTGACGTCGTAGTGCAGCCGCTCCGCATTGAGCGGCGCGAGCAGGCCCTGCGCGACGTAGGGCGCCGCGAAATGCTGCGGCAGGTAGCCGAGATGATGGCCGGACAGGATCAGCAGCGCGACCGCTTCCATGTTGTCGGCGGTCGCGGTCACGCGGTCGGGCGTCGTCGACATCTGCGCTTCCGGCAGCGGGTACGAGCGCCACGCCCATTCGAAGCCGGCGACGTCGGCCGGCGTCAGCGCGCCGGCGCGCGCGAACAGCGGATGGCCGCGGCCGCAGTACGCAACCTGCCGCTCGATGAACAGCGGCGTGTAGTGCAGCGCGGGCACCCGGTGCCAGAAATAGCCGACCGCGATCTGGATCTCGTCGCTCAGCAGCTTTTCCTCGAGATCGCCCGGCGCACGCACCGAGATCGAGAAACGCACGGCCTGGTCGCGGGTGCGGAACGCGGCGATCGCCTCGGCGATCCGCGCGTTCTGGCTGATCGGCGTGTGGCCGATCAGCCCGATGTTCAGCGTGCCGACCAGTTGCCGGTCCATGTGCCGCGCGGCGATCCCGAATTCGTCGAGCGCGGCCAGCAGCTTGCGGCTCATCGCGTCGAACCGCTCGCCCTTCGGCGTGAGCCGGAAGCCGCTGCGGCCCCGCTCGCACAGCCGGTAGCCGAGGCGGGTCTCGAGCGACGACAGTTGCGCGCTGATCGTCGACTGCCCGACGTTCAGCACCGCCTGCGCGGCCGATACGCCGCCGGCATCGGTGACCGCGAGAAACACGCGGATCAGCCGCAGATCGAGGGTCGACAGATTCCCCAGCACGCTATTCCCCTTCCATACATCGATTCGGATCGATGTTTACGTCGATATCTTCGCATTCTTCTTTCCGGCCGGAGCGCGTAAAACTGTGCGCCAAGCCGGGTCGAATGATACGGCACCCCACATTGGAAGAGACACGCCATGAACGACCACACCCATTTCCAGCCGCTCGGCGGCAACGAGATGCCGCGCTGCGGCGGCATCGCGACGATGATGCGCCTGCCGCACGTGCCGACGGCCGAGGGCCTCGACGCGTGCTTCGTCGGCGTGCCGTTCGACCTCGGCACGTCGAACCGCACCGGCGCCCGCTTCGGCCCGCGCCAGATCCGCACCGAATCCGTGCTGCTGCGCCCGTACAACATGGCGACGCGCGCCGCGCCGTTC
>Ga0157367_1001092_pt1 | contig 12230 bp, 12 predicted proteins | sample AttbisABBM2_FD_113142 | JGI IMG/M metagenome (GOLD analysis project Ga0157367, IMG submission 113142) | Fungus gardens microbial communities from leaf cutter ant in Botucatu, State of São Paulo, Brazil - Atta bisphaerica ABBM2 | ecosystem: Host-associated > Fungi > Mycelium > Unclassified ...
ATCAACGATCGGTTGAGCACGGTCGACTTCCTGGCGCTGATGCTCATGCGCTGGACGCGCAACATGCCGCGCCCGGCAACGACCTGGGTGAATCTGGGGCGCTATATCCACGCGCTTCGCGCGTTGCCGACGTTCATCGAGTTGAACGCGCGTGAAGGGCTGACCGAGTGGTTGAATCCGGTTGCCTGAGCGTTTCGAAGGCGCTCAAAAGTGCGGCAGCGGTCGGTTGGAGGCTGCTTGCCGCGAGGTTTGGGGCTCAAATATCGCATTTGACATAATCAACATTATCAGCGGAAAAATCGCGAGCTAAGTAGAAGTGTCGCATCTGGGCAAAGTTGAAATGTCGTAGCTCGAGGGTTTCGGCGCATGCTGGCGGCGGTTCGAACTGCCGGAGCGCATCGTGGGCCAACCTGGACTGATCACCATGAGCAATGCAGGAGCTGGATCGTCTGAAGGTCGTGGAAGCCGTGATCGAGCAGCGTCTGATGCCTTGGCGAGCCGCGGAGCGGCTCGGGATCAGTCGACGGCAGCTTGAACGGCTGGCTGCCCGGTTCCAGTCGGATGGAAAAAATTGCACGAAGTAACGCTCATCCGGACACCCATCAGTTGTCATTCGCCTCGCCGGGCAATTCATGTCGCGTATAGACGGCAAGACCCCATGTCAAAAGCGCGGCGAGCGCGAGCGACACCGACATCGCCAGCATTCCTGGTGCATACGAATGCGTCGTGTCCTTGAGCACGCCGACCATCCACGGGCCGACGTACCCGCCGAGGCTGCCCATCGAGTTGATGAACGCCATGCCACCCGCCGCCGCGATCCCGGTCAGATACCGCGACGGCAGGCTGTAGAACGCCGGCCGCGCAGCGCTCAACCCGATCACCGCGAACACCATGCCGATGAGCGCCGGTAGCAGCGACGAAAAAAACGACGGCGAATATCAGCCCTGCCGCGGAGACGACGCACGCCAGCGCGAGATGCAGCAGGTGCCTGCCGTGACGCTCCATCAGCCTAGCCCACACAATCATGACGACCGCCGCGACGAGATACGGCACACCTGACAGCAGCCCCACCGAGAACGTCGATAGTCCGTGTCCCTTGAGCATCAGCGGTAGCCAGATTGCAATGCCGTTGATGCCGATCCAGTAGCAGAAGAGAATGCCGACCATGATCCAGACCCTCGTGTCGCGGAGCACCGCGCCGAAATTCCTTTTCGGCAGTTCGGCCGATTCCCGGGCAAGGACCTCGGAGAGCGCCGCGGATTCCTCCCGCGTCAGCCAGTCGGCCTGCTCGGGACGGTCGCGCAGGAACCACAGGGTCAGCAGGCCGAGCAGACAGGCAGGTAGCCCTTCGACGACGAACAGCCATTGCCAGCCCTTGAGCCCTGCTGCGCCGTCCAATTGCATGATGAATGCCGCCAGCACACCGCCCACGACCGACGACAATGGAATCGCGACGAGAAACCACGCGAGCACGCGCACGCGCCACGCTTTCGGAAACCAGCAAGACAGGTAAAACAGCACGCCCGGAAAGAAACCCGCTTCGGCCGCGCCGGTCAGCACGCGAAGGACGTAGAAGCTGGTCGGCCCCTGGGTGAACGCACAGGCGGCAGACAGCAACCCCCAGCTGATCATGATGCGGGCCAGCCAGCGCCGCGCCCCGAACCGATAGAGCGCGAGATTGCTCGGCACCTCGAGCACGCAGTAGCCGACAAAAAACAGCCCCGCCGCCATACCGAACTGGCTACCGGTCAGGCCGAGATCGCGGTTCATCGTCAGCGCCGCGAAGCCGATGTTGGTGCGATCGATGTAATTGAAGAAGTAGCCGATCGCCAGCAGCGGGACGAGACGAACCAGGTTCTTGCGCAGCGCGCGCTGAAGCGCGGCGTCCTGCGTTGCATCCGGCTGGTCGCGCGAAACGGAGAGCGTCGATGCCATGGGTTCACCTGAATCCGAAGAAGTGAGCGGGATTGTCGACGAGCATCTGGATGCGACGCGTCTCGTCCGGCACGATCCGTGCGATCAGATCGACCAGATCGCCGTCGTCCGGCATCGGATGGCTCAGGTTGACATGCGGCCAGTCGCTGCCCCACAGAACGCGCTCGGGCGCGTGTTCGGCAAAACGGCGTGCGACAGGCAGCGCGTCCTCGAACGGCGCCCCGGCTTTCGACATGCGGTCCGCGCCCGACAACTTGACCCACACCTTTCCGGTATCGAGCAACGCACACAGCGCACGCACCGACGGGCTGTCCGCCCCCTCGTCGATATCGAGCCGCGCCATGTGATCGATGACCACCGACATGTCGAGCGAACGGATGAACGGGGAATATTCGATGATGTCCTGCCCGGACACGTGAATCGCCAGATGCCAGCCGAGCGGCCGGATACGTGCGGCGACCGTCCTGACCGCATTGAGATCCGGACGGCCGCCGAGATGCGCAAGGAAGTTGAACCGTGCGCCGCACACCCCATTTGCGTCGTACCGCGCGAGGAGCGCATCGGAGTCGCTCGGCCTGACGAGCGCGACACCCTTGTAACGCCCTGCTCCGTCGCGTAATGCATCGATCATCGGCCGATGATCGAACCCGTGGCCCTGGCTCTGCACGATCACGGCGCGCGAGAAGCCTAGGCGCTCATGCAGCCGTCGCAACGTCGTTTCGGGTGCCGCGGACGGATCGAAACTGCGATCGTCGGGCAGCGGATAGCGGTCGAACGGCCCGAACACATGGCAATGCGCGTCGCAGCTGTTTGCCGGCAGGCGCACGACCGGGCGACGCGGTTCCGCCAGCGGCGGTGGAGAAAATCTGAGTGAATGCCCCGAGGCGTTCGGAGAAATCATGGTCATGTCGACAGATTCCTTGAGGGTAGGCGAAAGGTACGGGTATCGAACCGGAGAACGCATCGTCCGGCGCGCGCGTGTGGCGAACCCGGCATGTATACGTACGTAGTCGAGCGCGAGATTGCGCGTGTCCAGTCGAGGCGATCGAGACGAACGATCTAGCCTTGATTTTCAGTTCGGAGTTCGATTTTTGGTGTCGAACTGACGCAGATCGACAAGCCCCATCTGCATTTACGGGTCGGCTGACAGGCCGGAATCACGCAGGTATGGCATGTAGACGTTGAATACCATCAAAGAGTGGCCGGCTGTGCTCTCGCGCGTCGCGTCGAGGAGAGCGTGCTCCACGGGCGCAGCGAGCGCCGAAATGAACCATGCGATACCTTCAGGAACTGCGCTTCGATACGGGCCGTCATGCGTCGGCTGAACGCGTGATTCGAAAAATCCGCGAAGCTGAAGCACCTCGTTCGACGAGGCCAGTTGGCGTTGCAGACCATCGGCAAGATTCAGCGCGTCGCTGTGCGTTTCGACCGGAATGCCCATCACGACGAGCCGCGACGTTTCCCATCCGGCATGCTGGATCGCCGTGGATTCGGCAAGCGTCGTGGCCACGACGCGGCGCCGGCCCACCGTGCGCGACAGGATTCGGCGTGTCCAGGGCGTCGATTGCCTGCCCGACATCGAACGATACGCGTCGCTTCGCAGCACGTCGACGCTCACCAGATCGTAAAGCGCCATCCAGCGGGGCCACCCGTGCACACAGACCCATCGCGAAGCCGCGATGCATCCGGGTAGCGATCGGCGCTGGGGGAATTGCTCCGTGTCGTACCAGTCGTTGAACTCGTCCTCGAGATCGGACGGCGGTTCCATCATGACCATCAACATGGCGCGCGGCAGCGTCGGGGCATCGTGCAAGCTCGTCTCCTGTTTGTGCCAGTCACTGTGAACACTTTTCCCGGGATTGACCAAAACCTTTTATCGATAGAAACCTATAACCGGAATGAATAGGTCCACACGTCCGGTGGAAGGCTTGCGGGGGAGCACTGTGCACTCCCCGCGATCCTGCACCGCGGCTCCATCAAGCCGCCCTCCCCGGATCCTCATTGCGCGGTCGTGATCTTCCGCGCAAACGCTGCGATGGCGTCGGCCATTGCGGCCGGCTGCTCGGGTGCCAGCGCGTGACCGGCATCCGGAATCCTCACGATCGTCACGCGATCGCCGAGCATCGACTTCAGCACGTTCGAGAACCGGCGCGGTGCGACGGCATCGTGTTCGGCCTGCAGGTCGAGGATCGGCACGGTGCCGGCCGCGAAGTACGCATCCACCGGCGTCGTCTCGCGCGCATGCGATTCGGCGTCGTGCGTGGCGGCATGCCAGCCGTCGAGCCAGACCCGCGGATCGTTGCCCGGTGCGAAGAATGCCTTCTTCAGGTATTCGATCCGCGTGGCTTCCGGCAGCGACAGATCCCCGGCGCCGTCGATCGCTTGCCTGATTTCAGCACTGATCGGCTTTTCCGTCGAACCGGGCGGCACCTTGCCCGCGGACGCCGCCGCGAGCACGACACCGCGAACGAGATCGGGCCGATCGACGGCCAGCATGCGCGCGGGGAAATTCCCCCATGCATGGCCAACGACGATGGCCGGACCGCGATGCTCGTTCTCGATCACCGTCGCGACGTCCGCCGCGAAATCATGGACCGACAGGTTTTCCATCGGCCCCTTGCTTTGCCCGATGCCGCGCGGCTCCGGGCGCAGCACGCGAAAGCCGTCGGCCACGAGCCGCGCGGCGACGGCGTCGTAGTCCCTGCCCGACCGTCCCAGCGACGGCAGGATCACGATCAGCGGGCCTTGACCCTGGCGCATCACGTCGATCTGCACATCGCCATGCCGGACGATTTCTCGATCGACCGCTGCCGCGCCGGACGATGCAAAGGCGGACGCCGCCCACCACAATACGCATGCGGCGACAATGCCGCGCTTCGATACCTTCATGCTTCGAATCTCCTGATTGATTGACGAATCCACTCGCTTCTCCCGGCGCGTTTCGCTGCCGATCAGATCGCGCCGTAGACCTTGCGCGCGAAGGCTGCGATCGCATCGCTCATCGCACGCGGCTGCTCGGGCGCCATCGCGTGACCGGCGTTCGCGACAACCTGCACGCTCACACGATCGCCCAGCCACGGCTTGAACACGTTCGGCACGACGACAGCGTCGTACTGCGCCTGCAGATCGAGCATCGGCACCGTGCCACCGCCGAAATACGCATCGATCGGCGTCACGTTGCGCGCATGTGCCTGTGCCGTGTGTACCGCCGGATACCAGCCGGTCAGCCATGCGCTCGGATCGTGTCCCGGTGCGAAGAACGCCTGCCGGAGGTAAGTCAGCCGCTGTGCCTCCGGCACCCGTGGATCGCCCGCGCCGTCGATCGCCTCGCGCAGGCGGCCATACGGCTTTTCGGACGAGCCAGGCGGCAACTTACCCGCCGACGCAGCGGCCATCACGAGGCCGCGCACGAGATCGGGGCGGTCGACCGCAAGCATGCGCGCGGGCTGACTGCCCCACGCATGTCCGACGATCACGGCGGGCCTCGTGTGCTCATGATCGAGCACGAGTGCGACATCGGATGCGAACGCATGCAAGTCGAGGTCGCGCATCGGCCCCGTGCTGCGGCCGATACCTCTCGGCTGCGGCCGCAATACACGGAATCCGTCGTGCGCGAGCATGCGCGCGACCTCGTCGTAATCCTCCGCGCCGCGTGCGAGTGACGGCAGGATCACGATCACCGGGCCGCGACCCTGTGCGAGCAATTCGACCTGGACGTCGCCCTTCGAGACGAGCGTGCGTTGAACCTCGTTCGCGTCGACAGCGGGCGTGGAGCAAGCGGCAACCGAGGTTGCCAGTGCGGCGGCAAGCGCGAACCGCGTCAGAATCTGGTTTGCTTTCATTGTCTCCTCATGGGTCGATTTGCACCGTCGCCTCAAAGCGAATCGAGGCCGGTTTTCTGCAGAACGGCCACGGCGGGCGCCGTCTTCAGGAAAGCCGTGAACGCACGCGACGCGTCGACGGCTTTCGCATTCATGGCGATCGCCGACGAAATCACGCTGGTCTTCTGTACGTCGGCAGGCAGCGGCCCCGCGAAGGCGATGCCCGGCGTCACCTTCAGTTCGCTGATCTGCTGCAGCCCGAGTTCGGCGTCGCCGCGCGCGAGTGCGGTACCGACCAGTTCCTTGCCGCGAATGAGCACGCTTTTCGATTTCATCTGTTCGGCGATGCCGAGCCGCTCGAACAGCGTGCCGACAATGTAGGTGCCGCTCGCCCCTTCCGAGAAGGCTACCGATTTGGCGGAGAGCAACGCGCGACGAAGCGCGTCGTCCGTACTGACGTCGGGCACGGCGATACCCTTGCGTACCGCGACGCCGATTCCGCTGGCGGCAATGTCCGACAGTGTGGCCCGGTCGAATCGGCCGGCGTCGACTTCCTGCTGAAGCGCCGGTTTGATCATGAAGCAGATGTCGACCTTCTCGCCGTTGCGCAGTCGCATCGGTAACGCCTCGGCCGATGTGCCGTACGACGGCCCCCAGGCAATCTCGAGACGATGTCCCGACGATTTTTCGAACATCGGCACCAGTTGCGCGAACGCGCCATGCAACGCACCGGTCGCCAGTACGTGAATGTCGTCGGCATGCACGCCCGACGACGCCGCGCACAGCGCTACCCATGCCGCGGCGGTCACGCAAGGCCGCCAGTTCGATTTTTTCTTCATGTCTCCTCCTTGAGGTTCACTGCAAGTCGAATGTGTTTTCTGTTTTTCCGCCTGACGGCGATTCGCCGACAGCTTCGGCTTAGCCGTAGAGCCGCAGCGGGTTGCCGGTCAGCACTGACTCTGCAAGCGCGTCGTCGTCGCACAGGTCGCGAACGAACCTCAACAGTGCGAAGTCGTCCGGGGCCGCACCTTCGATGTTCGGATGCGGCCAGTCCGATCCCCAGATCGACCGGTCGGGCGCGGCATCGAGCAGCCGGCGAGCAAGCGGTCGCGCATCCGGCCACGCGCGCGCGTCGCCGCCCGCGAACCGATCCACGCCGGACAGCTTGATCCAGCGGTAAGGGTTGCCGAGGTGCGCGATCAACGCGTCGCGTTCATCGTCGGCCCAGGGCGCTTGCAACGACGGGCGCGCCATATGGTCGATCACCATCGGAATGTCGACCCCGGACCATGTGTCGAGCACCGGCAGCAATTCGGCGAGCCGGCCGTGCAACAGCACGTGCCAGCCGAGCGCCGCGACGCGCTCCGCGGTGCGCAGCAGCTTGTCCGTATCGCGCTCGCCGGGAAGATGCCCCATGAAGTTGAACCGGATGCCACGTACGCCGCCTTCGTGAAGCGCGCGCAGCGCCCCGTCATCCATCGTGTCGTCGACAAGCGCGACGCCGCGATAGGCACCGCCGGTCGCAGCGATCGCGGCAAGCAATGCGGCGTGATCGTGCCGATAACATGCGGCCTGGACGATCACGCCGTGCGTGACGCCGAGCAGTTCGTGCAGCGCGAGCAAGCGCGACATCGGTGCCGCCTCTGGCAGGTAGGCGGCGTCGGCCGGCACCGGAAACTGGTCCCACGGCCCGTAGACGTGCGTGTGGCAATCCCATACGCGGCCTTCCGGGCGGACCTGCTGAACGTGCATCATCAGTCGCACCGTGCCGTCATGCCGCCATCGACGACGATTTCTGTACCCGTGATGAAGCGAGCCTCGTCGGAGGCCAGGAACAGCGCAGCGTTCGCCGTGTCGCGACCGTCGCCCATGAAGCCGAGCGGAATGCGCGCGAGCCGGCTTTCGAGCAGCTTGTCGACATCGCCGCCGGAGCGTTGCCCGGCCAGGCGCACCTCGACCATCGGCGTATGCAGCTGTCCCGGCACGACCGTATTGACGCGAATGCCCTTCTTCGCGTACTCGACGGCCACCACCTTCGACAGCTGGATCACGCCGGCCTTGCACGCGGCGTAGGCAACCTGTGCAGAGCCGGTCCAGCGGATACCGGATGTCGACGCGGTGTTGACGATCGCGCCGGCGCCCTGCTGCTCCATGACCGGCAGCACGTGCTTGCAGGTCAGGTAGACGCTCTTCAGGTTGAATGCGACCTGCTTGTCCCACGCTTCCTCGGACAGCGAGACCGGACCGCCCGCGGACGAACCGCCGACGTTGTTGACGAGGATATCCACTCGCCCGTAGGTTTCGCGGCATGCCTTGACCATGGCCGCGACGGCGGTACTGTTCGTGACATCGCACGTATGCGCGGTGATGTCTCCGCCAATCTCGGTGACGCGACGGACCGTTTCGGCCATCGCGTCCATGTTGATGTCAACGGCGAAGATCTTCGCGCCTGCGGCGGCGAACAGCGCGGCCACCGCACGACCGTTACCCCAGCCAGGTCCGACGCAGCCCGCGCCGGTGACGATCGCTACCTTGCCTTGCAGGCGGCCTGCGCCCGCTTCATTGGTGGATGTGTCGTTCATGATGTGTGTGTATTCAACCGTGTGTTGCGGGAAGTTCGGGTGCCACGCCCGCCGGCGGCGGCACATTGAAGACCTTGATCGTCATCGAGATCAGCGTGTAGTAGCCGGCGATGCCGACGAGATCGACGACCGCGCCTTCGCCGAGCATGTCGACGAGCGCCGCGTACAACGCGTCGTCGATCTCGTGCCGTTCATGCAGCTGCGTGACGAACGCGTGGACGAGTTTCTCGTCGTGCCGGGCGAACGGCGGCTCTACGCCGTCGCGAATCGCATCGATCACGTCGATCGAGAGCCCTGCTTCCAGTGCGAACGGCTTGTGCGCGGCCCATTCGTACTCGGCGAGCCAATGGCGCCCCATCGACAGGATGACCAGCTCGGAAAGCCGGGGCGGCACGCTGCTGTCATAGCGGCAGTACTGGCCGAGCGCCTGCGCGCACCCGGCGAGCTTCGGGCGATGCAGCCAGACGGCCAGCGGGCCTCGTACGCCTTTGCGGGGGCCGCTGGCGATTGCGTCGTACACCCGGTGCTGCTCGTCGGACATGTGCTCGGGGACGAGCGTGGAGATACGTTCCATGAATGAAGTCACCTCAACAGAATTCAGTTGGCTTCCGCGGGCGTGCCGGACTGTTCGGTCCGTGCCTCTGCAGGCGCGGTGCGCGAGCGCAGCATCGAACGTCGCGCCGTGCGGCCGGTTTCGCGGTTGAACGCCGCCGCATCGAACAGGCCTTCCCAGCGGGCGATCGCGAATACCGCCATCGTGTTGCCGACCACGTTCACGAGTGCGGTCGCGGTTGCCATGATCCGGTCGATGCCGAACAGCAGGCCGAGCCCGGCGAGCGGCAGCGAGCGCACCGACTGCAGCGTGGCCGCGAGCTTGACGAACGCACCGCCGGCGACGGTCGTGCCGCCCTTGGACGTCAGGCTCAGAATCGCGAGCAGGCCGAGCTGCTGCCAGATCGAGAACGGCGTATCGGTCGCCTGGGCGATGAAGCCGATCGCGATCGCCATGTAGATGGCGGTACCGTCGAGATTGAAGCTATAGCCGGCCGGCAGCACGAACCCGACCACGACTTCGTCGCAGCCGGCGCGCTTCATCTTCTCGACGAGGCGCGGAAACACGACCTCGCTCGAAGCGGTACCGAGCGTCAGCAAAAGCTCGTCGCGAATCAGGCGCATGATCCCGGTGAACGGCAAGCCGATCGACCAACTGATCGCGCTGAGCACGCCGAGCACGAAGATCGCGGACGTCGCGTAGTAGAGGACGATGACCTTGAACAGATACAGCAGCGTAACGCCGCCGTAGCTTCCGACCGCGGCCGCCATCGCGCCGAACGCGCCGAGCGGCGCGAGACGCATGATGAACGCGAGCATCCTGAACAGCACCTTCTGCGCCTCGTCGATACCGCGCAGCACAACCGAATCGGCGCCGACCGATACGTTCAACGCGAGCCCGGCCAGGATCGAAATGATCAGGACCTGCACGATGTCGCCTTTCGCGAACGCATCGACCAGCGTATGCGGAATGAGGCTGAGCAAATAGGAGACTGCGGAAATCTCGCCGGCGTTCGACGTCGTCTTCAGCGCTTCGGCGCTCTCGGCAATATTGGCGGCATGGAGGCCAGCGCCCGGCGGAAACACGTTGACCATCACGAAGCCGAGCACCATCGCGATCGTGCTGACCACTTCGAAATAGACGAGCGATTTCACGCCCATTCGGCCCAGCATCCTGAGATCCTTGACGTGTGCCATGCCCTGGACCAGCGTGCAGAAGATGATCGGAGCAAGCATCATCTTCAACAGCGCGATGAACCCCTGCCCGAACGGCTTCATCGCGATCGCGGTCTTTGGCGCCAGCAAGCCCAGCACGATCGCGCACGCGAGCCCGATCAACACCTGGACGTGCAGTTTCTTCAAGCTTTTCATCAGCATTCCTTCCTATGTCGTTTTCGATGATTCTTCGGCGGATCGAGGAATCCGCTCAGCGACGGCTCGGCGAAGCGATGCGGCGCAGCCGCGAACGAGGAATGGAATGGGCGTGAGGATGACGATGCATGGTGTCTCCGGAATCGTTATGGGTCGATTTGCTATCTGTTCGCAGCATAGAATCGGCCGACTTCTTTGACAAAGACCTTATGAACATGTATTTCTATGCCACGAAGGCATAGCTCAAAACCGACATGGATATTCGAGAACTGCGCAGCTTCATCCACGTCGCCCGCGCCGGCAGTTTCAGCCGCGCGGCCGCGGAGCTGTATATCGCGCAACCGGCGCTGAGCCGGCAGATCGCCAAGCTCGAGGAAGAAATCGGCGTGACGCTGTTCACCCGCTACGGACGCGGCGTTCGCTTGACGGCTGCGGGTTCTCGGCTCCTCGAGCATGCCGAGATGATTACGCGGTTGGTCAGCGAAACGGCAGACCAGGTACGCGCCAGCGTCGATGCCGAGCGTGGCTATCTTGCCGTCGGGCTGCCGCCGACGATCGGCCGGTTGATCGGCACCGACCTCGTTCGCGACTTTCACGCGCACTGGCCCGGCGTATCGCTCCATGTTCGCGAGGGGCTCAGCAACTCGCTGCAGGAATGGGTGCTCGACCGTCGCGTCGATCTTGCGGTGGTCTACAACCAGCCGCCGCTCGATGCGTTCGACATCGTCCCGCTCTTCAGCGAGCCGCTGATCGTCGTCGCACCGCCCGATGCGGCGCCCGCGCGAAAGGCATTGCAGATCCGCGACCTCGCGAACATGCCGTTGATCCTGCCCGGCCTGCCGCACAGCAATCGGCGGCTGATCGATCAGGCCGCCGTCCAGCACGGCGTCCGGTTGCGCGTCGAATTCGAGATCGACAGTGTCGCGCTGACCAAGCAGCTCGTTCGTGCAGGCGTCGGCTATTCGCTGCTCACTTACGTCGCGATCCAGGAGGAACTGGCGCGGGGCGAGCTGAAGGCGATCGCGATTGAACGGCCGGCCATCCGCTCGACCGTATCGATCAGCACGTTGCGCGAAAATCGTCCGTCTCGTCTGGTCGATGCGTGGATCCGCCTGCTCAAGGACAAACTGTTCCGCTTTACACGCGACCAGACCTGGAGCGATCAGGTCGTGTGGCTCGCGACAGACTCCGACGAATAGCCGGCCGAATACGATGGCGCGGCCGTCCAGGCAAAGCACTCGACACCCTCCCATTTCCCATCATCCCGAGCGACTGCAACCATGCGTGAACCCCGCCCCTCGCGTTCGTCCGACGCAACCGAGCGCGGCTCGACTTCGACCGTGTCGAACCGCTCCCTGGAACGCGGCCTGGAACTGCTGCGCGCATTCGGATCCGGCGCGACCCTGCTCGGCAACGGCGATCTGGTCGAATTGACCGGTCTGCCCAAGGCCTTTCCCCACCAATCGATCAGTTCGGTGCAGGACGATTCATATCGCTCGCGAGATCTGGGCAGAGCGAACTCGTGCTGTACTGGGTGGCCGCCAGATCAAAGACGAAATGGCAGTGCGAGCGTTAGTTCCCGTCGCAGAAACTTCCAGAATTTAGTACCCAAATCGGGAGGTAAATTCTGGAAGTTTTTGCGCGACAATCCGGCGCTTTTTCGCGAAAGCCACGTCCTGCGTCGCTTTTCGCAATGTGGAATTAACTGAGTTTAGTTCGTCACTCTCTCTGCTGGTGTGCTGGGCGGCTGGTTGAGCAAACGCGGAGCCGACCATGCAGCCAGCCGGATTGATGACACTGACGATGCGCGAGCTGAACCGATTCAAGGTCATTCACTAGAAATTGCGCGCCACGCCGACCATGAACATGTCCTGGTCCTTGTCGTTGCGGGTTGCGACACGATTGAAGCGCAAGCTCGCCTCCCAATCGTTCGTGATCTGATAGGCCACTTGCGCGCTGAGCAACGCAT